>Ga0315289_10010917_pt1 | contig 12923 bp, 12 predicted proteins | sample YL17G11_40_MG_FD_203452 | JGI IMG/M metagenome (GOLD analysis project Ga0315289, IMG submission 203452) | Sediment microbial communities from Yellowstone Lake, YNP, Wyoming, USA - YL17G11_40 | ecosystem: Environmental > Aquatic > Freshwater > Lake > Sediment | place: USA: Wyoming | collected...
CTGCTATGGTAAACTCTGAACCGACGCGGACATTGCCCATGACGCGAGCCGCCAGACTCTTTTCAAAGGAGGAAATCCCATGAATCCCAAGGCCCTGTACAAGATCAGCTACGGACTCTACGTCGTCGCCTCAAAGAAAGACGGCAAGTTCAACGCCCAGGTGGCCAACACCATCTTCCAGGCCACGGCCGAGCCGCCCACCATCGCCGTCTGCATCAACAGGCAGAACCTGACCCACGAGTTCATCCAGGCCAGCAAGGTCTTCACCGCCTCGATCCTGCCCCAGGACACACCCCTCGAGTTCATCGGACGCTTTGGGTTCAAGTCGGGGCGCGACCTCGACAAGTTCGAGGGCGTCCGGTACACGCTGGGCACGACTGGCGTGCCAGTGCTGGCCGAGCACTGCGCGGCGTACCTGGAGGTCAAGGTCACCGGCAGCATGGACGTCGGCACGCACACTCTGTTCCACGGCAAGCTGGTCAACGCCGAGGTCGTGGACGAAGCGGCCGAGCCGATCACGTATGCCTACTACCAGATGGTCAAGCGCGGCAAATCCCCCAAGACCGCGCCGACGTACCAGGCTCCCGAACCCAAGAAAGAGGAGCCCAAGCCCGCGCCGAAGGCCGCCCAGAAATGGCGCTGCACCGTGTGCGGCTACATCTACGATCCGGCTGTAGGCGATCCCGATGGCGGCATCAAGCCGGGCACGGCTTTTGAGGACATCCCCGACGGCTGGGTCTGCCCCGTTTGCGGGGCGGCCAAGAACCAGTTCGAGAAGTACGCGGGCTAGCCAGAGAATCTCCCCCCGGCAGGTGGCTCCACGCGGCTGGAGGGTGCACGTCGGGCGCCCTTTCGGGAAGGCCATGCCTCAAATGCGCATAGAAAGGCGAATACATGAAGAGCATCAAGGGAACCCAGACCGAAAAGAATGTGCTGATCTCGTTTGCGGGCGAGTCGCAGGCGAGGAACCGCTACACCTATTTTGCTTCGGCTGCCAAGAAGGAAGGCTATGAGCAGATTGCAGCGGCCTTTCTAGAGACGGCCGACCAGGAAAAGGAGCACGCCAAGCGCTTCTTCCAGTTCCTGCAGGGCGGCGAAGTGGAAATCGTGGCCGCTTTCCCGGCGGGCGTGATCGCCGACACCAAGACCAACCTGGCTGCAGCAGCCGACGGCGAGAAGCACGAGAACACCAAGATGTACCCTGACTTTTCGCGTGTGGCGGAAGAAGAGGGCTTCCCCGACATTGCCGCAGTGTTTCGCAGCATCTCTGTGGCCGAAAAAGGCCACGAGATGCGTTACCGCGCCTTCCTGGCCAACATCGTGAAAGGGCAGGTGTTCAAGCGCGAGACGACCGTGCGCTGGCGCTGCCGCAACTGTGGCTATATTCACGAGGGCCCCGAGGCGCCCGAGGCTTGTCCGGCCTGCAACCATCCGCGCGCCTTCTTTGAACTGCTCGTCGAGAACTACTAGCCACCAGAATGCTGAACTTCCTTGCAGGCCTGTGGGCCCGGAAGGAGGTTCAGCAGGGAGCCGCAACGGAGGGGAGGTGATAGCCAGGCAGACAGCACCAACACATATGTAGACGAGGGAGAACAGCGCATGGACTGCGCCCCAAGGGCAAGGCGTCGGACAACCTTCCCGGGAGGTAGCACCGCGATAGCCACCGGCGTGTGCCGAGACCTTTCGGGAAGGTGATCGAACTCTCCCAGCGGCGCAGTTGACGAGGAGGAGGTTCCCTGCCGCAAGGCAGGGCCAATCCACGCGTCCCGCGTGGGGAAAATCGAGAGATCAGCGGATGCCTCCGGGGAAGGCTACCTTCCCCCTTCACCCTCCCAGACAAGTGCCTCCACAAGGCCCACAGACGACTGACGGGACAAAAGAGCGCACAGTGGCACGCGGCAGCAGGAGATGGGGCCCTGGCAAGACGCACTGAAGTGCGTACTACCAACCTGACCTGATTTGCACTACCAGCCTGCTTGCTGTCCGACCTTACAATTCCTGATGGGAGGGACACATGTGCGGTATCGTTGGCTACGTAGGGACGCGCGAGGCCTCGGCCATCGTGCTCGAGGGCTTGCGCCGTCTGGAGTATCGCGGTTATGACTCGGCCGGCATGGCCGTGCTACAGGAAGGCTGCGTCGTCCTGCGCCGCAGCGTGGGCAAGATCGAGAACCTGGCGGCGTTGCTCGCCCAGCAGCCTGTCCACGGACAGGTCGGCATCGGCCACACGCGCTGGGCCACACACGGCAGCGTGACCGAGGAAAACACCCACCCCCACACCGACTGCCAGGGTGAGATTGTCGTCATCCAGAACGGCATCGTCGAGAACTACCGCGAGCTCAAGCAGCAGCTCCTGGCCGAAGGCCACACTTTTCGCTCGCAGACCGATACCGAGGTCATCGTGCACCTGGTCGAAAAGCACCACCACGCGGGTAGCGACCTGGCCTCGGCCGTGCGCCAGAGCATGACACAGCTCAAGGGCGCTAGCGCCATCGTGGTGCTCAGCTCCCTGGAGCCAGACCGCATCGTGGCGGCGCGCCTGGGCAATGCGGGCGGCGTGGTGGTGGGCCACGGCCAGGGCGAGATGTTCGTCGCCTCGGACCTGCCCGCCGTCCTCGAGCACACGCAGCGCGTCAGCTTCCTGGAGAGCAAGGAGATGGTCGTCGTCAGCGCCCACGACGCGCGCTTCTGGGACTTGGACGGCAAACCGGTCTCCAAGCAGATCCAGACCATCGCCTGGGACCCGGTGGCGGTGGCCAAAGAGGGCTACAAGCACTTTATGCTCAAGGAGATCGCCGAGCAGGCGCGCAGCGTGACCGACGTCATCCGTGGGCGGCTGGACCTGAACGAGGCGCGCGTGCATCTGGAAGGCATGCGCGCCTTCGATGGCGATCAACTGCACGCGGTCAAGCGCATCTACGCCGTGGCCTGCGGCACGGCCTGGCACGCCGCCCTGATGTCCAAGTTCTACCTCGAAGCGCTGGCGCGCATCCCGGTGGAGGTTGACTATGGCTCCGAGTTCCGCTACCGCGACCCGCTGCTGAACCCGCAAGAGGACGTGTTGCTGGTCATCAGCCAGTCGGGCGAGACCGTGGACACGCTGGCCGCTATGGAAGAGGCCCGCAGCAAGGGCCTACGCAGCGTCGGCATCGTCAACGTGGTCGGCAGCCAGGCCGCACGCCTGGCCGACGGCGTGATCTACCTCAACGCCCGTCCCGAGATCGGCGTCGCTTCCACCAAAGCCTTTACGTCCATGCTCGTGGCGTCCTACCTGCTGGCAGTCTACCTGGGTCAGGAGCGCGGCGTGCTGGACCGCGCGCGGCGCGAGCGACTCGTGCAGGACTTGATCGAGTTGCCCGGGCTGGTGAGCCAGGTGCTTTCCAACGGCCACGATTATGAAGGGCTGGCGCAAACCTATTTCAAGCGGCGCGATTTCCTCTACTTGGGCCGCGGGCTGAACTACCCCATCGCCCTGGAGGGCGCGCTCAAACTCAAGGAGATCTCCTACATCCACGCCGAGGGCTACCCGGCCGGCGAGATGAAACACGGACCCATCGCTCTGATCGATGAGAACATGCCCGTAGTCGCCATCGCTGTGCGCGACAACGTGCGCGACAAGATGCTGAGCAACATCGAGCAGGTGCGCGCGCGGGGCGGCATCGTGATCGCCATCGCCACCGAGGGCGACGAGGAAGTCGCGTCCAAGGCCAATCACACCCTGTTCGTGCCTGCCGCTTCGCCGTGGCTCACGCCCGTGCTGACCACCATCCCGCTGCAGTACCTGGCCTACCACATCGCCGTGCGGCGTGGCTGCGACGTGGACCAGCCACGCAACCTGGCCAAATCCGTTACCGTGGAGTAGAAGAATTCAACCACGGAGGCAGAGAGCACGGAGGGAATCAAATGGCCCTCCGTGTTCTCTGCCTTTCTGCGGTCTTGCCTACATCCACGCTTCGAACTGGAAGCCTTGGGCAAATGGATTGACAAAGCGCACGCCCTCGACGATAGAGTCCGGGCTAAGGTCCTCGCTGAAAAGGACGGGGATCTGGTTCAGTCGCGCCGTGGCCCAGATCTGAGCGCCCCAGTAGTGGAAGGAGTGGTCGCGTATTCCTCGGACCGCCTCCAGCACGATCAGCCCTGTCAGGTCAACCACCGTCCACGCGGCAAGCAGGTTCTGCACGCGCTCGGAGGCCTCCACTACGCTCAGCGGAGCCGCGATCTTACGTGTCACGCTGACAAAGAACTCGGCGAGCACCTGGATGCTGATCACCCCGTCACCTGCCTCGCCCAAGCGCTTGAGCACTTCCACCGCCCGCTGCTGCTTCGCTGGTTCAGAACGGTCGTAGGCATAGACCAGCACATTGCTATCCAGGAATATGCTATCGCTCATACAGGTCCTCGCGTCGCCAGGTTCGACCGCCAGAGAGAGGGCCCTGCTGCAGGAAGCCTTCGATGAACGCCAATTCCCGCTCCCAGGCCTGCCGGTCACGCCGGCGGAATCGCAGCAGCCGCGTCTGACGGTCAACCGCTTGCCGAATTATTTCTGCTTCACTCATCCCGGTCTGCTGAGAGAGCCGCTTCAAGACAACCTCTTGTTCGGGTTCCAAATAGATCTGCTTGCGCACCTTGACGCTCATGATCAACCTCCCGGGGCAGCTCATGTACATCACATTGCCGCGGCAGGCAACACGCTTGCGACTACCCACTCCTACTGTCAACGGACTTGCTATCGGACAGAACCCACCGGGGGGGCGAACGGCGGATAAGCGCTGCGCGCTTGTCATGTTCCGTGTGTCCGTTTCTACATCCGTTGGCAGTGGGCTTGGCACAAGAGTGGGCGACTACAGGCGATGGGCGAGTGTTGCGACTATGCCCACCCCTGACGTATAATGGGCCGATGAGGATCGTCTTTGTGGGGCCGTTTGCCATGCAACCCAAGCGCACCATGGCCTTGCGCGCACTGCCGTTGGCCACGGCACTGGCCGCGCGCGGCCACGACGTGATGGTGCTGCTGCCGCCCTGGGACCACCCCGCCGACGCTGGCCGCGAGTGGCTGGAGGAGGGAGTGCGCGTGCGCAACGTGCGCCTGCCGCCTCGTTTGCCCCTGCTGGGGCACGCGGTGCTCACCTGGCGGCTAGTGCGCGCCGCGCTGCGGTTCAGGCCGGACGTCGTCCACACGTTCAAACCCAAGGCCTACGCGGGCCTGACGGCCTGGGCCGTCTGGCGGCTCAAGCGCCTGGGCTGCATCAGGACGCGGCTGGTGGTGGACACCGACGACTGGGAGAGCACGGGCGGCTGGAACGAGCTGAACCCCTACTCCTGGGCGCAGAGGTGTTTTTTCACCTGGCAAGAGCACTGGGGCCTGACGCATTGCGACGCGCTAACCGTGGCCAGCCGCGCGCTGGAAACCATCATGTGGAGCCTGGGCGTGCCTCCCAGGAGCGTGCACTACCTACCCAACGGTTGGTGGGACGAGCCGACAACGCCATCCGCACAGGCCGTGGACGAACTGAGGCACAAGCACGGCCTGGGGGATGCGCCGGTGGCACTGCTGTACACGCGCTTTTTCGAGTTCCCCGTCGAACGGGCGCTGGCCATCATGCGAGGCGTCCTGGCGCAGATGCCCGCGGTGCGCTGGGTCGTGGTGGGCAAGGGGTTTTTCGGCGAAGAGCAGCGCCTGCTGGCCCTGGCGCGCGAGCAGGGCCTCGCCGAGGGCATCATTTATGCGGGCTGGGTACCCGCCGAGCAGGTGCCGGCCTACCTGACGCTGGGCCGCGTGGCCATCTACCCCTTTGACGACACGCTCATCAACCGCACCAAGTGCGCGGTCAAGCTAATCGACCTGCTGGCGGCGGGCGTGCCAGTCGTGGCCGACCGCGTGGGCCAAAACGACGAGTACATCCGCGATGGCGAGTCCGGCCTGCTCGTCAACCCGGGTGACAACGAAGCCTGCGTGACGGCCACCTTGCGGATGCTGCGAGACCCAGAGCAGGCCCAGCGCCTGGGCAACGCGGCCCGCCGGCGCATCCAGGAGCATTTCGCCTGGGGTCGGCTGGCCGTCCAGGCCGAGCAGGCGTACAGCGATGCCAGCTCCATGACGCAAGACAAAGCATAGCACATGCAGCCTGTATCCTGCGGCTTGCATCCACATCCTACTACGGAAGGCTCATCATGACCCCCACGACCCACAAAACCCAGAACATGCTGTCCTGGCTGTGGTACTGGCTGCCTCCACTATTGCTCATGGCGGTCATCTTTTCCCTGTCGGCCCAACGGATCTTGCCGTCCGCGCCGGGCCCCCGGCTGGACGCGCTACTCAAGAAACTGGCGCATGCCAGCGAATACGCGCTGCTCTTCCTGCTCTTCGTGCGCGCCTGGCGGAGATCGCGCGGCTGGCGACCGGCGCTGGACTTGGCGTGGTGGAGCACGGCCGCTTATGCGGTCAGCGACGAGCTGCACCAGTCGTTTGTGCCTGGACGGCATGCCAACTGGTACGACGTGCTGATTGACGTGACAGGCGCGCTACTCTTGTGGTGGCTGTTGCGGGGCGAGCGCTGGTGCAGGCTGTTCGGCGCGCGAGACCATGATCTCGCCGAATAGCCGGTCCTGCTGCACCTGCACGCGCTGCCCCTTGATCAGTTCCAGCAGCGCCAGAAAGGTGACGATAATCTCCAGACGTGAGCTGGCTTTGCGCAGCAGGCGCTGAAAGCTGAACGATCCCTTGCGCGCGACCCACTTCTCAATCACCTCGATCTTATCGGCGATGGTAACTATGACCGGGCTTACGACCCCGTCGACGGGCGGCGCCAGCGGCTTGACGGCCAGCGCCTCGCGTACGGCCGCCAGGAGGTCGTCCAGCGTGACGCCCGAGAGGTCGAGTTTGGGCTCCAGCCGCGGCGGGGAGGCCACGCGCAGGTAGGCGCGCAAGCCACTCTCCTCGCGCTGGCGCAACTGGCGGGCCAGCTCCCTGCACTTCTTGTACTCGCGCAGTTGCCGCACCAGATCATCGCCGACGTCCTCCTCCTGCTCTCCGAGCAGGGAGGGCGGAACAGGCAGCAGGGCGCGCGACTTGATCAGGAGCAGCTTGGCGGCCACGACGATAAAGTCGGCCAGCGTCTCGGCGTTGAGCCGGTCAAGGCGCGCGATGTACTCCAGGTACTGGTCCGTCACCGCAGCCAGCGACACCGTGGTGATGTCCAGTTCCTGTTTTTCGATCAGGTGCAGCAGCAGATCGAGCGGGCCCTCAAAGACCTCCAGCCGCACCCGGTAGGGCTGCTCACCCTTGCTCTCCTCAATTGGCACGATGCTGACGTCTTGCGACACGCTGACTCCCAACTTGCGTATTTGCGCAGAGGCTGGTATCATTATACTGACCGGCTACGACAACGCAATATGGCAGCGCCCCCCCTGGAGAACCCTCCCCAAGGGTCAGCCGTTCGAGGTCGCGTAGTGACTGTGCTTCAACCTTCGGGAGGGTTGTCAACGCGAGGGCTCAACAAGATGTCCACACGGAGGGCAGCGCAATGAGCCACCTGTATGACGAGATCCATGAGCAACCCGAAGTCATCGCACGACTCATTTCGGCGGAAAGCCACACTGCGGCGCGCATCAGCGGCGAGCTGCGCCAACGCCCCATTCGCTACATCCTGATCGCCGCACGCGGCACTTCCGACAACGCCGCCACCTATGGCAAGTACCTCTTCTCCAGCGTGCTGCACTTGCCGGTTGGGCTGGCGGCACCCTCGCTCTACACCATCTACCACACCCCTCCGCGCACCGGCCCCGAAGCACTGGTGATCGGCATCTCCCAGTCGGGCGAGTCTCCGGACATCGTGGCGGTGGTGGACGAGGCGCGGCGACAGGGAGCCGCGACCCTGGCCATCACCAACGAGCTGGATTCGCCGCTGGGACAGACGGCGGAATACGCCATCGCCTGCCATGCCGGCAGCGAACTGAGCGTGGCCGCCAGCAAGACCTACACCGCGCAACTGACGGCCTTGGCGCTGCTGGCCGCGCACTGGAGCGCCGACGAAACGCGCAAGGCGCAGATACTGCAACTGCCAGAAGCCATGCAGCACACCCTGGGCCTGGGCGCCGCGGTGCGCACGCGCATCGAGCGCTACCGCTACATGGAAGCCTGTGTCGTGCTAGGGCGCGGCTACAACTACCCCACCGCGCACGAGATCGCGCTCAAGATGAAGGAGTTGACCTACATCCTGATCGACTCGTACTCTTCGGCCGATTTTATGCACGGCCCCGTGGCGGTCATCGAGCAAGGCTTTCCCGTGATCCTGGTGGCCCCCTCCGGCGAGGTCTACCCGGACATGCTGGCCCTGGCGCGCGACCTGAAGGATAAAGGGGCCGAGCTGATCGCCATCTCCGACCGTCCCGAGGCGCTGGACATGGCCATCACACCGCTGCAACTGCCCGTGACGATGCCCGAGTGGCTCTCGCCCATGGTGTGCGTGATTCCCGGCCAACTGATGGCGCACGACCTGACCGTGGCCAAGGGCTTTGAGCCCGACCATCCGCGCGGCCTGCGCAAGGTCACCCTGACGCATTAGGGCACTAGCCCAGAAACCCGTTTTCTTCGAGAAAGCGGGTTTCTACTTCTGAGCGGCCTCTGCGTCAAATCTGACACTCACTGGAGAACCTGATTGGATCAACCCACACGCAGATACTCGTCCAGCGGCATTCCCTACCTGGATTGGGGCGGGCAGGGTCCACCCTTGCACTTCTCCCACGCCAACGGCTTTCCACCCGGCACATACCAGACTTTCCTCCAGCCTCTGACCGCGCATTTCCACGTGCTCAGCATGGAGGCCCGCCCGCTGTGGGGCGACCAAGACCCGGCGCGCTTCCGGCATTGGCGCGAACTGGCGGACGACTTGGCGCGTTTTGTGCAGGAGATGGGGCTGACGGGCGCGATTGCGGTGGGCCATTCGCTGGGTGCCGTGACCAGTCTGTTCTGCGCCGCGGCGCACCCCGACCTGTTCCGCGCGCTGGTGCTGATAGACCCCGTGATCCTGCCCGCGCACCTGTGCCCCGTCTGGGCGCTGGCCGGGCTGATGGGTCTGAACCGGCGCGCCGCCTTGCCCACGCGCACGCGCCTGCGGCGCATGGAGTGGCCCAGCCGCGAGGTGCTCTACCGTGCCTACCGCGCGGCACACGTGTTTGCGCGCTGGCAAGATGAGGCATTGCTGGATTATGTCACCAGTGTAACGGAGGACGTGCCGGGCGGGGGCGTGCGCCTGCGCTACCCACGCGAGTGGGAGGCGCGCATCTTCGAGACCGCCCCGCCCGATTCGTGGCTGGCCATGCCGCGCCTGCGCCACATGCCCTTGCTGGTGCTGCGCGGAGAGCACTCCACCACCTTTACGCGAGGCACCATGCGCCTGATGCGCTGGCTGCTGCCACACGGCACGTTCGTGGAGATCGAAGGGGCAGACCATTTCGTGCCTATGTGTCGGCCCGAGCAAGCAGCACAAGCCATGACGGCCTCTCTCGCTAGGGCTGGCTAGCCCCCAGCGTCTGCCGAAACCACTCCACCGTTTTCTGAAGCCCCTCTTCCAGCCCCACCTGCGGCTCCCAGCCCAGGAGCTGGCGCGCGCGGGCGATGTCGGGCTTGCGCACGCGCGGGTCGTCGACCGGCAGCGGCTTGAACTCGATGCCCGCCGCGTTGCCCACCAGCCGGTTGATGTGCTGCGCAAACTCGAGGATGCTGACTTCGTTGGGGTTGCCGATGTTGACCGGATCGGAATCGTCCGTGTGCAACAGGCGATAGATGCCCTCGATCAGGTCGGAATAGTAGCAAAAGCTGCGCGTCTGGGAGCCGTTGCCGTAGACCGTGAGCGACTCGCCGCGCAGGGCCTGCCCAATAAAGTTGGGCACCACGCGCCCGTCGTCCAGCCTCATGCGCGGGCCATAGGTGTTAAAGATGCGCACGATGCGCGTCTGCAGGCCGTGGTAACGGTGGTAGGCCATGGTCAACGCCTCGGCAAAGCGCTTGGCCTCGTCGTAGACGCCGCGCGGGCCGATCGGGTTGACGTGCCCCCAGTAGTCCTCGGGCTGCGGATGGACCATGGGATCGCCGTACACCTCTGAGGTGGAGGCGAGCAGGAAGCGCGCGCCCTTGGCGCGCGCCAGGCCCAGCGCCTTGTGCGTGCCCAGGGCGCCCACCTTGAGCGTCTGGATGGGCAGTTGCAGGTAGTCAATCGGGCTGGCGGGCGAGGCGAAATGCAGCACGGCATCGACCGGCCCCTCCAGGTAGAGGTATTCGGTCACGTCCTGCTTGATGAAGCGAAAGCGCTCGTGGCCGGCCAGGTGCGCGATGTTACGCGTGCAGCCCGTCACCAGGTTGTCCATGGCGATCACCTGGTGGCCTTCGCTTAGGAAGCGGTCGCACAGGTGCGAGCCCAGGAACCCGGCGCCACCGGTGATGAGAACGCGCATTGTTTCCTCCAGTCAACGGTTACCAGTTACCGGTTACCAGTTTCCAGCTACCAGTTCTCGGACGGCAGTTGTCATTGACTGCTGGCAACTGGATTCTGGAGACTGGACACCGGAAACTGGCAACTGAAAACCGCTCTCATCCCCGCCCCTTGCCCACACTGCTAAACCGCACGCGGAACAGGCCCTTGACGTCCTCCCAGGCAGTGCCGGCGATCTTGACGCGGCTATCGGGGTCGTCGGCCCACTGCACCGGCACCTCAAAGACCCTGTAGCCCATGCGCTCGGCCAGCAAGAGCAGCTCGCTGTCAAAGAACCAGGCCTGGTCTTTGATGAGCGGCACGATGTCGCGCACGGCGCGACGCGTGACGGCCTTGAAGCCGCACTGCGCATCGGAAAAGTGGTGCCAGAACATGAGCTTGATCATCAGGTTGTAGGTGCGCGAGATGAACTCGCGCTTGAGGCCGCGCGTGACCTGGGCGCCACGGGCCAGGCGCGAGCCGATGGCCACGTCATACTCGCCGGTCAGCAGGGAGTCGATCAGCGGGCGGAAGGCACTCAGGCCGGTAGAGAGGTCCACGTCCATGTAGCTGACCACGTCGGCGTCGCTCTCGGTCCAGGCCTTGCGCAGGGCGCGGCCGCGGCCCTTCTGGTCCAGGTGCACGTAGCCCACCTGCCCCGGGAAGCGCTCCGCCAGGCCCTTGGCGATGTCGAGCGTGTGGTCCTTGGAGGCGTTGTCGGCCACCACGATGCGCCAGTCATAGTCGACGTTGTCCAGCAGGAACTGGCGCAAGTTGAGCACGCTCTTCTCCAGGTCCTTTTCCTCGTTGTAAACGGGAATCACCACGTCCACCCGCACTCGTTTGTTCATCGTGATCCTCTATCCCCCTGTCGTTGTCTGGCTCATGCAGGTGAGTTCAACACAAAGTTACTCATGAGCCATGCGGCTCGCCACAGCGGATGAAAACACGGCCGTGTAACATAGGCCCTTGTGGCCGTGGTCTCCACGAGAGTCGCAACGCCCGCCTCGTCAAGCGAGGCGAACGGCAAGGGGTTAAGCTACGGCATTTTCAGAGCAGGCACGAAGCCACCAAGCCACAGATTCAAATAGGTTTTGGTGTCTTTGAGTCCGCGTGTTGCGTGTTCTCTCAAGCAGGCAGCTCGGTTGTCTGCACCGCGCGGACCCAGCCCAGGCCCAGGAAGAAGATGAAGGCCAGGTCCACCAGGAAGTACGAGTTGTCAATCAACCCATGCGCCAGAATGGCAGCCAGGCAGGCCATCCAGCCCAGGATGATAGCACGCTCATCCCCGTCTGGCAAACAATGGTACTGACGGCGCGCCGCGGCGAAAAAGGCCACCACCAGCCAGACCAGCACGGCCACGCCCCCCATGCCCAGGCGCGTCCAGTAGTCCAGCACGATGTTGTGCGGGTGCGAGAGGAATGGCTCTTCCCAGGCCTCGGAAAGCATGTAGTTCGGATACTCGTACAAGAAGTTGTCCAGTCCTATCCCCGTCAGCGGGTGGTCCTGGATCATAGCCACAGCCGCCTGCCAGAGCTTGATGCGGCGGAAGGTGGTGCCCTGCTCGGTGTCGAACAGCGAGGTGATGCGCTGCGTCCCGGCCAGCGGCAGGAGCAGCAGCACGCACCCCACCACGATGCTTGCGGCGACCAGCGTGGCGCGCCGCCCGCGCACGAGGCCGATGGTCAGCAGCGCCGCGGGCAGGCCGAGCACCCAGCCGCCGCGCGAATACGTGAGGAACAGGCCGGCCAGCAGTGGCAACAGGGCCAGCGCGTAGGCGCGGCGACGCAGGGTGCCGCCCACCACGCAGATGGCGATGGCCAGCGGGATGATGCGGTCCAGCAGCAGGCTCAGGTTGTTGGGCGAGGCGTACACAGCCCGCATGCGCCGCACGCCTTCGGTCACGATCACGTCGCCGTGGCCCAGGTACTGCCAGAGGCCGATCAGTGACACGGCCACGCCCCCCAGCACCAGGGCATCGACCAGGCGCAGGAGTTGCTTGCGGTCGAGCCGCAACTGGCGCAGCAGGAAATAGAGCAGGGCCGGTTCCACCACGATCACGCGGAACTCACGGATGCTGACTCCGCGGTTGGCCGAGACGAACAGCGACAGCTCTCCCAGCAGCACAAACGCCATTGTCGCCTTGTCCAGGCCTGTGAGCGAGCGAATCCACTCCTCCACCCAGTGTCTTCCCACTCGTAGGAAGGGAAAAACGATCCACAGATTTCTCAGACCGTCCGTCCCCGATCCGTTACGGGGATTACGCAGACGGATCTGCTTGTGGGGAGAGCTGGAACCATCTGCGAAATCTGCGTAATCTGTGGATAGACTGGACGCAGAAGCGGTGCGCGCGCGGCCCCATTGCAGCAGGCACCAGTCGGCCACGCAGATCACGGTGAGCGTCTCGACCATGGAGAAGGCCTTGCCCAGAATCACGCGCGGGTAGAGAAAGAA
>Ga0315289_10010919_pt1 | contig 12922 bp, 11 predicted proteins | sample YL17G11_40_MG_FD_203452 | JGI IMG/M metagenome (GOLD analysis project Ga0315289, IMG submission 203452) | Sediment microbial communities from Yellowstone Lake, YNP, Wyoming, USA - YL17G11_40 | ecosystem: Environmental > Aquatic > Freshwater > Lake > Sediment | place: USA: Wyoming | collected...
AGGCTTTTCCCAATTTCGGGCAGCGGCGAATCTATAACAAAAGGCCTCCTTCCGTCCACGCCGGCGTGGATATCGGCGCGCCGTGGGGGACGCCGATCCGGGCCGCCAATTCGGGAAAAGTCGTTCTGGCCAGCAGCCTCTATTTTTCCGGCAAGACCGTGATCATCGAACACGGCCAGGGCGTTTTCAGTATTTACGGCCATATGTCGAAGTTCCTGGTGAAAAGGGGGGACGTGATCAAGAAAGGCGCCCTGATCGGAAAAGTCGGCTCAACGGGGCGCTCCACCGGGCCTCATCTCCACTGGGCGCTCAAGATTTATGAAAGCCGCGTCGATCCGTTCGCCCTGGTCGGCATGCCGCTAGAGTAAAATGCTCTTTTAAATTTGTTTTCCCATACTATTATTTTGGTTCTCTTCCATTTCGTATGGGGAAAATTGTATGGGAAACGATCCGGAAACGGCTTCGCTCCCCATCCGGGTTTTTCACGCCGTTCCCGAACCCCCCTTCTCGGCGGCGAAGAACTCGCTTCCCGGCCTTGATTTTACGGACGTTCGCCGGGAAGCTCAGACAACTTCGCCGGCCGGCTTCTTCCGAGCCGGCTGCCCTCGAAGGAAGGCTCGGGAAGGCTAAACCCTCCATGGTCGCTTCGGCCGTCTCCGGATCGTTTCTCTTTTCTACCCACACGAAATGGAAGAGAATCATTATTTTTTAAGGTATTCGGCGAGCCAGTCGAGGACCGTCTTCCACCACAACTCGGCATTCTGCGGCTTCTGGATGAAGTGGTCTTCGTCCGGGAAATAGAGAAGCTTGGAAGGGACGTTCATTCGCTGCAAGGCGGTGAAGAACTGAAGCCCCTGTTCGAGCGGGACGCGGAAATCGTTCTGGCTGTGGATGACCAGGCACGGCGTCTTGAAGTTCTTGACAGAGCTTGACGGCGACCACTTCGCGTATTGTTCAGGGCTGGTCCAAGGCGTGCCCAAGTATTCCCATTCGGGAAACCAGAGTTCTTCGGTCGCCCCATACATGGAACGCAGGTCGAAAACTCCGGAATGGCTGACCAGGCATTTGAATGCGTCCGTCTGGCCTTCGATCCAGTCGACCATATACCCGCCATAGGACGCTCCGGCCGCCGCGTTCCGGCCGGCATCGATAAACGGATAGCGGCCGTGGAGGTAGCGAAGCCCGAGCATGATGTCTTGATAGGGCTTTCCGCCCCAGTCTCCGCTGATCGAATCCGTGAATCGCTGTCCGTAGCCCGTGCTGCCGTGAAAGTTGATCATGGCCACGACATACCCGGGGGCCGCGAACATTTGGGCGTTCCAGCGGTAATGGAAATCGTCTTTCCAGGCGCCCTGGGGCCCGCCGTGGATCATCATGACTAGGGGATGTTTTTTGGCCGGGTCAAAGGCCGGGGGTTTGAGCAGCCAACCGTGGACCTTGTCCTTGGCCGCCCCCTCGAACCAGAACTCTTCGGCGCCGTTCATGGCGAGCTGGTCCCGCAGGTCCCGGTTGATGTCGGTCAGCGGGACTGGTTTTTTTGCATCGAGGTCGAGGGAATAGAGATCGTTCGGCCGGTTCATGGCCTGTTTGAGGAGAACGAACGTCTTTCCGTCGGGGAGCAGGCTCATCGAATTGAACGTGTGGCCATCCAGGATTTTCTCGACCCTGAGGTCCTTGAGCGAAATTTTAAACAGGGCGTTCCGGCCTTTTTCTTCGGCCGAGAAATAGATCGTGGAGCCGTCCCGCGCCCAGCTGATTTCATCGACCGAATCATCCAGCCTCTCCGTCAGGTTCTGGATTTTTTGCGTTTTTCGGTCATAGAGCATCAAGCTGTATTTGTCCGCTTCAAAGCCGGGCCTGACCATGGCTTTGTAGACGATATGTTTTCCGTCCGGCGAATACCTGGGCGAGTTGTCGTCGGCCTTGTTGGTCGTGAGGGACTTGATTTCTCCGCCTTTGACCGACGTGAGAAAGAGATCGTTGTTCGTGCCGAGACCGAGCTTTAGCTCAGCGTCGATGTTGCGGACAAAGCAGAGTTCGCTTCCATCGGGAGAGAACGCATAATCCTGGGAACCGCCCAAGGCGATCGGAGGCGTGTCGTAGTCGCCGGGGGTAGCGTCCACGGCTTTTCCTCCCTCGGCAGGAACGATGAACACATGGCTCCGCGTTCCGTCCGCCCAGGCATTCCAGTGGCGGACGAGCAGATGGCCATAAAGCCTGGCCTTGACCTTGCTTTTTTCCCGGGCTTCCGCTTTTTTCTTGTTGCAGTCGTCGTCGGGGCAATCAGGATAAACGGATGAAGTGAAGGCCAGGAATTTCCCGTCCGGAGACCAAATAACGCCCGAGGCGCCGGTGGAAAGCGTCGTCAGCTGGTAAGCTTCTCCGCCGCCGGAGTTGATGATCCAGACCTGGGGCGAACCGCTCCGGGTCGAGATAAAGGCGATCTTCTTGCCGTCCGGAGACCAACGGGGGTTCATGTCCGCCAGCGGGCTGGAGGTGAGCTGCCGCGGCTCCCCGCCCTTGGCCGGGACAAGCCAGATGTCGCTGTTACCGCGGTTGGCCTCTTTGTCCATGGCGGTGACGACGAAGGCGATCCAGCTTCCATCGGGGGAAGGCTGCGGGTCGGTCACCCGCTTGATTTTGATGAAATCATCGAATGTCAGCGGCCGGGTCTGGGCGCCTGCCGGAAGCGCGGAAAGGATGAAGAGATACGCGGTCAAAACGAGCATCGCTTTTTTCATGTTGACGCCTCCTCCGGCGGGATGAGCCTAATTATAATGATTCTCTTCCATTTCGTATGGGGAAAATTGTATGGGAAACGATCCGGAAACGGCCTCGCTCCCCATCCGGGTTTTTAACGCCGTTCCCGAGCCCTCCTTCTCGGCGGTGAAGAACTCGCTTCCCGGCCTCGATTTTACGGACGTTCGCCGGGAAGCTCAAACAACTTCGCCGGCCGGCTTCTTCCGAGCCGGCTGCCCTCGAAGGAGGACTCGGGAAGGCTAAACCCTCCATGGTCGCTTCATCCGTTCCCGGATCGTTTCACTATTCTACCCACACGTAATGGAGGAGAACCATTATAATTAAAGGACTTTCGGATGGCTAGTCTGATTTCTTATTGAGCTTGCTGGTCGGTGACAGGACCCATTGATAGAGAGCGCCGCGCATCTGCGAGCTTCTCCTTTATTGACAACGCTTTTTCTGGCTTTTATAGTATAGGCTCATTTTGACGCGATGATGACCGACGAGAATAAAAAACAGATTTCTTCCGCCATGGGCGAGGCCATCCGACGGGCGTATCGCGCCGGCCAGGAGGACGAGGCGCTCGAGCCCTTGATCAAGGTCGACACCGCCGGACAGCCGCTGGGAAGGCTGGAAAGCGGAGACTCGGTCATCTTTTATGACATCCGCGGCGAACGAGAAATTGAGATCACGAAAGCGCTGACCGGCAAGGATTTCTCCGCCTTCCCCGTCAAAAAAGACCTGAATCTCAACTTTGTGACGATGATCGAATACGACCCGGGCCTCCGTGTCGGGGTGGCCTTTCCCAAGCAGGAAAAGCTCAAAAACACGCTGGCCGAAGTTCTTTCGGAAGCCGGCCTGCGGCTGGCCAAGATCGCCGAGTCCGAGAAAGCCGCTCACATCGGGTATTTTTTGAACGGAAAGAACGATGAGAAATTCCCCGGAGAAGAGCGAATCATCGTCCCTTCGCCAGAGGATGTCGCCATGTACGATGACAGCCCCGAGATGAGCGTGAGCTTGGTCGCCGCGGAAATCCTGAAAAAAATCAGTGATGAGAGTGTCTCTGTCATCATCGCCAACTTTGCCAATGTCGATGTTGTCGGCCACATCGAAAACAAAGCCTCGGCCTTGGCCGCCGTCGAGGCCGTCGACCGCGAGCTGGGGCGCGTCGTCGCCGGGGCGCGTTTGAAGGCCGTCACACTCCTTGTCACATCGGACCATGGAACGGTCGAAGAATGGCTCTATCCGGACGGGACGATCAATACAGGCCATACAAAAAATCCCGTCCCGTTCGTCGTGGCCGATTTTTCGCTGAAGAGTTCCGACCTAGCCGAGATCAAGGGGGAGGGCGAGCTGGCCGACGTAGCCCCGACGCTGCTGGATTTAGCAAGGCTCCAGAAACCGGCCGAGATGACGGGAACGAGCCTGGTTGTCAAGCCGGCCTCGGGAAAACATCCAAGAAAAAAAATCGTCCTGCTCATCCTGGACGGCTGGGGATTGCGGGACGAGAGATATGGAAACCTGATCGCCGAAGCGCACACTCCGAACTTCGATGATCTTTGGACACATTTCCCTCACTCCGTCCTCAAATCTTCCGGGGAAGCCGTGGGGATGCCGCCCAACACCGTCGGCAATTCCGAGGCCGGCCATCTCCATTTGGGCGCCGGCCGCCGCGTCCTGCTCGACCGCGTCCGCATCGACAAGGCCGTTGAAGACGGGAGCTTTTATTCGAATGAGGCTTTGGATTGGGCCATGCGCAGAGCCAAGCAGGACCGAAAGCCGCTCCACCTCATGGGGATCATCTCCCATTACAGTTCGCACGGGACGATCAAACATCTTTTTGCCCTGCTTCAAATGGCCAAAGACCAGGGCCTTAACGAAGTTTTTATTCACGGCTTTATCGGGCGCCGGGGCGAGAAGCCTGAGAGCGGCGCCATTTACGTGGAGAAAGTCGAGGACAGGTGCCGCGAACTCGGCCTTGGAAAGGTCGTGACGGTGATCGGCCGCTATTGGGCTCTGGACAGGGAAAAGAATTGGGACCGGGTTGAAAAAACCTACCGGGCGCTGATCTATGGCGAGGGCGTGCCCGTTTGTCGGAGATAGAAACGTCTCTGTCCAAGTGTTTAAGGGAAAAGAAGATGAAGGGTGGCGCGGAGGCTGCCCCTGGTACTCTCGCGCAAGACCCTCCTACCCACCACTCAGGCGCTTCGAGTACCAGGGGCAGCCTCCGCGCCACCCTTTAACACTTTGGGATCTCTTCCCAGACAAATTTTCGCCGACAGGAAATGGAAGAGAACCATACCTTGAAACTTTATTGACGAAATTGCGTAATTTATAGAGAATAAAACCCGATGAACATCGAGCTCAAAGGCATCCGCTTCAATTACGGGAAGATCACGGCTCTCGACGGCGTGGACCTCCAGCTCGCCGAAGGCGCCTGCGGCCTGCTCGGCCCGAACGGGGCCGGCAAGAGCACGCTGCTCAGGATTTTATTGGGCTTTCTCCGCCCCGACCGCGGCCAAGGAAGAGTCCTCGGCTACGACATCCGGCAGGAACAGTTTCTAATCCGGCGCTCGGTCGGGTACATGCCCGAGGGAGACTGTCTCATTCCCGGCATGGATGCGGTGACCTTCACGGCCTATTTCGGCGAGCTCTCGGGGATGCCCCGGCAGGAGGCCATGAAGCGGGCCCACGATGTCCTTTTCTATGTCGGCCTGGGAGAATCCCGCTACCGTCTTCTCGAGACCTATTCGGCGGGCATGAAACAGCGCCTGAAGCTGGCCCAGGCTCTCGTCCATGATCCGAAGCTCCTGTTCCTCGACGAGCCGACCAGCAACCTCGACCCGCAGGGACGGAACGAGATCCTCGAGCTCATCAAGGACATCTCCTCGAAAAAAGACATCCAAGTCCTCATTTCTTCCCATATCCTCACGGACATCGAATACACCTGCTCTTATGTCGTGATTTTGAATAAAGGAAAGGTAGCCGCCCAGGGCGCCATCAGCGCTTTAAAAGAGATCCAGTACAGCTTGTACGAGATCAAGGCCAAGGGCGAGACGGACCGCCTTGTCCGGAAATTGCAGGCGGAAGGCTGCAGAGTGGAGGAGACCGAGGACCAGCTCCTCAAAGTCTATATGCCGGCCAACCTCGACCGCAAAGAGATCTTCCGGCTGGCCGACCAGGACCAGGTCCAGATCCGCTATTTCGTCAAGAGCCAGACCTCGCTCGAGGACCTCTTTGCCCAGACCGTAGGAGTGGATTGATGCCGATCTCCGAAAAGGGATACGCCCACTGGCAGGGGGCATTCATCGACCGGAAATTTGCCTGGTGGCCGATCACCCGGCTGGCCGTCCGCCTGGCCTTTAAAAAGAAGGGCTTCAAGTTCGCCTTTTTCGGATCTTTGGTCCCGGCGTTCTTTTACCTGGCCGGGATCTATATTAGCGAGAGGCTCGAGGACTTCCAGTTCATGATGAGAGGAAGCAACCGCTTCCTGGAGGTTAACCCGGCCTATTTCCGGACCTATTTCACCGGCGATTTCCTGCTCTTCATGATGGTCATCATCATGGTCATCGGCGGGGCGGGCCTCATCGCCGATGACCTGAAATATAATGCTCTCCAGCTGTATTTTGCCCGGCCGCTTCACAAAAAGGATTATTTTCTGGGCAAAGTGTTCACCATCTTCTTCTTCCTGATGTTCCTGACCGTCGTCCCAGGGCTCATCTTTATTATCATGAAGCTCGTTTTTGCCGGCAGCTTCAAATTCCTGACGACTTATCCCCGGCTTCCTTTCTCCGTCGTCCTCTATTCCTTGGCCCTCACGCTCTTCTTTTCCTTCTACACGCTGCTCGTCTCGTCGCTGAGCAAAAACCGACGCTATGTATCCATCCTGCTCATCCTGATCTATATTTTTTCGGACGTCTTCTTTGGGATCTTTTACGGCATTTTTCACAATCCCTATTTTGCCCTGATCTCTATCAAGGGCAACCTCCAGCAGGTGGGCGCGGCTCTGTTCAAAGTCAAAGCCCCTTTCGATGTCCCCTGGCTGTATTCCTTCCTGATCCTGCTGGCGATATGTATTCTGTCGGGATTTGTCTTGAAGAAAAAAGCGCGGGGTGTCGAGGTCATCAAATGACGGCCGTCATCGAGACCAAGAACCTCAGCAAGTGGTACGGGAATATCCTCGGGCTGTCCGATGTAACCCTTGAGATCGAGGCGGGAATCACGGGGCTCTTAGGCCCCAACGGCGCCGGAAAGTCCACGTTCATGAAGCTCTTGACCGGCCAGATGAAACCCAGCATCGGCCAGGCGACGATCCAGGGCCAGAAGATCAGGAACAACTACGACCTGTATACGCGCATCGGCTTTTGCCCGGAGCAGGATGCCTTCTATGAAGAGATGACGGGCTGGGAATTCCTGCTGAGCCTCTTGAAGCTTTACCCCTCTTCTCATTCTCAGGCCGAAGCCAGGGCCGAAAAAGCCCTCAAGATCGTGGAACTCTGGAACGATAAGGACAGGTTGATCCGCGCCTACAGCCGGGGCATGCGCCAGAGGCTCAAGTTCGCTCAGGCCATCGCCCATGAACCGGACATCATCATCCTGGATGAGCCCCTCAACGGCCTGGACCCGCTCGGCAAGCGCAAAGTCATCCGGCTCATCAAGGATTACAAGAGCGAGGGGAAAACGATTATCGTTTCCAGCCATGTCCTGCCCGAGATCGAAGCCCTCACCCGGACAATCATCCTCATCCATCAGGGAAAGATCCTGGCTCAGGGCGATATTCACTATATTCGCGACCTGATCGACGCCCATCCCCATATCATCTCGATCAAATGCAGTGATCCGAGGGTGCTGGCCGGGCGGCTGGTCAATGAACCTTCGATCTTCAACATCCAATTCGGCCCCGCCGCGGATACCGTGCTCTTTGATACGAAGAACAGGGATAGGTTTTTCGGTCTCCTGCCGCGCCTGATCGTCGAGAACAGGCTGGATGTGGAGGAGATCACCTCGCCGGACGATAACCTGCAGGCCGTCTTTGATTACTTGGTAGGAAAATAACATGCCGCGACATGCCTGGCGTTCTTTTCGCTCGATTTTTGCCTTCTTCTTTTTCGCAGGACACAAAGCCAAGAAGACTAAGGTCTTTTTCGTAATCGGATGTCTGCCGGTGCTTTTGGCCCTCATCATCAAGTTGAACCAGGCTTTTTTCGGCGGGCGGACCATCGACGGCATGGGCGTCTTCTCCAACATCATCATGGCCTTCTATCTGCAGTTCCTGATCTTGATCCTGGCGCTTTTTTACGGCTCCTCGGTCTGCCTGGAGGAGATCGAGGGAAAGACGCTGACCTATCTCACGACAAGGCCCGTGTCCAAGTCCGCCATCGTCGTGGGGAAGTACGCCGCCTATGTCGTCTTCGTCGTGGCCATGGTCGCGGCGGGGGTCGTTTTTTCTTTTCTCATCCTGAATTTCGAGGATCTTTTGGATTTCTCAATTTGGACGGTTTTAGGGAAAGACTTGGGGGTTTTAGCCCTGGGATTGATCTGCTACACGGCGTTCTTCACTTTTCTTGGGACCTTCTTCAAAAGGTCGATCCTGTTCGGCCTGGTTTTCGCGTTCGGCTGGGAGAACGTGGTCCAGTATTTTCCCGGAGCGACGCAGCGCTTTACGATCGTCCACTACCTGAAATCACTGCTTCCCGGAGGCACGGTGACGACCGGCGGGAGGTTTGCCTTCCTCCTCTTCAGGCTTGAGCCCAGCTCTCCGCTCGCGGCCATCGCCACGCTCTTGATCGTGACGGCCGTCTTTTTGGGCCTGGCCTGCCTGCTTTTTTCTCAGAAAGAATATCTCTTCGAAGACTAGAAAAGATCGCCAGCTTACTCCTATTTCTTCTCCTGAGCGGCGGTCTTGATCGCTTCGATATTCTTCTTGATCGACTCTTTGATCTGCGGCGGCTGGTCCGGGGCGAGCGAGAGAGCTTTTTCGGCCGCTTTGAGCGCTTCGTCGTAATTTTTCTGTTTCAGGTATATCTGACCCATCGTGTTCCATGGGGAATAACTGTCAGGTGTCAGAGCGATCGCTTTTTTCGTCGCCTCCAGGGCGCTTTCGAGGTTCTGCCCCTGGCCGGACCAGAACTGGGCGTACCGTCCGAGCATGGCGGCATTGTCCATGATTTTTTTCATGAACTCTGGCCCGTAAGTCGCGAGGGCTTTATCAGGATAGCCGGCCTCGACATAGACCCGGGCGGCCATTGGAGCGGCCATCATGGCCGGGCCGACCGATGCTCCAGGCGTTTGACCCGGGGGGCCGGGCAGTCCGGCGGCGTACTTGATTATTTCATCCGCGGTCTCGGCGGCTTTGGCCTTGTCGCCCTTGAGCAAATAGAGTTGAGCGAGGCTTTGATAAGGATTCCCCCGTGGCGCTTGCTTGGTCTGCCCGATAGCCTTTCGCGTGAGATCGATGGCTTTTTGAGCCAGGGTGATCCCTTTGTCGAGCGGTTCCTTATCTAAGATAATGCGGCTCACCCAACCAGCGTAGGCATCCGCATCCTGCGGAAAGCGGGCCGTGTACTCTTCATAAAATTTTGTCGCCTCATCTTTCGGGGCGGTCCGGCCGTAGTAAGCGCTCATGCGGCTGTAGGCTTCTTTGACGAGGACGCCTCCGGAGTACTTCTTGACGAACGCTTGAAGGGGCGCCAAGTCGGGAGGCCGGCTCGACATGGCCGTCGTCCCCAGGTTGAATTCCGCGTTTTGGGTGTAGGTGACCTTCTCGTTGTTGAATTCGGTCGTTCCCTGCTTGCCTTCGGGGTCTAAGGCGACGACTTGCTTGAAAAGCTCGGCCGCTTTTTCCGGCTTGTTGCGGCGGCTGTATTTGCCCGCCAGTTTGAAGATGATTTCGACGTTTTTCGGCTCATTCTCGAATTGCGCCGATAGGCTTTGGAATGTCTCGATGCCCTGGAGCGCACGATCGACCTGCTCCTGGTATTTTTCCGGGGGAGGGCTGTAGCCGACAAACCAGTCGACTTCAGTTCCGTCCGGTTCGAGGATCATGACGGTCGGATGGGACCGGATGCCGAATTTCTTGAAGACGGCATCGCCCTCAGGGTCCTGAACGGCGGCCCGGAAGGCGATGAAATTTTTCTTGAGGAAATCCTGGAATTTGGCGTTTTCGAAGAACTGCTCACCGAGCAGTTTACAGCTCCCTCAGGTGTAGGACGTGAAATCGAGGATGACTTTTTTGTTTTCGGCCTTGGCCTTGGCCATGGCTTCGTCCAAGGTGCCCTTGAAAAAGACCTGGGCCGAAGCCAGTGAGGCCAGAAGAAGCATGATTGAGAATGCCGCAGCTTTTTTCATGCGTACCTCCTTTAAAGGATAGGAAATTATCTAGAATGTTATCCCCGGCCGAGAACCGATGTCAAGAAAAAAAGAACGGGATCAAAGCTACTTTTTACGCATACTCCCCTTATTAATATCAACGCAATAATTAAAATGACATCTCCGTTCGGGCGGCGCTTAGGCCGCCCGTAGCCCCCGGGCCCCGGGAACCAGTCCCGTCGGTTCCCCCCGTCGTAAAAGCCGACGGGGCCCCCCTCCGCTACGGGGGCTTGAGGGCGGCCTAAGCACCGCCCATACATTGTCAGTTTATTTATTACGTTTGTATTGGTTAAAAAGAATGGGGTCAAACCTACTCATTACGTAAAGAGAATGGGGGTCAGACCTACTCATTAGACAAGATTAACAGGGAAATCTGCGTAATGAGTAGGTTTGACCCCGGTCAATAACTCCGGCCGACGGTTTTTATTTTATTTCGGCGCTGATAACTAGGATGAGGGCAAGCCCGCTCCAGCCCGAGTGGAAGCCGCTGACGCCGACAACAAGATAGCCTTTTTCTTTGAACGTAATTTCGTTGGTTTCGATCAGCTTGGATCTGCCTCCACCTGTCATTTCCTGGGAAAGCTGGATCTCGCCGACCGAAATGATCCTTTTGCCTGGCTCGTCGCCTCTGACCTGTACGTTGCGAATATCCATAACGAGATCGCGGCTGGAAACTAGTTTAAAAAAATTCGCACCAGAGCCGTCTTTGACTACGAGAAATGATGGGCTATCAAGCCAGTAGTGCTTGAAGCTCCACAAGCCTTTCATTTCGTCGAGGACTCTTTTGAGGTCTTTATTTGTGATTTCCCTGGTTTCATTTTTTAAGGCATCTTTATACGGGCCGGGAGGTTCTTCGTCTTTAGAGGCGACGATCGTATGAACCTGGAACTGGATATTACGCTTTTCCACGTCGAGTTTCTTGAGCAGGTCTTCGAAAGCAGGGATGTTCATCCTATGGATGCGGACGGTCAACGCGTTTTCAGATCCTGAATAATCCAGGACGTAAAACTTTGCGGCACTCATGAATTCCATGACGCTGATATATTTCAGCGAATACGTTTTCAGGACGACTTCGTATTTTGCCGCTTCGGCATCCCGCACTTTTAAGGCTTCAGCTTTTTGTTGCTCGGCCTTAGCCTGGGCCTCGGCAAATGCTTGAGCTGCCGCTTTTCTAGCCTCGGCTTTTTCTTGTTCTTCTTTGGTTTGAGCGTCCGTTTTGGCTTGCGTCAAGTTGTTGATTGCCGGTTCTTGCTTTTTTTCTTCTTCTGCCGTTTGAGAAAGGAGAGAAGCCGGCCCTGCGAAAAATAGCAGGACGGAAATGAAAGCGATCACCTTGAAAAATTTCTTTGCCTTTTTCATATCAATCCTCCTCGAAAAGTTTGAAATCGGGCCTCTGGATAAAAATGATTGTGATATTTTTATCCACAAGCTCAAATTGGGTGCGAATCTCGGTGATCTGCGGCTCTTGTTGCTTTCGAAATGCGGGCCATAGAAGGAAGAAACCAAGAAACAGGGCTGCCCCGCCCGGAATGGCGGCCAGGGCTAAATGCCATTTTCGGAAAAAGGGGCGACGATGCGGCGCTCCGGAAGAAGCCTCGAGGGCGATCCGCTCATCGAGCCCAAGCGGTAAGCCTTTCTCCAGACTCCGCACGAGGCGGGTAATTTCCTTGTCGAGAATCTTGTCTTCATCCATGATGCACCCCCAAGGCTTCTTTAAGATTATTGCGGGCTTGGCTAAGGAGAAGCTTGACATAGCCTTCCTTCAAACTGGTAATACGCCGGATTTCGGGTATTGAAAAGCCGCTTTCATAATAGAGAAAAAAAACTTCTCGTTCTTTTGGCCTTAGCCGCGCGGCGAAACGAAAAACCTCCCGAACGAGCGTTCCTTTGCCGTCAGGTTGAGAAGTGGCCAGAGTGTCGATATTGTGAAAAGCGGTCTGTTTACGCGTCCTTCTAAAATGGCGTTTGATCTCGTTATGGGCGACGGAAAATATCCATGCCCGGAAATCCTTGTCTTTCCGGAAAGAGGCGAAGTATTGAAAGGCGTGAAGGACGGTTTCCTGATAAACGTCGTCGGCCTCGGTCGAGAAATTCAGGGATTTAAAAATGAAGTTGTAGAGCCTCAGCTTAACAGGCTCCATCAGCTCCCAAAATGCCGCTTGTAAAACGCCGACCTCTTCTTTGTCTTTCATTTCCGTCCGATGGCGGCTTCGCTCCTTCTCGGCGTTGAAAACAAAAGATCCGGATGTTTCCAGGCAATCACCATCGATCTTCATACTATTAATATATGAAAGGCGGGAGAAAGGTTAGTGTTTTATTCTCTTGCGTCTCATGTGGGGAAAAATTGTTTGGGAAACGGTCTAGTCCCTTTTCTGCCTACACGAAATGGAAGAGAACCGCTCTTTTAGAGGAGGTCCAAACTTTTCGCCGTGATTTCCGTATGAAAATACGTCTGGACTTGCTGCTTCAGGCCATTATGGCATTGAAAAAAATATGAAAAATATGAATAATATTAGGCCTATGTAATTCAAGGGGAGGAACATGCTTAAAGACATCATCAAAAAAGAAATCCAGGAAACCATCACTAGCGCGAAGTTTGTCTTCACCTTCCTGCTTTGCGCCATCCTCATCCTTCTGTCGGTTTATACGGGCATCGTCAGCTACCATTCCGATCAAAAGGAGTTCTCCGCGGCCGTCGCCCTCAATAAGAAAAATCTGGAAAGCCAGCCAAGCTACATGTACCTCGCCAGCCTGGGGACGAAGATCAACAAGGCGCCCCAGGTCCTGGGCGCCATCAGCAGCGGCGTGGATGAAG
>Ga0315289_10010920_pt1 | contig 12922 bp, 18 predicted proteins | sample YL17G11_40_MG_FD_203452 | JGI IMG/M metagenome (GOLD analysis project Ga0315289, IMG submission 203452) | Sediment microbial communities from Yellowstone Lake, YNP, Wyoming, USA - YL17G11_40 | ecosystem: Environmental > Aquatic > Freshwater > Lake > Sediment | place: USA: Wyoming | collected...
CGTCTTGACATCGCTTGTTCTCCCTTTTTCTTTAACCTATTAATGATGTTCCTGTGTAAATAAACGTAGCGAATCCTCAAAACTTATCGATGTGAAGACATAACCGTACTTATTGACAATTAAAACTTGTATGGGAGAGTTAAAATATCAGTTTAAAAGCAGTGCCTCATGTACCGATTATGTCCAGTTGCTCTCCGTACATATGTAATGCGTATAGCATATTTAAAATGAGCAGATGGGTTTCATAGTTCAAATTCCATACAAGTTTTGATTGTCAAATAGGGCCCGGGGCCCGTTTGAAGAGAGCCAGTTTGAAGAGCGTTGAATTCGTGCCCCTCAACGGGTGATCTTGTGCTCTTGAATGAGAAAATTCGTGCTCTTCAACGGGGTTCCTGAATTCCAGAACTTCCTGTTTGAAGGGCAAAAACTCGAAGATTCAGGGTTATTTCTCCCTTGTTTCAAGAGCAGGAAAAGCCTGATTTGGGCTTATTTCTCCCTTCAATACGGTTCCCAAAAAGACTCGTTGAAGAGAACGGAATTCTGTGCTCTTCAGTGGGCTTTCAGAAAAACCGTGTTGAAGAGGGTGGAAACCCGCGCTCTTCAATTTGGGTTTCAGAAAAGGGTGGTTCAAGAGCGTAGAATCCTCTCCCTTCAAATAGGCTTTCTTGAAAAGCTGGTTGAAGAGCGCTGAAAAAGGCCCATATGGGCTTTCATTCTAGCATTTTGCGCCAGCCGCATTTCCAGCATAGCCAACCGTGACGAGTCTTAGTCATTTCTGACCCGCATTTTCGGCACGTTACCATTCGGCTCTACCACTTTCAGAGTCGCTAGGCCACCCTATTTGTTCAAAACTTAGTTAGTCGTGGCTTTATTATCCGTCCACCATACAGCGATCCAGACGAGAAACAGCCAGAGACCCAAGTAACCCAACGTGAAGCCAGTACACCACAGCCAGCCTTCAAAAACTATGTGGACCGTGGCTATGTATCCGAAACCGTAAACCGTCATCACCGCGCAAGCCGTCATCAACAACAGTAAAAACGTCAGCTTAACTGGGTCTGCCAATCTCTGAACAATCTTGCTTTCCACTTTTTCACCTCTTAATACGTCTCTTCCAGAATTGTTTGAGTAACGTCTATCTCTCTCATTTTCAGCGAAGTTGCTTGACGGTCTTGACTCTCTGGCCTTCCACTTGCGAGAATCTTGTTCATGTTGGTCCATGCCATGCGCGGGTAACTGTTAATTAAGTCGCTCGTCACGCCAATGACAGAGATGAATCCGCCAGGGCTACTAAAGTCCAGTTCATGCCGAACCACGCGCATGTCACGATCAATCAGGGGGGTTCCAGCCGCGTTTTTCTTAGCGTGAATATGCACAAACTGGCCAGGAAGCAAGTCATAAAGGTATGGAGTGCGGATTTCACCTACGAGTGGAGTTGTCTTACATCTGTAGAGTTCAGCCTTGGCAAGCTGGGCCATAACGCCTAGGTCCGTTGTGCCTGGCGTTCCAAACCGCATAGAATCGTCTTTGGCTATGTCGTCTGTGATAACTTTCAGTTTCAGTTTGTTGTTTGGTCCGATCCCAGTTTCTTTTGCTCCGCGCAAAACCCATCCGTTGAACTGCATTCCGTCAATGTATAGAATAGAGCCCACTGGTTTGTTCACAATGTCGAAGCCTACCCAGTTGACAGCGGTCCAGCTTCCACCACCACCCGCTGGGCTTATTCCTCTGAACGCGCTGTTTGACTCGTATTGCTGCCAGTTGTCTCCAATGCCGAAGGTTATGTTGTACCATTTGTCAACTTCTGGCAGAAACTTGGTAAGGTCAATGTCTGCCTCGTAAAGAATAGATGCGCCGAAATTGTTGACAAACCATATACCCATCCAATCCGGGCTTGCCGCAAGAGTTAGAGCAGCGTTTCTTCTAGCCCAAAACGAGAAGGTTGGAATCGTGTATGATCCGCCGATTCTGGTTATGTTCCACGCGGCGTTTTGCGCTGTAGGATAAAACCAGTATTCCTGGCTGATGTCTTGAATGTTAACGAGCGCTTTCAGGCTGTAGTGGCCTACCTTCCAAATTGTGTCTGGCCCCTCGTTGCTCAATGTCACGAAAGCGCCAGCGGGTACACCCCATAGACCCGCGTTGTTCTCGGTCCACAAGTCTCCGTTTCCTGGCTTCCTGAACGCTCCGTGATAGAGGATGTAGTTCGCTTCTTTCGTCAAGTCTTGAATGTCGTAACTCAGGAAATCTATGTCTTCCTCAAGAGTTGCTGCCGTTGGACTTCCACCGTAATAGTCATCCCATCCCGCTTGATCTGAACCTACAGTTTTGAGTCTGAACTTGTCGTCTGTGCCAACGATCCAGTGGCAGCCAGCGTTAGAGCCCTTGATGGCTTGAAGCAAGTCGCAAACGTCACCGATAGCCTTTTGGCATGGCTTGAATGGTAGGTAAACGTACCGCATGGAACCCGCTATGTCTTCCACATCAGCGAAAGTGTAGGCGTAGCCGCTGGCATTAGCAAGATTTCCTAAAATGCTGTTTGTCCACGCTGGAATGATGCCGTGGTTCGCGTCCGTCAATATCTCCTTAATCGTGTCTAATGTTGGGTTTCTACTTTCCACTCCGTACTCTTCGCCAACAACACTTTCAGCAAATCCACAAGCGCCGTCACATTTCAAGTCTAAAGTCCAGCCTTGCTCATTCATTTTGACGTAGCAGAACCGAGTAACCCCGTTGAAAACCGTGTGTGCAGCGAGCCACGCGGGTTCAGAAGCGTCTTTCATTTCACACTTGACTAGGCTGCCCCCGGCGACTTCTGCAGGGTAATGTCGGCTGTGGTTAAGGCCTGAAACGTCACCCATTATGATGTCTGCAGTGTCGAAGCCGTTTTCGTTTCGGACGATTTTGCCACCCGTTATTTTGTCCATGACGTAGGCAGTTCCGCCAGTGGTGACGGTCACCCTAACTTGTGGTTGCGACTTATGCGAAACCATTTTAGAGCCCTCTCACAGCGTCATACGTCATTATCGCGGTTCCAGTAGCAGTACCAATGAAGTACAACCATGCCAGCGGGTTTCCAGATGCCGCTTCAGCAAGTTCCAGCGCGTTCAATGCGATCTGCACTGACCTAATTACTCCGAGCATTCTTTGAAGTTCATTTATGGCTTGCCTAACCTCTGGTGAACCCGTCATTCTCTCAACTGCAGAACTGAGCCGTATGACAGACATCTCGACATCTCGAATGTCAGACCGTGATAGTTCGACATCTTGAATCCGCACTTTCAAGTTTTCAATCTGTATTTTGGCCTCTTCTAGGCTTACCATACTTGCAACTCCATAGGATCAACGTCTACCTGAATGTCTGTTTCGCATTTGCAGTGTGGATGACTAGACGTTTCAAGAATGAGCGGCACTTCGTCTAAATCGTCAACGGTCCATTCCTTACCGTTCAACGCTGAGCATTTCCTACATGCGTCTGGCTGTGAAATCCAAGTAAGAGTATAGGTTATGCCCATGACTAGAGTTTCACTCATGCCAATTACGCTTCCCCATTCAAGCTGAAAGCCCATTCTGGCCAGACCGTTGCCGTTGCGGGAATAGTCAGGTTTAGCCAACAACCCTCAACTTCGTAGCCAACGTCTAGGCGCGTGTTGTTCGCTTCCCATTCAAGAATCCAGTCAGACGGCAAGCCAGTTGCGGTTATGGAAACGGTTAGGTTAGTGTCGCCCACGTTGACGACAGTCAAGTTTTGGACGGATTGCACACTGCCTTTATCGCATTCCCCCCAGTCTCCAGCGGTTCCGTTCAGACAAAACACGCCGTTCCGATACATGGCTAGGCTGTAGCTTGCGGTTTGGTCGTTTTTAGGATAGTAAATGTTTACGAGTGTGTCTGTGACGACTACGCTTCCCAAAAAGGATATGAGGATTAGGCTGACGTATTTTAGTTTTTGATTCATTCTTGCTTCGCCTCTAACGCTTTCAGCCTTTTCTCTTGATCCTCGTTAAGACTGACTTGCTTGTTATGCTCAGTCACCAAACTACTGAGAGTATTGTCAAGCTGGCCCAGCTTCGTTGAAAGCTGAGAAGTCTGACTATAGAGAGTCTCAATGTGTTTATTGGTGACATTACACCACTTCACGATTGAGGTTATGCTTTTGCCGTGACTCGCAAGACTCGCATCTTGAACCGTGTCAAACTCTGTCGCTTTTGGCTTGCCAAATATGTTCATACTCATTCACCTCGTCTTACTGAAGAGGTCGGCTGAGAAGATTGGATCAGACTCAGCCGACCCCCCTTTTGGTTGGGTCAGTGCCAGAGGAGACTTGACCACTGGCCCACGGAAACGGCTTTCAGTTGTTAACGGAAACTTCCCTTCGACTGGCTGTTGAGCAAAAACCACGCCTTTCCTTCGCTGTTCCTCTTTGATCTGTCTGAAAGTCTCTCTAAGTTTTTGACTACTCATTTTGAGCCCTCAAGAAGTTTTTTGTTATCTGCCACAACCTTCCTTGTGTACGCTGTCTGCTCGTCTGGACTCATCAAATCCCAATCATGCTGAGCTTTCATTCGCTTACGCGCTTCCGCGTTTTCAATCTGTTTCTGCTCCCAAACAGCCGATTCCCTAGCCGTCTTCTCAGGAACGCCTCGGTCCGTGTACTTCTTTGTGAGAGCGTCAAGTTGCTTCTGTCTCTTCTCTTCTGCCGCTTGAAATATCGTCCCAATCTCTATAAGATTTTGAAGCTCACTCTTCCTTAGTATGTCCTTGTTCGTTTGAATAAGAGCGTATATTTTGGCGTTTCTCTCAGCATCTTTCTGAGCTTGAGGCTTAAACAAGTCGTGAACCCATGTCGTATAACATTCATCCTTAAACTGGCAAGTACACTGTTCTGAATCCTTATGGAATTTCTTGCCGAAACACTCAGGCTTTTCTTGGAGAGCTGACTCAGTGGCTGTTGTGCATGGCTGAGTTTGTTCTGGCTGCAAAGTGTCTTCCTGAAACGCTTCTGGCGGCGTGATGGTTTGCCAAAACTGCGCTAGCGCTTGTTCCGTTGAATAATTGTTTGCCAGTCGATCCTTAAGAAAATCTCCCATAAGACTCATAGCTTCGTCAAACGCGCGCGCCTTGTCACGTTGCGTCTTCAAATATTCTTTCATGTATTCGTTGCTACTGTGAGCCATGAATCAGTCTCCAACCTACACCTATATAGGATAAGGTATTTACGTATCACTTAGTGAAACAGTTTGAAAAATCAGAAAATTAAAGGCCTACTGCCAAACCATGTGTCTTAAGCAGAGCAACTGGAATCAAATAGACATATCCTTCCTTTGTGATGCCCATAACCAAATCGCGCCCTTCAAACGGCCGCAAGGACATTTCAAGGTAGATGCCGAATATGGCTTTTAGGCTCTCCGTAAGAACCCCCCGAGTTTCTCTGCTCCGCACTTCAAAACGTTTTAGCACTTGTTCCAGGGTTAACGTTCCATTTCTCAGTTCTTCATTTTCGCTCTCAAGTATGGATGGTTGATGAAGGAAGGCGCGAAGCTCAGACAGTTTATCAGTGTTGTTGAACAAATCCTTCGTTAAATTGTGAACCTTCTTTAAAGCCTCAGCAACAACGGTAAAAGGCTCTCTGCACCAATATTCTCTTCCCTTCTCTGTTAGGTTATACCATAGTTTCTTGCCATGTTTCCAATTCTTGCGACCTTTCTCAACGATTAGTTTTTTGCCGACCAAATCTTCCAGATATGTTTTGAGGATCCGTGGACTTATCTTACTTTCCCTTTGTATAACGTTGAATGTTGCTCTTTCATGTTCAACCAGACTCGACAGAATTCTACGTGTTACATCCTGCAAAGTATTACACCAAGTGATACGTAAATAGTACTAACATATGTTATAACGCTTGTGGTGAATGATTTGCCCCATGAACAAACACGTAAAATCATCAGAGTTGGAAACTCTTTTGCTGTGACAATGCCCCGGGCTTGGATTCGTTACTACAAACTCACCGGAAAGGACGAAGTGCAGGTCATATCAGACGGCAGCGTTGTCATCAACCCGCCAGCGAAGAAAGAAGTCCCTGCATAAGCAGAAATATGTGAGGAAAGAACCATGATAACGGATTTTGAAACCTTAGGGAAACGGAGAGAGCCAGCCAGTTTTGAACCAGCTCGCTGGTTCTCTCCAGACGCATATGGATATGGTGATTATGAATAGTGCGACTTGTGATTTAAGTTTTGCCGCACTCGCCGACGACTCTAAAACGATTCTCTCTCTAAATCATACTGTACCTACCTACCTACCTATCAACCCCCTACCCCTCCCAAGGAAGGAATCACAATGAAGGCATTCAGGGAACACGGGGTTCACCTATTCCTTGACAGAGAGTTGTACGTGGCTTTCATCAAGTTGCAGGCAGACCGTGGTTTGGGCCGTAGTTATGCAGGTCTGTTGCCTTTTGTTGAGGGCCTGCATCAGATGGGTTACTTGACTCAGGAAGTCTATGAGGACCACGTTAAGCGTTACAGCAAGCCCTTGATCGTTCAGAGGACCCTGCCAGAAGTCGTAGATGTCCAAGCGAACCAATTGAACAAAGCTCTGAGCATGGTATCTGAACAATGGGACGAGCATCCTAACCCTGAATGGAGAAGCAAATGGCTTAATGCTGCTAGAGAACACTCACAACTTTCAAACGCTAAATTGGTTCTGCAAAAAGCAGGTGAGAGCCTATGATGGGTTCTACACGGTTACCTTTTGACGCCTCAAAGATTCACTGGCAGGACCGAGAGAACGCGAAGGGCCCGTTTCAGGTTAGCAACGACTTCGACAGTTTGGACCATAAGGCCCTATTGAAGTTTCTTAATGAACTTGCCGGGGGATGCGTCAGCAGTGAAGGCTGGTTTTATTGGGTGTATCAGGCTGGCGACAGGATCGGACGCAAGGCCAGCAAGGCAAGGGGGAAGGTGACGCCTAGGTGACAGTGACACAACTGGAAAGGGAAGGCGCTAAGAAGAAAGACTATTTCGGACTGCAAATGTTTGAGTTGGCGCCAGAGATTAAGCCCAGCGTCACCGCTACTTTCACTTGGGGTCCTAGCAAGAAGGCTGTGCAGCAAGGCATACTCTCTTTTGATCGACATGAAGGCTCTTACAAGTTTTCGAATGAAGTGGTTATCACTGTTTGGTCTAAGAATCCGCCTCAGTTAGACGTGGACCGCGCCTATAATGACGGCTACTATCGGATTGAGATTCCAGTGAGTCAACATGTGTTTCTTAAGATGTGCGAGAAGGCCCTGCAGAAGCTTTGGCTGTTGGAGTGACGTTTGAATGAGTAATTGGCAACCAAGACCAGACGGTAAAGCCATACTAGATTATGCCATGGATAAAATCAAGTCAGTACCGTACAAGGTAAGCTCTCGCTGGGTGTTCTATCGGATCGTGCAAGGCGGCTTCATACCGAAATCTCAGATCAACAAGTTTGACTATCTACTTTCAAGAGCCAGAAAAGGCTTTTACAGTGAATGGAAGCCAGACACCTTAACCGATTCAATAAGACAAACCAATTTCAAGGGAGAGTTTCACGCCTCTTTTGGACTAGAACTTGACAACATTGAGTTTCAGGATTACTATGTGCAGTTGTGGTTTGAAGCTGAGGCCATGCATGGACAATTCGAATACTTCACAAAAAACTATCGGGTCAGCCTAGTACCTTTCCGTGGAGACTGCAGCATACCGATTAAATGGGAGTTGGCTAAGAAACTGGAATCTGCCTACAGAAAATATCAGAAACCGATCAAGGTTCTATATTTCGGAGACTGTGATAAGAAAGGCTACCAAATCCTAGACGCTGCAGTGAAAGACATTAAGGCATGGTGTAACGTATCATTCAGCATTGAACGTGTAGGCTTGACGCTAGAACAAGCTAGAGAGTTCGGCCTTCCTGAGAACCCCGACAAACCCGACAGTTACCAATGGGAAGCCCTAGAGAATGAACACGCTGAGAAACTGATTCTGCAGAACCTAGCAAAATATCAACAGCCAATGCCAGCCACGCTAAAGGAACACGAAAAAGCCGTTGATAACAAGGTCAGAACTCAAATCATAGAAGTTCTAACCGCTGAGCTGGGAACAGACTTTCAATAACACACGCGAGCCAACAAAAAATGAAGGGCAGAGAAATCAGTCGGACGGAATATGTCACGCCAAAACCAGAACCTCAACCAGTTGTGACACAACTAAATACCATCACAGTCCAGACAGTCATAAACACTTCTGAAAACCGCATAATGGGAAAACACACTAGGACAACGAAAGGCAAACTCTACACTAACCCGCGTCTGCTCTTGCCGTCAACACTTAACAAACACGTAGGCCACCACTGCCGAATTTACCAGGCTACAGGATCAGTCAAAAGCCCAATCTGGAACTATACAGACGTTGACATGCTCATAGTTATCCTGTTACCTAGATAACTATACAACACAAACAAGCACCATTAGGCTACTCATTTTTGGGTAACTACTCACAAACGAGTAACCACACTAAACAACACCTACGACCAAAAACCACGCCTGTCACACACCACGTATTAATTAGGAATCAGTGACTCGTAGAGGATAGCAACATAAGCACATACCGCTAAGGACACATACTAATAGAGCCGTATTTAGGCTGCTTTGAACCGTAGAAGGCTGAATTATAGGAGTTTGGTTAAGAGCAGGTTGTAATAGGGCCCTAGTAGTTGGCTTGGTATGTGCGTACGCTGACAAGTGGTGATTAGGGCCCTGTCGTGGTTTGTCTAATCCGTAACTAGGCCCTAGTGCAGATCAACAGAGCCCAACGCCCATTCCTCAATCACTTGCAATTTGTAGGTACGAATTTTGAGTAGTCGCGCTGTACGCCGTCTGTGACGGGTCCCATCTGGTTTGGTTGAACTGTTGGTGGTTTGTTTGTGTCTTTCAGAAACGAGCCCCTATGTGGTTTCAGCGGCATTGATGTCGGTATGTTGAATCGGGTGCTGCAAAGTTGCCGTCAGATTCTTGTTTGTGTAAAAAAGCGTCGGATGCTAAGCGATTTGTATATACATCAAGACCTTGGATTTCTTCTCATATTTTGGGCATATTTCAAACCCGCATTTTTTATAGAACCCAATCTTGCTTTGTTCTGTCAGAAGGACAACAAATCGACAGCCGATTTTTTTAGATAGTTCTTTAGCTAAACCGATTGCCCATAAACAGATTGAATACCCAACGTTTCGGCCTCTGTAATCGTTATGTACTCCAAGACGACCAAGCAAAAGTGCAGGGTAATGCTTCTCGCTAGTAACAATTCTTAATCTGGTTTCCTTTACTTCTATCGCATGCATAGCAACTGTGACATATCCGACGGCAACATCATTGATATAGAAGAGATAAGTAATTCCTCTTGATTCCTTTTGATATTGCATAGCCTCTTTATGAATAAACTCGTTAAGACCTAAAGTGTCATCCAAACTACAGTCAAAACACAGAAGATTCGTATCATTATCGAGGGTTTTTACCATAAGTTGTTGTAGATCAATGTCATTGGATGACATCAAACTAGCCAACGAGTATTAGACGCTATTCACGTTTGACTTTTTTGTAAATTTCTGATGCTTCTTTCAAAAGCCACTTCTTCTGAGGACTAGACTGTTCCCTGATTTTCGCTTCAAATTCCTTGGCTACTTTACCCTTTAATTCAGGTACAGAATCAGGTTTCATCTCCTTTCACTCCTTCCGACAATAAGGAATGAGAGTTTCTAGAGATTTAAGCCTTCCAGAACCTTGACTCGTAAGTTTTAAGAGTTACTACGAGCATACTAGCCTCAATGCCTTCGTTTAAGCAGGTCACTGTTACGCCGGTTCAGTCTGCGCGTATGAAGGATATGAAGTGTCACGGTCAGAACTGTGAGGTTCGCTTCAGGACTGGTAGCAGGGTTTATCGTCATGTGACTGGTTCGCATGTGAATTATTATTGTGAGGTGTGCTTTTCGCGGCTTTGGATTTGAAGAAGAAAAAGAAGGAAAAACGCGCCAGTTCTGAAAAGGTCGATTGGGCCTTGGCTATTGGGTTCGATCGGTAAGAGCGTCCAGTTCCACGGCTGCAGGTCTATTCTGTTTCATCCACTGTTCCAGAGCATTGATGAACCCTTTGCTTATTTTCTTGCGTCAACCCAAACGTGTGAGGATCATGTACTCTCCCTTGTACACCTTAACTGTGACTTCAGGATCGTAACTGACGTGGTGGTTCTGAACGATTACTTTGCCGCTTTTCTTTCTATGTTTCCTTTCCATACCTATTCCCTCTGTCTGAGCGGTTCCGACAGCCTTATCATGTGACTTGGTGCCTTGTGACAGCATGACATTGCGCACGTTGGCATCTGAGCCGCAAATTTACAAACTTGAACAGATGCACAGTCACTACAAACTTTCGCGTGGGCCCCTTGGGTCTGAACTGGCGCCGTCTCTTCAATCTGAGATTCAGCTAGGGGCCCGTTCCTGATTCCGTCATACTCTCGCTGCACGTCCTCCCAGAAACTTAGCCGTCCAACGTAGACCTGAGTTGATTCTAGGCTTTCATGTCTTAAGATGGTTTGGAGTGCTGGAACGCTGTTGTGCAAGTCATAAATCCAGTGAGCAGCGAAATAATGCCTCAACATCCTCGGGTTAAAGTCTGGTACGCCAGCGTCTCTCGCAATGCTGTGGATGACTGTCCATATCGTAGCGTCTGTCAGCGGTTTGTCGCCATGAGTGTATTTCCAGCTTCGGGATTGTCTGAACACGTAGCCATGCGTTCTGAAACCGCACAAGTCACGGATCAACTGAAGAGTCAGCACGTCCAACGGTAGGGGATACAGAACTTTCTTTTTGCTGTCAAGAACCTGGAAGGTCCGAGTTTCAAAGTTGATGTTCTCTATACAGAGAGTAGCGATCTCGCCAGTTCTCAATCCGATCTGCATAGGAAGTCTGATAAGTAAAAAGTTGCGTTCTGCGCTGTTCTTCCGCGCATAGTCGTGGATTCTCTCTATATCCGCACGTCTAATGGCTACCTTGCCTGGCCAATCATGATGCATCATCTCACCTCAACGCCTCTCGCTTTCAACTGGCTAACTCGCTCGCAATACCAACGATAGGCTCGCTCTCTTGCTTTCCTTTTTCGTGCAAAACCAACTTTCCTAACAAGGTGCAGATGTTCCTCGTTTCCTCGTAAACGCTTTATTCGATAGATGAAAGCATAGTACCGGGGTCTGCCATTCTCAGGACAAGTTTCAACCGTAAAACCAAACATTCTATTGTCTTTCTTATGAAGTCGCTTTCTAAACCCTAACGATTTTCGCACGTGCCCTTCTAAATCCTTTAACTTGACTTGCCAGTAGCGATAACGCGGCATATGACCAGTTTCTTTAGCGATTATCTTCTGAAATATTTTGTTTATTTCGTCCATGTCAATATGCGTTTCTTGTTTCTGCACTTTTCCATTCCTCACTGAAGAGCGTCTTAATGAGGTTTAAACTGCTTCGCTGATACGCCTCTCCGTATGGGAGAGTTAAAATATCAGTTTAAAACTCATTAAGATGCTCAGTTAGAGAGGATTGCTCCATGCAGGGAATGTTGAGCTTCTCGGACAAGGAAGAGATTGTCAAGTTTGTTTCTGAAAATGGTGTCAAAATACTTAACCTGTGTCACATTCCAGAGGACGGAAGACTGAAGACTCTGAGCTTTTCCGCAATGGACAGGGAAAGGCTTTGCGACGTGCTGGAACTTGGCGAGAGGGTTGATGGTTCAAGCTTGTTGTCGTTCATCGAACCTGGCAAAAGCGACATATACGTGACGCCTCGACTCGACAGAGCTTTTGTCAATCCTTTTTCGAAGCTGGCTACTTTGAATGTTCTGTGTGACTATTTGGATGAGAATGGAAAACCCTTGGATGTTGCTCCTAGGAATGTTTTGGCAAGGGCAGAAGAGAAGCTTCACTCTTCAAGTGATATTGCTTTGAAGGCTTTGGCGGAGCTTGAGTTCTATTTGATCTCTGCACTGGGAGCGGGGATTCTTTTTCCTGCTTTGCCTGACAGGAACTATCACGAGTCTGCTCCTTTCACTGCGTTAGAGGATTTGAGAAATGAGGTTTTGGCTACTTTGGCTTCTGGGGGTATTGCCACTAAGTATGGGCATGCTGAGGTTGGTCGGATTGTGGATGAAGATGGTGTGGTTATGGAGCAGCATGAGGTGGAGTTTACGCCTCAGAGCCTTGCAGACATGGCTGACACAGTGGCGATTGCGAAGTGGGTTGTTCGGAATGTCTGTGTGAAATATGGGGTTTCGGTTTCGTTTTCGCCCAAGATTTCTTTGGAGCACGCTGGGAGTGGTATGCACGTTCATCTGTGCGGGGTGAAGAATGGAAAGAATGTTGTTGCTGGTTCTGATGGCGAGTTGAGCGTTGAAGCGCGGAAGATGATTGGTGGGATCTTGAGGCTTGGGCCGAGCTTGGCGGCTCTCGGGAACCCTACTCCTGTTTCGTATCTGCGTTTTATTGCTCGCAAGGAGTCTCCTATGCACATTTGCTGGGGGGCCAGGAATCGTTTGGCGTTGATTCGCATACCGTTATGGTGGAGTTTCAAGAACAAGGCGGAGAAACCGGGAAGTTGCAGGGAGACTTTTGAGTATCGTGCGCCTGACGCTCTTGCGAATGCGCATTTGCTGTTTGCTGGTTTGGCTTTGGCTGCGGAGTATGGTTTGAGGAACTGTAAGGAGTCGTTGAAGGCGGCTGATGACTTACATGTTGAAGTTGGTGGTCGCGAACCTAAGGGGCTGAAGGCTTTGCCGTGCTCTTGCAGTGAGTCCGCTGACAATTTGGAGAGGGATAGGAAGCTGTACGAGGCTGGCGATGTTTTTCCGAAGAGGCTGA
>Ga0315289_10010922_pt1 | contig 12921 bp, 15 predicted proteins | sample YL17G11_40_MG_FD_203452 | JGI IMG/M metagenome (GOLD analysis project Ga0315289, IMG submission 203452) | Sediment microbial communities from Yellowstone Lake, YNP, Wyoming, USA - YL17G11_40 | ecosystem: Environmental > Aquatic > Freshwater > Lake > Sediment | place: USA: Wyoming | collected...
ATCCGTAAGCTCGCATCAGCCTATAGGATGGGTCATGGCACAATAGACGGATTTGAGAATGCCGACGCTAACATAGGAACAGACCCGGATATGATTCCCAGCGAATGCGCAGGTACGCATTATTTTTGTTATAATGTGGAGCCAAACGACCCCTCGATTACCATTACCGCAACCCGTTGCGGTGAGAGCGGAAAAACTCCTCAGGGTGGAGCTGCTGCAGACAAGACGCTCACACTTACTTCAAATCTAACCACAGGCGTAGATACCTGGGGCGGAGACGGCCATTATTATTAACTATTTGATTTGACATAATTGTTTTATTGTAGTAAACTTTTGTTAGATAATTAAAGAAAGGGGGTGGAATAAGCAAGAGTGAATTTTGTTAATTTTAATATATAAATAAGGAGGATAAATGAAAAAAGCTTTTACATTACTTGAATTAGTAGTGGTAATTATTATTTTAGGGGTTCTTGCCACCTTAGGTTTTACTCAATACGGAAGAATGGTGGAAAGGGCGCGCGGTGCTGAGGCAAGGGCGATTTTAGGGGATATCCGTAAGTTTGCAGCAGCCTATAAGTTAGAAAATGGTACAATAACCGGAATGCTGCCTGCCAGCGTTAACATAGGAACAGCCGCAGACCAGATTCCCAGCGCATGCACAGGTACGCATTATTTTAGTTATGGTGTGGTTGCTGGCGCCACACTTGCTACTACCGCAACCCGTTGCATCAGCGGCGGAAAAACTCCTCAGGGAATTCTTGCAGGGACACTTATCCTCACTTCAGATTTAACTACAGGCGTAGATACCTGGAGCGGAAGCGGTGGTTATTAATTAAAGATTTACCTCGCCTTTTTGAATTTGGTAGCTATCTATCCATCTATCTATTGCAGAAAGGGGGTTACTAATTAAGGGTTTTACTTTAACAGAGCTCATCGTGGTTATTATAATTATTGGTATTTTGGCAATTTTGGCTTTAACCCAGTATGGCTCATACAAAGAGACTGCTCTGGATAAAGAGGCGCGGGCTAATTTAAAATTGATGATAGCGGCAGAAAGGATTTATCGGATGACGTGGGGTGGTTACTATCCTAGTAGTAATATGAATGACATTAACACTTATTTAAAATTATTTTTATCTACTGCGTCTAATCGGAGATGGGATTATCTCGCCACAGCTAATGATGTTACATTTACAACTTGCGCTCAGGCAACTAGAAACGGTGCCGATGCTAGAACTTTTAGAATGCGCCAGACTAGGAATCCTGCTACTACAGACAATGATCCCGTTGCAGGAGGTAGCTGTCCATAAGATGCATAAAAGGGGTTTTGGTTTAATCGAGATTCTTGTTTCCGCAATTCTTATAGTCCTGACAATAACGGGTTTGGTTCATTTATTTGTTGCGGGTAAAAGACTGCTTTTTCTTAGCCATACCAGAATGGCTGGAGGAGAATTGGGTAAAGTTTTCTTAGACCCTTTACATATGGACGTAAGGCAAGATCAGTGGGAGGCGGGTAATAATTGTTTAGGATTACTACCCAATACCAGCGCATGTCCATCGTCTCAAACTATCGGCGATATTACCTATAATGCCGTTTATAATATTACTAGTGTGGCAGAAACTAACAACAGCTTACGTCGTGTAAAAGTAGATATTAAATGGAATGAAACCTTGCCGTAGCATAACCCTCCTAGAATTATTAATCGCCACACTTTTATTGTCAATCATTGTCCTGGGCCTTGGCAATATTGATTTATTCAGTCGTTTCCATGTAATAAGCTCAGACCGCCGGGCAAAAATTGACAATGAGGCATCGTTGGCTTTAGGGCATATGGGCAAGGAAGTTGCTAAGGCAATTGGCAATGAAATATCTAATGGAGCCGATACAGTTCTAGATTACAATAGTAAAATTGGCGATGATAATGCGTTGCGTATTTACATAGACGCTAGCAGGAATGGACAAAGAGATGCCGAAGGAACTGACCGCTGGATTGCATATAGATTTACAGCTGGACACGGGAATCCCGGCGGCCGATATCAGATTTGGTATTGTCCCAATTGTGAAAACAAGCCATGTGCTAACTGTGTTCCTCAGTGGGGAGATGCAAACAATATAATTGCTAGAAATATCAGCTTGTTCACTCCGAGTAAACCTGTTAATGCCTCTAATCGTCTCAATAAAAGTTATATAACAATTGAAATACAAGCCTGCTGGGACCCTGCCCAGACTTCTTATTCTTGTGGCACACCAAACAATCCCTCCGTTACTATGAAAGCCAATATGAATATGCCCACAGTTTCTACCAATTGACTTTGTATTCCTCATATACATAGGTAACAATTATTGTATCTAATGAACCTGTCGCTTTTCTCGCTCAAGTCGCTTTTGCCCTTCGGGCACGCCAGAGTTCTTTCGCATTTTCGGCGGCTGCTGAACTCAGCCGCCCCGCTCTAGCGGATGCGGCTTCAAACAGCATCGCCGTCCCAGTGTTGTCGCTTCGCTCCACTGGGATTCCCGAAAATGCTCAAGCTCCTCTGGCTAAAAGCTCCATTCGCTGCGAAAACCGCCAGGTTCATTTTACAATTAAAAACTATTTTAGCGGGTGGCTTGGACTGATTTCGAGCGGGGCGTCCGAGGAACCCGAGCGGGCACGGTTCACCCGCTATTAAATTATCAGTGAGAGCGAGGGTCCGCAGGCGAGCGCAATTTTGCCTCGCTGGGGCAAAACAAGCGTCCCTGCGAGAAACAGTCCAAGACAGGACCCGCTAAAAGTGTTACCTATGTCTATGAACTCCACATCTACCAATTGACTTTTTATTTGCCCCGTTAGAAATTAATGGTATAATATTTTTCTATACGGGGCAGTAGCTCAGCTGGGAGAGCGTCGCGTTCGCATCGCGAAGGTCGGGAGTTCGATCCTCCTCTGCTCCACCAGAAATTTCATTAATGAAATTTCTGGTGGATTCTGTTTTAATGTAAAACAGAATCTGATTCCACATCTAATAATGAAAAACCTTATAAGACTAATCTTGGGTTTGTTTTGCTTTTTTAGCTTAATTAGCATTTGTTTTCGCTTGCAAAATATTTCTGCGCAATCCTCTTTAAAAGAGGCGCTTTTTTATCAAAAATTGGAGAACAAAGCTGTTCAGTGCCATTTATGTCCCCGAAATTGTTTCATACCTAAGGGCGGGCGCGGCTTTTGCGGCATCAGGGAGAATCGCGATGGCACATTATACACCTTATCCTATGCCAAGGCCGTTTCTTTTAATGATATCGATCCCATTGAGAAGAAACCATTATTTCATTTTTTCCCCGGCACCAGAACATTTTCCATTGCTACTGCGGGCTGTAATTTAAAATGCAAATTCTGTCAGAACTGGGAGATTTCTCAGAAGCGTACTGAAGAGGTGGATTATATTTATCTTGAGCCGGCGGAATTAGTAAAAAGGGTTAAAGAATCGGCTCGTCCCACCATTGCCTACACCTACACCGAGCCTACCATATTTTATGAATATATGCTTGAGACCGCTAAATTAGCCAGGCAGCAAGGCCTAAAAAACATTATGCACTCTAATGGGTATATAAATGAAGCGCCCTTGAGACAATTAGCCAAATATCTGGATGCTGCCAATATTGATTTAAAAGGTTTTACCGATGACTATTATGCTAAATTGACAGAAGGGACTTTAGAGCCGGTACTCAAGAGTCTAAAGATATTAAAAGAAGAAGGGGTGCATTTAGAGATTACCAATTTAGTTTTACCCGGTTACAATGATGACCCGGAGACAATCAGGAAGATGTGCCTGTGGATAAAAGAAAACCTGGGTCCGGATACACCGATACACTTTTCACGTTTCCACCCGATGTATAAATTAGTGAGCCTAAGCCCTACACCTGTAGAAACTTTAGAAAAAGCCAGAAGTATTGCCTTGGATTGCGGCTTAAAATATGTCTATATAGGTAACGTTGCTGGTCATCCTGCTGAGAGCACTTATTGTCCCAAGTGCAAAAGAATGCTTATTGAACGCCGAGGGTATTTTATTTTACAAAATAATATTAAAGATGGAAAATGTAAGTTTTGCGGAGAGAAGATTGCCGGTGTCTGGAATTAAATTAAGTTGTATTTTTGCATTTTGCATTTTAAATTTTGCATTAACTTGCCTTGCCCAGGATATAAAAGAGCCCAATGTCGCAGGCGCATTCTATCCCGATAATCCCGGCGAATTATCCCGGATGATAGATGGTTTTCTTAGCGCGGCAAATCCGCAGACCTTGGAAGGTGAAATTTTTGCTTTGATTTCGCCGCATGCCGGTTACGTTTTTTCCGGTTCAACCGCAGCCGCAGGTTTCAAACTGATTAAGGGCAAATCTTACAAGACTGTGATTGTAATTGGCAGAAGTCACCGATATAACTTTAGCGGTGCATCAGTCTATCCCGAAGGCAAATTCCGCACGCCTTTAGGCGATATTGAGGTAGATGAGGGATTTGCGCAAAAACTATTAAAGCAGGACCCGGAAGTAACTTTTAAGCCAGAGGTATTTTCTGGAGAGGAACATACAGTAGAGGTGCAATTACCTTTCCTGCAGAAGGTTTTAAAAGATTTTAAAATCGTGCCGATTATTGTCGGCGATATGACGCTTTCCAGCTGCCAGAAATTGGCGGATTTACTAAAAACAGCAATAGGCGAGCGCAAAGACGTATTAGTGGTGGCTTCTACAGATATGTACCACGGAGGCGATTATCAGGCACTAGGAGCCACGGATAATTTAACTATTTCCTACCTGAAGAATATGGATAGCGAAGGACTGTATTATGGTTTGCGTGAAGAAAAACTGCAGCTGTGCGGAGGTTTTGGTGTAGTTACTGTACTCATTCTATCAAAAGAGTTAGGACATAAAAAATTGCAGGTTTTAAAGTATACTAATTCTGCCGAGGTTACCGGAATAAAGAGTAGCTGGATGGTGGGGTATGTCAGCTGCGCCATCGATACAGAAAGAGAGGTTGCTATGTTAAACAAAGCCCAAAAGAAAAGATTACTGGAAATTGCACGAAAATCTATTGAAACATATTTAAGCACGGGTAAAAAAATGGAAATCACTGAGACAGACCCCGTGCTGCTTAAAGAAATGGGTGCCTTTGTAACCCTTAATGAACATGGACAGTTACGGGGATGCATTGGAAATCTTGTTGCAAGGGAGCCTCTATATCTTACAGTCAGGGATATGGCTGTTGAGGCAGCGGTGGGTGACCCTCGCTTTTCGCAAGTAGATTTATCTGAACTAAAGCGTATTGAAATTGAGATATCCGTGCTTTCTCCTCTGGAAAGGATAGACTCAGCTGAAAAAATCAAATTAGGAACCCACGGAGTTCTCATAAAAAAGGGCTTTAACAGCGGCGTATTCCTTCCTCAGGTAGCCACGGAAACCGGATGGTCAAAGGAAGAATTTCTCTCAAATCTCTGTAGCCATAAGGCAGGTCTTTCACCGGATGCCTGGAAAGATAAATCTACCGAGATTTATATATTCAGCGCCGAGGTTTTTTCCGAAAAAGAAATACTGGCTGATGAACCCCGTTAGAAATCCATATTATAACGGGGCAATTAAATTTTTAAAATGAGAATAATATTTCTAACGGGGTGAATAAACTCATTTTTAATTTTTTTCTCTTCGGCCTGTCTCTGGGTTCTGGCCCGTGTCTGGCTACCTGCGGGCCGTTATTAATTTCCTACATTGCGGGCACAGAGAAAAATATAATAAGAAGCGTTGGGGCATATCTTTTATTTTCTTTAGGCCGGATATTTGTTTATGCTCTCCTGGGATTATCGGTATTTTTATTCGGCCAATTAATATCTCAATATATTTTCGGCTCCTTTTCGCGGTATATTTTTATATTCGCAGGAATATTCATTATGCTCGTAGGTTTATCTGTGACTTTTGGTAAAAGTTTGGATTATAAATTTTGCCGAAGATTTGAGGGGTTTTTCTTAAAAAAAGATGCAAAGACTATTATTATATTCGGATTAATTATCGGAATGATACCATGTTTACCCTTCATGTCATTACTTTCTTATATCGGCCTTGTATCTAGAACCTGGTTTGATACTTTGCGTTACAGTCTCGCATTTGGCGTGGGAACCATAATTTCTCCATTATTTATCTTGACTATGTTTACCGGCTTTATACCCAGGATTATGGGTAAGAATAAATTCTATATTATCTTTAATTCCGTCTGCGGCCTGATATTAAGCTTTTTAGGGTTACGGCTTATTATGAAGGCATTTTAATATATGCACAGATTCCATATTTCTTCCGAAAATTTATCGGGCGATAAAATAACCATCTCAGATAAAAAGCAAGTCCATCACATTAAAGATGTCCTGCGCCTTAAAGCAAAGGATAAGGTAACCGTATTTGATACAGCGGGCAATGAATATACGGCGGACATAGAAAAGATATCATCCCGGAATATAAATTTGAAGATTAGAGAGAAGCGCGTCTTTATGGCTTGCGAGAAATTCCAGATTACGGTTGCCTGCGCGCTCCCTAAGAAATCAAAGATGGACGATATCATCGATAAACTTACGCAACTGGGGGTGGATAGGATTATCCCTTTAAAGACATCGCGCGTAGTGGTTAAACTCGATAGACACAAAGAAATGTTATGCCAAGGGCGTTGGAAGAAAATTGCGCAGAGTGCAAGCGAGCAAGCTCAGAGAAATACGCTGCCGGTTATTGATGCGGTAAAAGACATAGGCAAAGTTTTATCCGAATCAGGCGATTTTGATTTAAAATTAATCCCCACGTTAGGCGGAGAGCGAAAAGACCTAAAAGAGGTTTTTATTCACTCTCACCCTGATAAGGTGCTTGTCTTTATCGGGCCGGAGGGTGATTTTACCGACGAGGAAATTGATTTGGCAAAAAAATCAGGATGCATTCCGGTTTCGTTAGGCAATCTGGTTTTACGCGTAGAGACAGCCGCGCTTAGCATTGTCAGTTTTATGAGATTATATGAACCCCGCACCTTCTAAATATTTGACTATTTTAAAAATTAGAAGGTGTAGGGTAGAAAAATACCTGTGAATAAAAAGAAGGTGCGGGGTGAAAACGGTTAACCCTTCGACTTCGCTTGAGGATTATGGTGAGCGGAGCCGAACCATTAAATTTTATACCTTAGGCTGTAAGGTTAATCAATACGATACGCAAAGCATAAGGGAAAGTTTTATTCGGGCGGGTTTTAAAGAATTAGAAGATAGTCAGCCCGCTAGATTTTACGTAATCAATACCTGCACGGTTACGCATAAAGCGGATCGTGATTCCCTTAATGCTATCCGTAAAGCAAAAAGGGAAAATCCAAAGGCAGAGATTATTGTTACGGGTTGCCTTGCAGAATCAGATGAAGGCAAGATTAAAAAAATAGCCGGTATAAGCTTAATCATCAAAAATAAAGATAAAGAAAATATTTTAGAGCGCCAGACAGACAGAGGTATTTCTTATTTTAGGGGCCATACGCGGGCGTTTTTAAAGATTCAGGATGGTTGTAATAACTCCTGTTCCTATTGCAAAGTGCCTGGTGTCCGGGGCAAATCAAGAAGCAAGCCCTTAAATCAAATTATTTATGAAGCAAATAGGCTCGTTAAAAACGGCTTTACCCCGTTAGAGACTATAGAAAGACAACAGAAAGATTTGGTGTCTCTAACGGGGTTTAAAGAAATAGTCCTGTGCGGAATATGTCTGGGTGCTTATGGAAGAGACCTTAAGCCAAGGATTAATCTTGTAGATGTTATTGAAGAACTGGAAAAAATCCCGGGACTCTCACGCATAAGATTAAGTTCTATTGAAGCAGGCGATATCCCCGATGAATTGATAGCTAAAATGTCTAGGTCTAAAAAATTATGCCAGCATCTGCACATACCTTTTCAAAGCGGCGATGATGAAATATTAAAAAAGATGAACCGAAAGATAACCTTTGGAGGTTATTTGAATCTTATTCGCAGGATAAAATCCCGCATACCGGAAATCGCCATAACTACAGATATTATGGTTGGTTTTCCTCAAGAAACAGAAAAGAATTTTCAGAATACCCTTAAATTAATCAGGCAGGTCTTGCCTTTAAAGGTACATATCTTCCCATATTCGCGAAGGGAAGGCACAGCCGCAGCCGTTAAATTTAAGCAAAAATTAAGCCCTGAGATAATAAAAGAAAGAGTCGGCCAACTTAAAAATATTGCGCAGGATTGCGCATTCAGGTATAAAAAACAATTCTTGAATAAAGATATGGAAGTGCTCATTGAAGGACGCCGGAAAGATAATCCCGGCTTCTGGAAGGGCCACACCTGTAATTATATGGATATTCTGGTTAAATCCAATCAAAACCTGAAAAATCAAATTATCCTTACGAAGTTAAAGAGCATATTTAAAGATTCTGTTTTGGCAGAATAGGTTTTTATGCTTGACAAAGATTTGAGAAAATGATATAAAAAAAGAAAGAAAGGGGGCTTTATAAGATGAAAAGAAGGAGTTTTACGCTCGTAGAAATAATGATTATTGTGGCAATTATTGCTTTATTGTCTGCAATGGCAATACCGAATCTCCTGAAGGCGCGTCTTCAGACAAATGAATCGGCAGCGCAGGCCACTTTAAAAACCATTGCTAAAGAAGAAGCCACTTATCGCAGCGCAAATCCTACTTACGCAACTCTTATGCAATTAGGTGCGCCGGGCACAAAAAATGGTTATAATTTCGCTGTTGGCGTCGGAACACAACACTTTGTGGCAACCGCTGTTCCTGCCGCTGCCAATGTTAGCGGGGGGCGTAGTTTTTGTATAACCGAAGACGGCATTGTAAGAAGAGATGCTGCTATTGTAGCCGGAACAGACCACGACACCTGTCAGGGATATAGTGTCGCATCACCGTAATTCTAAAATCGCACTCTTTGTATAATACCCCGCATCTTTTTAGAGGTGCGGGGTTTTTATGAAAAATGAAAAATAACAGAGGAAAGAGTTTTATAACGATAATGATTGTTATTGCTTTTCTTGCGCTTGTGTTAAGATTTGCTATTGACAGAATAATAAAATTCAATATTTCTCAGAATGAATCCAATGCCCAGGGCACATTAAAATTAATCTCTGCTACCTTAGAGAATTATGCTAAGGATAACCAGGGTATTTATCCGGCAAACCTTTCTGTCTTAACAAAATCTAAGCCGCCTTATCTTGACAGGGATTATATTACGCTATCTCCCTCAAAAGGTTATAATTACGCTTGTTTGAGGCTTGAACCGTCTGGTTACAGCTGTTCTGCAAGTCCGGTCAGGTGTAAATTTACCGGGGCAATTGTATATACTACTACCACAGGCGGCTTATTGGTATCGGAAGAGTGCGAGAAAAAGGAATGAAGTGACGATTTATAAGATTAAATTTATCTTCAGCAAAAAAGGTCCAATGAGATACATATCTCATTTAGACCTGATGCGGTTATTTATGCGGGCATTGCGCAGAGCGGATTTACCGGTTAAGATAACAGAAGGATTTAGCCCTCATCCTAAGTTAAGCATTAAGAGGGCCCTGAAATTGGGAATCGAAAGCGACAGCGAAGAGGCATCCGTAGTTTTAAAAGAAGAGATAATTCCCGAAGAATTTAGGCAGAGACTGCAGAAACAATTTCCGCAAGGGATAGAGATTAAAAATGTCGAAGGAAATCTTAATTAATATTGAACCCCAGGAGAAACGCGTAGCCATTGTTTCTGACGGACAAATGGAAGAATTTTATATTGAGCGACCGCAGGATAAAACTATAGTCGGCAATATTTACAAGGGCAAGATCGAGGCGGTTCTTGCCAATATCGGCGCTGCGTTTGTGGATATAGGTTTACCCAAGAAGGGTTTTCTTTATTTGTCCGAGATAGAGTCTGCTTTTGAGTCTCTGGATACGCCCAAGCAATTAACTCCCCGTGAAATAAAAAAGGGCCAGGAGATTCTGGTGCAGGTAGTAAAAGAGGCATTCGGCACAAAGGGCCCGCGTCTATCCACGCATATAGGCCTTGCCGGAAGATATTTGGTGCTATTGCCTTCGGATAGCCAGATAGGAGTATCTAGGAGGATAGAGGATGATGAAAAAAGAAGACAGCTTAGGCTTGTGCTTAGCGAGCTTAAATTACCCAGGGACGTGGGTTTTATCGTGCGCACTGCCGCAAGCGAAAAGTCAAAACAAGAATTAGCCAGGGACGCCCAGTTTCTCCTTAAATTATGGAAGAGGCTCAAAAATTTAATAGAACGTAAGAATGCGCCCGCACTTATCTATGAAGAGTATGATTTAACATTAAGAGCAATAAGGGATTCTTTTACCGATGATGTCTCTAAATTAATCATAGACTCAAAAGCTGAATACTATCGTGTCATGCGTTTTATGAAAACATTCCTGAACTATTTAACAAAAAGAGTAGAATTATACAGGGGTAATGATTTATTCGAAGACAAGGATATTGAAAGGCAGATTAATAAAATATTTGAAAGCCACATTTATTTAAAATCAAAGGCCTATATTATAATAGAGCCTACCGAAGGCCTGGTGGTTATTGATGTAAATAGCGGCGGTTTTAAAAAGAAGATGGAGCAGGAAGAGACTGCTTTTAAAGTTAATTGTGAAGCTGCGAATGAAGTTGCGCGGCAGTTAGCCTTACGCGATTTAGGAGGCATCATTGTCATAGATTTTATTGATATGGAAAAGGAGTCTCATCGCCGAGAGGTTCTAAATGTTCTAAAGAAAGCATTAAGCAGGGATAAGGCAAAGTATGATATTTTAGGGATTTCGAAGTTCGGAGTGGTAGAAATGACCAGGGAGCGTATACACAAGTCTGTCCAGATGCTTTCTTATCAACCCTGTCCTTATTGTTATGGGAAGGGCAAGGTTAAATCTCCTGCGACAGTTGCTATCTATGCGCTGAAAGAACTAAAGAGATTTTTAAAAGGCAAATCATTAAAACAAGCTAATCTTACTCTGGCGCCTGCTGTAATTGACGAAATCTTAAAGGACAAAGACAGCTTAAGGGCCATTGAACATAGGTTTAAGACGAAAATCAACCTCATCTCTAATCCTGCCTCGCATATAGAAGAAGTAAAAATATCCTGATCTGCTCCTATTTAATTCTTGACCCTTTAAATTTAAAGGTATATAATATGTTTTTACTCAACCTGCTGTGTAAGCCATTTAAGGAGGAAGCCAAATGTATGCAATAATTGAAGTTGGAGCAAAACAGTATAGCGTTAAAAAAGACGATATTATTGATGTGGAAAAGCAGACTGCCCAAGAAGGCAAAGAAATCAATCTAAATAAGGTGCTCTTGGTTTCCAAAGATAGGAAGATTGAAGTAGGCCAGCCTTATTTAAAAGAAGCCAAAGTCCGGGCAATGGTCTTAAAGCAACTAAGAGGCGAGAAGTTAGTTTCTTTTAAGTATCGGCGCCGGAAGAGCTCGCATTGGACAAAGGGGCATCGTCAGCAGCTGACGCGATTGAAAATAAAAGAAATAGAAGTTGGCTAACCGGATGTTCATTGACAGTGTAAAAATATATGTCCGGGGAGGGGATGGCGGCAAGGGTTGTCAGAGTTTTTACCGCGACAAATATACTCGTGTAGGAATTCCTGACGGAGGGGATGGCGGTGAGGGCTCTGATATTATTATAAAAGCAGATAGAAACCTATACACCCTTTTAGATTTTAAGTATAATAAGCACTTTTATGGCTTAAACGGCGGACACGGCTCTAGCAAACATAAAAAAGGCAAGGGTGCCCCTGACATTATTATTCGGGTTCCTGTTGGCACGACTATCAAGGATATAAAGACAGACTGCATACTTCGCGACTTAGATAAAGACCAGGAACAGGTTATTGTAGCATACGGCGGTAAAGCTGGGCTGGGTAACCGGCACCGTAGAGAGGCAACGGCCGGCCTGCCAGGCGAGGAAAAAGAGCTATTACTTGATTTAAAACTGATTGCAGAGGTGGGCATTGTGGGTTTTCCCAATGTAGGCAAATCCACGCTAATTTCCAGCATTTCAAATGCCCATCCTAAAGTAGCTCCCTATCCTTTTACTACAAAATCTCCTGTTTTGGGAGCGGTTAACCACTTCAAGAGAACTTTTGTCGTAGCCGATATCCCCGGGCTTATCAAAGGTTCATCAGAGGGCCGCGGCCTGGGCGATAAATTCTTAAGGCACATAGAACGGACACAAATTATCATTCACCTTGTTGATATCTCTGGCTCTGAAGGAAGAGACCCTGTAGAAGACTATAAAACTATAAATAAAGAGTTAAAAAATTATAGTGAAAAGGTTTACAAAAAGCCGCAGATTATCGCTTGTAATAAGATGGATTTAGAAGGCGCTGATTTTAACCTTGCAAGATTTAAGAAGGCAATAAGGAAGAAGGTCTACCCGATATCCGCGCTGAAAAAACAAGGACTGGAGGAATTAATTGAAGCAATTGCAAAAAAATTATAAGAGGATTGTGATAAAGATAGGGGCAAGCCTTTTATATGCTAATTATGCTCACTCAGAATGCTTTGTTTATCCTATGAGTGAGATTGCTGTCCAGATTTCAGATTTAATTAAGAATGGGAAAGAAATAGTCATAGTTTCTTCCGGCGCAATTGCTTCGGGTATGCTTATATTAAAGATGAAGTCTCGGCCAAAAGAATTATCGTCTTTACAGGCTGTTGCTGCTGTGGGCCAGCATCTTCTAATGAGTCAATATCGTCGTTTTTTTGATAGCAAAGGTTTAAATTGTGCTCAGATTCTTTTGACCTGGGATGATTTTGACAATCGCCAGCGTTATCTGAACGCCAAGAATACATTATTGACGTTGCTGGAATTAGGTGCCGTGCCGATAATCAATGAAAATGATACAGTATCAACCGATGAGAT
>Ga0315289_10010923_pt1 | contig 12920 bp, 10 predicted proteins | sample YL17G11_40_MG_FD_203452 | JGI IMG/M metagenome (GOLD analysis project Ga0315289, IMG submission 203452) | Sediment microbial communities from Yellowstone Lake, YNP, Wyoming, USA - YL17G11_40 | ecosystem: Environmental > Aquatic > Freshwater > Lake > Sediment | place: USA: Wyoming | collected...
CCAACACCCAGATCAACCTGGGCTGGACACAGAGCACGATTGGCGAAACCGGCTTCGCGATTGAGCGGAAGACGGGATCAAGCGGAACCTGGGCTCAGATTGCCTGCGTGGGGGCGAACATCACCACCTATCAGAATAAGACCGGCTTAACCGCCAAGACCACCTACTACTACCGGGTGCGCGCGTACAAGGTAGGTGTTGGCTTCTCCGCCTACTCCAATGAGGCTTATGCCAGTACCTATGTCCTTGCCGCTCCGCGCACCCTGGTGGCGGTTCCGGCGTCCAACACCCAGATCAACCTGGGCTGGACACAGAGCACGATTGGCGAAACCGGCTTCGCGATTGAGCGGAAGACGGGATCAAGCGGAACCTGGGCTCAGATTGCCTGCGTGCTGGCGGATATCACCACCTATCAGAATATCGGGTTAACGGCCAACACCACGTACTACTACCGCGTGCGCGCGTACAAGGCCGCTGTTGGCTACTCCGCCTACTCCAACGAGGCGCACGCCCTTACGCCTCCATAGCGTTATCCGGCCTGGGCAAAAGTGGGGCAAATTGGGGGTGAACTAAGGTCGTAGATACGGTGCTCGTTGTCAAGCCGCCGACGCGCTGCCCATTTCCCTCAATTCGAACCGCGGTTTTGGCGGGAAGCGAACGGCGTTTTTCACGATTCCGAACAAGCCATCGGAGGACTATGTCCCGGCCGTAGGCCACTCACTCGGCCTGCAAAGACGCTCTGCGCGCGCCCCGCTACCACGTGACAAGAGATCGGCTCCTGTCATCCTGAGACGGTCGCGCTCATTGAAGAAGTCGCGCCGCAAGCCCGGTTCTGCTGCCTGCCGGTCGCATAGCCAGGCTTCTGTCGCGGGCACCACGGCCATCGCTGTGTCCGTAGCGAGCGCGTGGTAGCTCCGCTCGCCACGGCGAGGGCGTGTCGAAGATGACCGACCACGGCCGCAGGGGAAGATTCCAGCCCGGCGAAACTCACCGCAGATATGGGTTCGCGGCTGGCGGTGGAAGTCGTCTCTTAGCTGAGTTCGGAATGACAGCAAGCGCGTGACAAAGGGTATTGGCAAGGACCGCGACTTGCAGGAGGTGCGATGATGGTCTTGGCGAGTGATGCGGAAAGCACGCAGGGGTCTGACCCCGGCTCGGGCCGGTCCCGGCTGGGCAAGATCGGGCTGGTGACATCCCTGTTCCCGTTTGTGGGCTCCTTGTCGCTAGTGCTGCTTCAGCCCGGATGAGGCAGTCCCATTGGAGCCCTGGCAGGGCTCCTTCAGTTGCCGGCGCCGGTGTCATTCGTGATAAGCTTGGTAGGCGTCGTCAGAGACGCCCGGAAGAGGTACGCGATCGCGGGCGTGATACTGAGCGCGTCTCTGCTATGGATGGGAGCTTTGGCGGCGCTCTGCCGCGGATGACGCGCGGCAGGATTGCAGGATGACGGTGGCGCCCGGCGTGGCGGATATGCGGAGAGAGAGAATGGTCAGCCGCTCCCGGCGCGCCCGCGTTATGGCTCGATCGAAGAAGCTCGGCTGCTGTGTATGTGATCCGCGCCGGCCTTGTCCCTGCGACATGTTGCTGCAACACGACGTGTGCCTCTGCGCCGGCGAACGCCTTGGCAGCGACGATGTTCATGACCGCCATCCCCAGCTAACAAGGTTAGTGAAAAGCCCCGGCTGTGCGTCGAAGATTCCGCCGCTGGACCTGGCGCGTGTGTTGTCGCGGCTGCCGCCCGTGACTGACCCGCGAGTGCTGGTGAGCGCCGATACCGCGGACGACGCCGGGGTGTTTCGCATCTCCCCGGGGCTGGCCTTGGTGCAGACGGTTGATGTCATGACGCCGTGCGTGGATGACCCCTATCTGTTCGGCCGGATTGCCGCCTGCAACTCCGTGAGCGACGTGTACGCCATGGGAGGCGCCCCGCTCACTGCACTCTCCATCATCAGCTATTCGCTCCAGTCCTTGAGCGATGAGTGGATGTATCTCATGCTGAAGGGAGGCGTGGACGCCCTCGCCGAGGCTGGCGTTTCGCTGATTGGGGGGCACAGCATTAACGACGAGGAAATCAAGTTCGGCTTCGCCGTGACGGGGATAATTGATCCCGATGCGGTCATCACCAACGCCGGCGCGCAGCCGGGTGACGCGCTCATTCTCACCAAGGGCATCGGCACCGGTATTATCAGTTTCGCCGCCCAGATTGGCCGGGCGAGCGAGAAATCCGTACAGGCGGCGGGCGCATCCATGGCCGCTCTCAATCGCGACGCCGCTCAAGTGATGCGCGAGGCCGGGGCGCATGCGTGCACCGATGTCACAGGCTTTGGGCTGCTGGGGCATCTGGCCCACCTGGTGCGCGAGAGCGGAGTCACGGCGGAGTTGTGGTGGGATGCCGTGCCGATTCTTCCTGGCGTAAACGACTATGCCGCGGCCGGCATCATCCCTGGCGCCGCCGAGCGCAACCGCGAGTTCGCGGCTGCGTTCACCCAACTGTGTGACGTGCCAGAGTGGGTTGCCGACATTCTGTGTGATGCTCAGACCTCGGGCGGCTTGCTCATGGCAGTGAGCGAGGACTCCGCCGAGCAGACACTTGCGGCGCTGCATCGCGCCGGGTGTGTGGAGGCGGCCACAGTGGGTCGCACTACCAAGGCGTCAAAGGGGGAGATCGTGGTCATGAAACGGCAATCATGCGGGAGCAGCGCGGCAGATGACGCCGCTGCCCAGACCTCAAAGGCAACCGAGCAACCTTGTGGTCACGCGCAGGCATCCCTGCCCGCGCAAGAGGCGCAATCCGCCGAGGACCGGTGTTGCGCATCGGAGGCGACGGGGGGGGCGTCATCCGCGCAGGAGGCCTTCCAGCGCTTCATGGCGGCGGCGTTTGCGCCGGGAGCGCTGGATGTCATCCAGAAGGAGCTGATGACCATCGCGCTCTCGGTCGCCGTGCAATGCGAGCCTTGCCTCAAGCTTCATCTGGACAAGGCCCGGTCAATGGGCATCACCGCGGAAGAGATCGAAGAGGCGGCTTGGATGGGCGTGGCGTTCGGCGGGTGCAAGGCGATGATGTTCTGGCAAGAAAGGAAGCCGCGATAGGCGGATAGATTGCGAAACACGTCCGGTTGCACCGATCACCCCCTGCACCTCCTGAGGTCACACGTGGGCGCGGCGGGTGTGTTCGTTTTCAGTGGGTGCGGGACGGAGCCGCGCGCTCGAACCGGGCGCGGCTTCGCGCCAGAGGCGCGCAAGCGCTGAAGTTCACTCGCCTCTGGCGAGCCGCGAATCGCGGGGTCAGGCGACCCCGCGCCCAGTGCACTCCTCGGTCGGCGTTGAGCACGGAGTTGAACTGCGATACCCACTCTCCGCGAACACACCCGGCGCGGCGCGAGTATTGACAAGACAGTCCTTGCGCGATAAAGTACCCGCAGTGGGTGGGCGGCTCCGCAGCCGCGAAGGAGGGTCCCGTGAAGCGAACGTGCTTGCTGTCAGGTGTCGCGCTGTTAGCAGCGCTGGCAATGACCATGGCGCTCTGCGCCGCGCCGGCGATCGCTGCAGAAACGCCCCTTTACGCCCGCATCAGCGTTCCTGCGAAGACCACGATTTACGCGCAGTTCATCGGAAGCGACCTGCGCATGGCGACGACGGTCGCCGGCCTCGAGCGGGCGAAGCCTATCCCGGCGCACGAGTCGCGTGACTCACGTCTGCTGTTCCGCCAGGTTATCCTACCGTTGCCCGCTGGTTCCCTGCCCTCGGGCTGGGCGCAGGTGAGAGCGAACCTGTACCTGTTCTCGCCGTCGGGGCGGCAAGCAGGGAGTACCCAGGGGTGCATGGTCCTCGCAGAGCTCGGCGTCGTGCGCAAGGGTGCCCGGGGGGCGTGGACCTACGTGTCGCGGGTCAATGCCACCGCGAGCACGACGCCCACCGATGCAAAGGTGTTGCAGGTGCCGGACGTCTCGAGGCTACGCCTGAAGTGGACCGATAAGGTTTCCGGGGGCAACCTCGGCATCGCGCTTCAGGTTATGGCCGGCGATACCGAGATCTCAGACATCCAGAATAGCGGCAAGAGCGCCGAGGCGATGCGCGTGACGGTGCGCGATGCCCGGGGCAAGGTCGTTGCCACCGCCGCGGGGCCGTTGGCGAAGTTCGGGTTTGGGTGAGGCGGTCGGCCCTGCTACTCCGTGCGAGTAGCCGAATTAGGCAGGTACACTTGCCGAGCGATAGTTGACGCGGGCCCGGCCGGATCTCTGAAGGCAGAGAAGGTCATAGATGTGAGGTGAGCGCGGGGCTTCGGGGCGGCAGGAGTGGGCGGTGATCCACCCGCCGTGATCTTAGCAGGGGGAGACAGTGCCATGAGATCGCGAGCTTCGTTGTCGGCCCTGGGAGTTGTCCTCGGACTGGCCGTGACGGTGTCGGCGACTGTGGCGCTTCCGGCGCGAGCCGCTAAGGCTAAAGCCGCTGCGCGCAAACCGGCGTCCGCCGCTAAGCAGGCGGCATCCGCGCCGTCGCACCCCGTCTATCTCCGCATCGTCATGCCTCCCGACAAGACTGTCTATGTTCAGTTCCAAGGGGCTGCAATGCGCATGGCGACGAGCGTCGCCGCCCTCAAATCCGCACGACCCATTCCCGCTGCGCGCCAGGAAGGGGCCGCTGCGGACCGGGTTTTCTTCCAGTTTCCGGAGACCGTGATCCCCTTCCCCGCGCGAGTTCTGCCCGCTCGCTGGAAGCAGGTGAAAGCGCAGTTCTCTACCTCCCGGGGGCCGATAGATCCACGGACGGACAGGTACATGTGGTACGGTTCTGTTTCGGTCGGCCCGTCGGTGACGGATGACCAGGGCTCGGAGTGGACCTACCTTTGTCGCACCGGGGCGCAGCTAGTCGCGACGCCGGAGGCTCAGGGCAACGTGGTTGAGCTGCCGGACCTGGACAGTGTAAGCCTGAGCGTTACCGCGCGTTCCGACGACAGGCTAATCGGTTTCGCCATCGGTATGTCCTCGAAAGGCGGCGACGTCGGCGAGATCATTAAAGACGGCACGTCTGCCGAAATCGCTACGGTCACGGTGCGGGACGACGCCGGTAGCGAGATCAGCTCCAAGCGCGGGTCGTTGCAGACCTTCGGCTTTGGCTGAGGCGGCAGACCGCTCTACTCCGTGCGAGTAGACAAGCCGGGTACATACCGATGCGATGCGACTGTGGAGCTGGGTCCTGTTGCACCACCTCTGAAAGGGGCGGCGATCATCGAAGTCAGATAGAGCGCCAGCCGGGCGAAATCATTACTTTCCAGGGGCGCCGAGATCCGTTCAAGCGGACGGCGCCCTTAACATTGCCGGGCACGGCATGAGGTCGCGGGAGCGCATGGGTCCTGGTGGATCTTGCCGGGCTTCAAACCCGGTGCGGGGCCCTAAGAAGGTCCCGGGTGGGTTCGATTCCCACACGCTCCCGCCACTCCCTGTATCGCGCAATGCGCCCCACCGAATCACGCAAGAGCGAGGAGACGGGCGGTGACCACCAACGCGAATGATATCTTGCAGGAGCTGGCTCGCATGGTTGTCAACATGGACGAGCAGGGCGCAGTGGCAGCGGCGCATCGCGCGCTCGAGCGCGGGGTTGATCCTTACGTCGCCATTACCGAGGGCCTTTCCGCAGGCATGCGCGAGGTGGGGGAGCTCTACGACCGCGGCGAGTACTTTGTACCCGAGATCCTGGTCTGTTCCGACGCGATGTATGCGGCGATCGCGGTGCTCAAGCCGCACATCGAGACCTCCCCCGACCGCACCCCGGTCACTGTCATCCTGGGCGTGATCGAGGGCGACATCCACGACATTGGCAAGAACATCGTGAAGATCATGCTCGAGGCGGCGGGCTTCGATGTGCGCGATCTCGGGCGCGACGTAAGCGCCGAAAGCTTCGTCAATGCCGCCCGCGAGGCGGGCAGCGGCATCGTGGGTATCTCGACGCTCATGTCCACCACCTTGAGGAACATGACCAAGGTCATCCAGGGCCTGTGCGACGCCGGCCTGCGACAAAGCTTCGGGGTCATGATCGGCGGCAGCCCCACCTCCGCTGCCTTTGCCAGGCAGATTGGGGCGGACGGCCACGGGCGCGATGCGAAAGACGCCGTCGAGCTGGCGCAGGCTCTGGCTGGGAGGTTAGCATGGCGCAAGACCGGATGAGCCCCAAGGAGCGCTTGAACGGCTTTCTGACCGGGGGGCGTCTCGACCGTTTCCTCTGCGTGCCGCTGGTGCTCAATCATGCCGCGCGCATGTCCGGCGTCAAGATCGGCGCTCACAACCGGGACGGCCGCATCATGGGGGAATGCCATGTCGAGGCCTACCGCCGCTACCGGCAGGACCTCATCACCATCTTCTCTGATACCGCGGTTCTGGCCGAGGCGCTGGGCACCGAACTGCGCTACCCCGACGACGACGTTCCTCGCGTCGAGCGACCGGCGGTCACCGATCCCGATGATCGCAGTCGCCTAAGGTCCGCCGCGGCGGATGCAGGGCGCCTCGGGGTGTGCCTCCAGGCCATCGGCACGGCGGTCGCGGCGGTGGGCGATGAGGTCGCGGTGAGCTGCTGCTTCGCGGCGCCATTCACCACCGCGGCTTGTCTGCGCGGGACCGATCAGATAGCGCGTGACCTCTACCGCAACAAGGATCTGACGCACGAACTGCTGCGCATGTCGCTCGACCTCGGCAAGCGGTTCGCTGACGCGGTAATTGATGCTGGCGGGGTGCCGGTGGTGGTTGATCCGGTGGCAACCGGCAGCGTGCTTGGCGAGGCCCACTTCCGTGAGTTTGCCCTGCCGTATCTGCAGCAGCTAGATGCGCACATCGCGCGGCGCGGGCTGCCGGTGGTGCTCCACATCTGCGGGCAGACCAGCCGCATCCTGGACGCGATGCTCGACGCGGGTGCGGCCCTGCTGAGCGTGGACGACATCTCGATGGCCGAGGCGCGAGATCGGGTGGGCGACCGCGCCGCGCTCATGGGCAATGTCCGCCCGGCGCAAACCCTGCTGCAAGGGACGCCTGAAGACGTCTTGCGCGAAGTGCGCGAGCTGTGCGCCATCGGGCGGGAATGCAAAGGCGGCTTCGTCCTCGGCAGCGGGTGCGAGGTCCCGATTGACTCGCCGCCCGAAAACGTGGAGGCGATGATGGCGGGGGTGAGAGAGCATGGGCGACTCGATTGACCGCCTTCCATGGTCGCCGTGTTCTCCGCTCCGAGTGCGATGACTCCTCGAGAACGGCTGCTGCGCGCGCTGCAACGCGAACCGGTTGACCGCCCGCCTGTGATCTGCCCCGGCGGCATGATGACCATGGCGACCAGGTCGGCAATGGAGGCTTGCGGCGCCGCGTGGCCGGCGGCGCACACCGATGGGCGGGCCATGGCCGCCATCGTCTTCGCCACGCAGAAGGAGACCGGCCTGGAATGCCTGTCGGTTCCCTTTTGCATGACGGTCGAGGCGGAGGCGCTGGGCTGCCGTGTTGACATGGGCACGGCCACGGTTCTGCCTCACGTGGCGGCGGAAGCCCTCAGTCACATCTCCGGGCTGGCGAATTTGCCGGCCTTCGATGCCGAGCGCTCCGGCCGGGCGCGGGTGGTGTTGGAGGCGCTGCGGATTCTGGCGCAGTCGGGCATGCCCTATCCGGTGATCGGCGCGGTCGTGGGGCCGGTGAGCCTGGCGGCAATGGTAATGGAGGCGGGTATATTTCTGCGTCTCACTCGCCGCTCGCCCGAGGCCGCGCAGGAGCTCGTCCGCGCGATGGAACGCGTCACCCTGGGCTTCGCGCTCGCGCAGCGCGCGGCCGGCGCCGATTGCATCTTGATTGCCGAGCCGTCCGCCACCGGCGAGGTCCTGGGCGGGGCGCACTTTGCGCGCCTGGCCCTGCCGGCGTTGTCCCGCATCCTCGACGAGTTGCGCCAACGCGGCGTGCCCGCTATACTTCATATATGTGGGGACGTGTGGCCGCTGCTGGGCCCGCTGTGTGGCCTCGCGGAAGGGCATGCTGCTCCGCTGGCGCTAAGCGTGGACTCGATGGTCAGCGGGCGCCTGCTGCGCGAGCATGTGCCCGGCTGCGTATGCGTGGGCAACGTGGATGCGCTGCTGCTGGAGCGCGGGCCGGTATCGGCGATTGAACGGGCGGCCCGCCGCGCCGCGCGGGATTTCGACGTGGTGTCGCCGGCGTGCGGCCTGGTGGCGCGGACGCCCGCCCGCAACCTCGCGGCGCTGGTGGAAGTGGTTCGACATGGGCACACGCGCGCAGAGGCTTGATATCGGCCGCAGCGGGGGGCGTTCTCGGGTGCAGTTGCTGTCGCTGGCGCTGTTCAACAGCTACTACCTCAGCGCCGTCGGCAAGTATCTGTGCGTGCCGGTCCTCAACTGCTACTCCTGTCCCATCGGCACCGTCGCGTGCCCCATCGGCAGCATCACCGCTTTCGCTCTCGTGCGCCGCGTGCCCTACTACATCATCGGCTTCCTCGGGCTGATGGCGGTGTCGGCGGGGCGCGCTTTCTGCGGGTGGGCGTGCCCCTTCGGGTATCTTCAGGACTGGCTCTATCGCATCCGCTCGCCGAAGTTCAAGCTGCCGCGCGCGGCGGACAGCCTGAAATACGCGCTGCTGGTGGTGCTGGTGGTCGGCCTGCCAGTGGCCCTGGGCAAGGGCAACCGCGAGACCCCTGCGGAGCGCATCACCGGCGGTTCGTCGCGCGCCGCTGACTACTGCGCCCTGATCTGCCCTGCCGGGACCCTGGAGGCGGGCGTGCCGACGCTCATCGCCACTAAACAGGCCCGGGCGCGCGTGTCGTTGCGCACGTGGAGCAAACTGGCTATACTGGGCCTAGTGCTCGTCCTGATGGTCTTCTCGCGGCGCAGCTTCTGCCGCGGATTGTGTCCGCTGGGGGCGCTGATGGCGGTATCGGCCGGAGTGTCTGCGCTGCGTCTGCGCACCGACCCTGCCAGGTGCACTCGGTGCATGCGCTGCGTGCCGGTGTGTCCCACTGCGAGCCGGTACGTGCCGGCCGCGGAGGGAGAGAAAGAGGCGTCGCCCGAGTGCGTTCTGTGCCTTGACTGCGTCCGGAGCTGCCCGGAGCCGTCCGCGCTTTCGGCGCGGTTCGGGCGGCGGGCGATCCTCACCAGTGGAGGAACGCGAGTTGCGTAAGATACGGTTCGTCTTGCTAGGGCTGCTCGTAGCCTTGCTGGTGGGCGCGCTGGCATACGGCGTTCACGCTGGCGATGCCCTTTATGTTTTCAAGAACGCCTCGAACTTCTGCTTCACGTGAGCGGGGCAGTGACCGCGCGTGCCGCGGTCGGAGATCCCCACCATGGGGAACGCTGATTCAGCGCTGTGCAAGTTGCCGCGCGTGGATGATATCCTCGATCATCCGCGCCTGAGCGCGCTGGCGGGTGCGCCCCACTCCCTGGCCCGCCGCGCGGCCCGCCAGGCGGTGGAGGAGGCCAGGTCGGCCATCCTCAAGGGAGGCGCTGCTCCCGACACCAGCGCCGATGCGATCGCGGCTCGCGCGGCCGACATTCTGCGCCACAAGGCGTCGCCCAGCCTGCGCCGTGCGGTCAATGCCACGGGCGTCATCCTGCACACCGGCCTGGGGCGAGCGCCGCTGTCGCTCGCCGCCCAGGCAGCCGTCGCCGAAGCCGCCGCAGGTTACTGCAATGTGCAGGTGGACCTCGGATCCGGCGAGCGGTCCCAGCGCGAAGCGCACATCCAGTGGCTGTGCGAGGAAATCACCGGGGCGCCGGCGGCGCTGGTCGTCAACAATAATGCGGCGGCGACGGTGCTAGCGCTCAACACGCTTGCCGCAGAGCGCGAGGTTATCGTCTCGCGGGGCGAGATGGTGGAGATCGGCGGCGCCTTTCGCATCCCAGAGATCATGAGGCTCGCGAGCTGCCGGCTGGTAGAAGTGGGCTGCACCAATCGTACCCATCTGCGCGACTACGAGAACGCAATCACGTCGCAGACGGCGCTGATCCTGTCGGTGCACCAGAGCAACTACCGCATCCAGGGCTTTGCGTCGCAAGTTCCGGTGCGCGAACTCGCAGAGCTGGCCCACGCGCGTGGCATCGCATGCGGTCACGATCTCGGCAGCGGCGCGCTGCTCGATCTGCGGGTTTACGGGTTGCCGCACGAGCCGAGCGTCCCTGAGAGCCTCGCTGCGGGCGCAGATGTCGTGTTCTTCAGCGGCGACAAGCTGCTCGGCGGCCCGCAGTGCGGCATCATGCTGGGCAGCGCGGACCTGATTCAGGCCATGCGTCGAAACCCATTCTACCGCACCTATCGGGTGGACAAGCTGACGCTGGCGGCTCTGGAGGCGACGCTGCGGTTGTTCCTCGAACCGGAGACGCTGCCGCAGCGCCACCGACTGATGTCCATTCTGACCGCTCCGCTCGGGGAAATCCGCCGGCGCGCGGAGCTACTGGCGACCAGCATCGGTGAGGCGTGCGCCGGCTGGCTGACCGCCCAAACCAAGAACGGCGAATCGGAGGTCGGCGGCGGATCGCTGGCAGGCTGTACGCTGCCGACGGTCGTCGTGCGGCTTCAATCAGACGACTTCGCGGCGGCCGAGCTGGCGCGAAACCTGCGCCTGGAGGAGCCGCCCATCGTCGCGCGCGTTCACGATCGGGCCGTCGTTCTCGACTTGCGGACGATACTGCCCGACGAAGACGACCTCGTGGTGGCCGCGCTGGTTCGCATCGGCAACTTGAACCAACACGCGGCCGCGTAGCAACATACACCGGCGCGCATCCTCGTGTGAGGTCGCAACCATCAACACCATGCTGTCCGGGCGCTACCTGGTCTTCGGCACTGCGGGTCATGTTGATCACGGGAAGTCGGCGCTCGTGCTCGCGCTCACCGGCACCGACCCCGACCGCCTGGCGGAGGAGAAAGCGAGGGAGATGACGATTGACCTCGGCTTTGCTTTTTTGTCCCTGCCGGGCATGGGCGAGCCGGCGGCGATCGTGGATGTGCCGGGACACGAGATGTTCATCCGCAACATGGTCGCGGGCGCGGCGGGCGTGGACGCGGCCATCTTCGTCGTCGCCGCCGACGAGGGGGTCATGCCGCAGACCCTCGAGCACCTTGATGTGCTGCGGTATCTGGGCGTGGCGACGGGCGTCGTGGCGCTGACCAAGAGCGACAGGGCGTCGCCGGAGATGATCCGCATAGCGGTTTCCGAAGTCGAGGAGCTGACGCGCGGGACGTTCCTCGAAGGTGCCCGCATCATTCCGGTGTCGGCGCGAACGGGCGACGGATTAGAGGATCTGCGAGCCGAGCTCGCGCGCATCGCGGCCGGCGTCAGGACGCGCTCGGCGACGGGGGCCTTCCGGCTGCCGATTGACCGTGTGTTCACCATGAAGGGGGCGGGGACGGTGGTGACCGGCACGGTCATTTCGGGTTCGATGCAGGTGGGCGAGAGCGTGAGCTGTCTGCCCGCAGGCAAGCTGCTTCGCGTGCGCGGCTTGCAGGTGCACAATCAGCCGGTGACGCGCGTCTCCGCCGGGCAGCGGGCAGCTATCAACCTGGCCGACATTGCCAAGGATGATCTGGGTCGCGGCGACATGCTGGTCGGCCCGGGGTCAATGGCGCCGACCCTGGTCGTGGATGCGCGGGTGACTCTCTCGCCGCAGGCTCCGAAGCCGCTGGAGCACCGGACGCGCATACGCGTGCATCACGGCGCGCGCGAGGTTATGGCGCGCACGGTGCTGCTCGACCGCGAGGCGCTTGCGCTCGGCGAGTCGGCGCTGGTGCAGCTGCGCCTGGAAACACCTCTCATCGCTGCCGCGGGTGATCGCTTCGTGATCCGATCGTACTCTCCGATGCGGGTAACCGGCGGCGGGACCATCGTGGAGCCACATCCGCCTAAGCGCCGCCGGCAAAGTGACGCGCAGGGGATCGCCGAACGAGAGATGCTCCCGCCGCAGGAGGCTCTGACGGCGAGACTCGAGCGGGCGGGGCCTCGCGGGGCGACTGTGGACCAGTTGCGCCTCCTGAGCGGGCTATCAGAGCAGGACCTGCGAGACGCGCTAGAGGTGGGGGTGAAACGAGGTGAGCTCGCCGCCGGCCGACGTGATTTGTGGTTCGCCCGCGCCGCGATTCTCGACATGGGGATCGCGATCTGCGAGCGGCTGGCTGCGTTTCACGCGGCGGAGCCGCTGCTACCATTCGCTCCGCTGGCCACCGTGACCGCCAGCGTCGCTGCGACGCCCGATGAGCGCGAGTGCTTTCGACTCGCCCTCGATGCGCTGGTCAAGGAGGGCGAGGTGGTGGTGACGGGGGGGCGAGTCCGTCTTGCGGCGCATCGGCCGCAGTGGGAGGGGAGCGCGGCGCAGGCGCGCGACAAAATCCTCGACCGGTGTCGCGACTGCGGTGCAGCGGGTCCTACGGTCAAGGAGCTTGCCGCCAGCATCGGGTTCGCAGAGACTGAATGCCAGCCCGTGGTGGCCGCGCTCGTGGAAACCGGCGAGCTGTGTGCGCTGGCGGGCGGCATGTACCTGCATCGTGAGACGCTGGCACACTGTCGTGATGCGGTGCGACAGCACCTCGTCAAGCACGGGCGGATGACGGTCGCCCAGTGTCGCGACTTCCTTGGCGTCTCGCGCAAGTACCTGCTGCCGCTGCTGGAACTGCTTGATGAGGAAGGATTGACCCTGCGCCAAGGTGACTACCGCGTCCTGCGCCCGCACCCGCAGTGAAGAGTACGCGGACTCGGTGACGGCCGGGCTAGGCCCCTCCGTGGAGCTTCAGAGGCGGGCGGGACCGTGCCCTTGCTGCGAGACCTCGTGGTCGCTGGTTGGAATCGGGTGACGGCTAGTATTACTCCGTTAGGTTAGGCGTGACCGAGTTTCGTTGATGTGCAAGGCGGGCTCTCCGGCGCCTCTCCCTTGCAGGGAGAGGTCGGCCCGCTTCCGGCGGGCCGGG
>Ga0315289_10010925_pt1 | contig 12920 bp, 12 predicted proteins | sample YL17G11_40_MG_FD_203452 | JGI IMG/M metagenome (GOLD analysis project Ga0315289, IMG submission 203452) | Sediment microbial communities from Yellowstone Lake, YNP, Wyoming, USA - YL17G11_40 | ecosystem: Environmental > Aquatic > Freshwater > Lake > Sediment | place: USA: Wyoming | collected...
TGCCAGATAGGAAATGGTACCCGGTGGTCTGAGCGGCAGGTCTTGTTTTGTATCTGGCGTGACGTCGGGTGCTGGGGCATGGTTAGCAATCCGTTAGCAAAATGTTAGCAAAAAATGGTGGCTGAGCTGGTGAACAAAACAGGCTTTTGTTCAAATTTCGTTACATACCGAATTCCGCAACGGCCGGATATGACTTCACCGTTATTGGCCGCAATGCGCCCATTTACCCGGAGCATGCGTTCTGTAGGGATGGGGATAGGGAAGTAGCGCCTTGAGGTGCAAATCGAGGTGCAAATCGATGTGTAATCAATTTACAAGCCTGTGATATAATAGCCATAATCTGCTCAATAGGAGTGTAGGTGGCTACTACTTACAAAGATCCTTCTAGATTTGATCCGCCAAGCGACTGGGTAAATGCTCGTTCTCTATATCTTTGCCGATCTCGCATGAACCTGCATCCATCTCAAGTGAAAGCCCTAGCAGGGATAGAGGAAGCGACACTAGGCAATTGGGAGAAATCGATTAAAGTACCTACGCTTGAAGATTTGGAAAAACTCGCCAAACATTATCGTTGCCCAGTCGGCTATTTCTTTCTCGAGCAACCACCGGAATTATTAATCGATAAAGTGAACTTCCGCGGTCTATCAGAAAACAAGATCGACAGTCTCAGCTATGAATCACGGCTGAAAATTGATGAGTTCATATCTTTGTCTGACACTTTAGCCAGCATAGTAAATGATTTACGGGTTACCAATAGTCCTGACGTAACCAGGATTCACCTCAATGAGAATATCAAAGATATTGTGCGACAGGAGCGAGAGCTATTTAGTTTTAGTGATGCGATACGCAAGGATTGGGAATCTCCGGGAGAGGCTTTCGATTTTTGGAAACAGGCAATCGAAAAAAGGGGCGTCTATGTAATCTCTTTGGTGCTAATCGTAAATGAAGTGAGGGGGGCATCTAGATGGGAAGATGGCTCACCACCAACTATTCTTGTAAACAAAAATGATTATGAATCAGCTACCGGACGCACTTTTACTCTTCTGCATGAATGGGCCCATTTGATGTTGCGCGAACCTGGAATAATATGTGATTTTATTGGCTCTCAAAAAGAGGCAAAGGTGGAACGCTTTGCGAACGAATTTGCTGCTGAGATGATGGTGAGCAAGGATGAACTGCGGGAGTTCCTAAAAAGTAAACATATGGACCGCTGCGGATCCCGTTGGGGTGACTCTAACATTGATATGATAAAGAATTACTTTAAAGTGAGCAGAGATGTCGTTGCAATATCGTTGGAAACCATGGGTTTCGCGCCTCCCGGCTTTTATAATACAAAGAGAGCCCAGTGGGACAGGCGCAGGCCATATTTCTCAGGCTTGACTCCACCACGGATACTCGGTAGAACAAAGGTGAAGCGCAGATATGGAGAGCTCGGTGGGCCATATTCAAGATTACTTACTGAAGCTTACATTAGTAGTAATATATCTATGACCAGCCTCTCAAGGGTCTTAGGTATGAAAATCGAAAGAGTAAATGAGTTCATCAACTATGTGAAAGCGAACTAGGAATGCCAAGGAAGTATTCACATGTACTGTCTGGATGCAGATACTATTATCAATGTGACACTTGCCGGCTGGTTCGAGAAGTTGCATGAATCGGCAAAGGATGGCCATATTTGTTTTGTCGAAGGCGTGTATCGCCAACTAACAGATACGAGCACCAAAATAGGCACTAAAATCAAGAATTGGGATAAGTATGGTTGCCTTCATAAGCTTACAACTGTTGAACAAGTCCTGATGAAGCAGCTTGATAGCAAATATGGTCCGCCTTTCCATATCATAAAAGGGCATAATTATTCCGGGTTTTGGAAAACCGAAGGTGTAGGTGGCGGAGTCGATTCCCAAATTGTTGCTGTAGCAAAGGAACGCGGGTATTTAGTAGTTAGTAACGACAGTTCAATTCATGGGGCTTGTATGCTTGAAGATGTCGAGTGCATAAGATATGAAGAATTTGGTCGCAGATTATTGGCCGGTACTCTAGTACAGTCTAAATTGTTTTGATTATCGGTATCCGCGGCTTTCTCCTAATGCAAACTGTCCCCCCGAGGTAGAATTCGAACATACCACCAAGCGGTAAACAGCCAATTAATTGAACCTTGGCAAGTAAACCAAAACGCTATTTTGTTGGAACTACCTGCCTATTTCTTGTTGAAGCCTTCCACCACCGCAATCTCCTCCGGCGTCAGACCATACAGCTCGTATACCAACTGGTCAATCTGGTGTCCGTATCCTTTAACCTGAGCCTGTTTATCAGGATTGTAGGGATAGTCCTCGTCTTTAGTAATGGCTAGGATTTTGTCTACTATTGAGATAAAAGGTTTCTGGTCAATTTTGGATATCTTTTTAATAGGTATTTCGGAAAGAGGTGTTGCTATAAGCTCTAACATTTCACCTTTTCTTTTGCCACGGTGATAAAGCCAGAGATAATAGGGGCTTGAATTTATTAAAGCTAAAATATATTTTAATAAAATAGAATTATCCTTCTCTGTGATAAAGAATACATCAGAAGCTGCATACCAAGGAATTTCATTGTATCCGAACGTGTTTCTCGGACTACGCTGAGGTGCAATGATTTTGGGGCCACAAAAATCTATGTCCCTAGGCCTATGCAGATATGGTGAGTTATCTGTCGAATGGTCTAATATGTCTTTGAATTTTAGGAGGTGTTTTTTTAGGCTATTGTGCTCGAGATTTTTCAATCTTTTATCAGCGTAAATCAAATATTCACTACATCGAGTATTAGTCCACCATCGCCCTATATCTGAATTTTTAAACCAGGGCTTTAGTATGCTCTTTTCACTATAGGAAATCCCAAGGTAATCAATCTCCTCGTTATCTAAAACGAAGATGCCGTCTCCGATATCAGCTTTAATTCTAAAATTTCTTATATGCTTTTGAGTCACTTTATCTGCCCCAGATAGGATACCTTGATTTACATTGCAGAATTCGCCTAGTACTTTACCTTGTTGTTTTACTTTCTCCAGAATGCTTTGTAGAAGGTCATTAGAGTTTTCACTATCAACAGATGGCCGGATGTAACATTCGTCTCCCTCGTACAGGTCTTTCTGTAAAACTTGGTAGTAACTCGTTTGGTCATCCTGCCAACTTATTATACTTTGTAAAGTCTGAGGAATAGCATCGCCTTTCCGTTTCGTTATACAAGTTGCAGCCATTGCATTATCGTCATGTCCATTAGATAATATGGCAAGCATGTTATGCTGGCCTTGAGCGGATTCAAATATCTTGAGTTCATTGAAGTTAACGAGTTTCCTAATTATTGTACGTTTCTTAAAGTCTTGCCTAAGCTTACTTGCGCCAGTCGCGGTGGGATAGTAGTTGGTCGTAATAAAAGCTATTTGGGAATTTGTATTGCCCAGGTCAATTGATAGGTGGAAGAAGAAGTAAAATATATCCATCTTACCCTGATAGTATTCCTTGAGTGTGCCTTGTTTGATTTGTCTAAATATCTCTTTATGCCCCTTTTCCCCCAAATAGGGTGGGTTGGCTATCACAATATCAAAGCCTTCTTCCCCGAACATCCAGGCCGGGTCAAACCATTCAGAAGTTTCATTAGAGAAAGGGTTCCAGTTGGCTAATTGCAGAGCAAGCGCATCTTTACCACCCCACTTGATATTCTGTTCTATCAGCTTACCGCGTGTCTTTAGGAAATCTTCTTCAATCTGCCTTTTCTCTCTTCCATAACTGCGTAAATACTTGTTTCTCAGTTCCTTGAGCCTGGTGATCTCTTCATTGACAATTCCTAAACCGACCTGGCGGTTAATAACCGGCGGTAGTCCAATCATGCTATTAGCTGCCACAAACTTGAATTCGAGGTTAGGCAACGCTTCGACGCCCCTGTTTTTCTTGAGGTCGTCTATCTGTTCGTCTACAATGAGTGAAAGGAAAAACCGCAGCTTGGAGATTTCCACGGCTATCGTCTGAATATCAACTCCGTAAATGGATTTCTGGATTATGAGTAACTTACGGACGTATTCCCAGTTTTCATGTTTTATTCGCTCCAGAAGCCTATCCTTAAATATTCCGGGTTCAATATTACCCAGGTGGTTCTTCAACCATAGTTTTAGATTCGGGTCCACTTTCTGCAGCACCAAAAGCATCTTATGCAGAACACCCATCGGGAAAGCTCCGGAGCCACAGGCGGGGTCTATAATCTTAATCTCATCAAGGGCAGAGATTATGGAGACTTTTTCACTTTCGCTCAGAGAAACCTCTGGATATTCATAGGAAAGCAGAGTAGTTATCCTATCTTCATCTATCTTTGTTTTCGTGAGCATATACTGCTTGAGGCTCTGGTCAACCATGTAGTCGACTATGGTGCGGGGGGTGTAGTAGCTACCGGTGGCTTTCCGGGCGGTCTCTCCAGTCTCTGGGTTCACCTCAGCCAGTAGGTTTTCAAAGATTCTGCCCAGCATTTCCGGGTCGACGGAGACATCGGCATCCACCGTGCTGTTCTCATCAATGGTGAAGTTATACTCCTCCAGCATTAAAAAGAACTGCTCAAACCAGGCGTCTGGTATCACCAGGTTATATTGAGGCTTGCCATCGTAGAAGTCGTTCTTTTTGTGTGGTTCGAAAAGACCACCGTTTAGGAATGGAATCTTGTCCGCATTCGGCAGGATATTTTTATGCCTTTGCTCACGGGGAGTGTTCAACACCTCGAAAAAGAGTTTCTCCAGTGTACAATGGTAATACTGCGAGTCCTGTTTTACCGCCCCCGATGACAGAATTGATTCCGGTATCAGCGATTCGCCATTTACAGACTTCTTGTGTTTCAGAAACCAGCAGAATATTGCCCTGCCGATGAGTCGGACGGCAAATTCTTGGTAAGTCTTTTTATCCTCGTCCGGCACGGATGGGAGCTTCATCTCCCGAACATGATTATACCCGGTCAGACGGTAAAAGAACCTGGCGATATGGTTATAGAACTCCTTGTTGACCTTCTCAACAGAGAAGGCATCTTTGATAGCTTCCAAGCTGGGAAAAGTGCATCCGCCGACTCTAATGCGGAACGTCTTATTCGTCTGGTCTTTGCTTACAAAATAAGTGAAACGCCGAAAGTTACTGAAGGTTCTCTTAGTCCCTTGAAACTGTGCATAAACCAGGCTGAAACGGAAGCTCCCTGTATTATCATGAAAAATAAAGAAGCCGGCATCGTAAACTGCCAGATCTTTGAGTATTTTCTTGGCCTTTTCATATTGGTCTCTCTTACCGCTGCGCTCACTCAGGTCGCCGCCAACTAGCGCTGATGCAATGACCAATTTGTCGCCACTATCGAACCTAATTTCGCCCAGCTTCTGAAAATCTCCGAATCTTTCGCTGCTATAATGGCTCAAATCTTCTGGAGCTTCCGCGTAGTTTTCACACTTGCTTCGGAAGAACAGGTTAAGGTTTCTGTAGTTAAAATCTTCTATTAATCTGTTTAACCGCTCGTCGTTCATATCTATTCCTTGACGTTTTCAACAGCTATAATAACTTCGGTTCCCAGTTGTCCCAGACTGGCTTTTATTTTTTCCAGATAGTCAACCCCGAGTTCTCCTCGAAGTTGCTCCAGTTCTTTAATAGTCTTTATGACTTTAGCCTTGTCTTTGCCACTTGAGTCTAAATTGGCAATCCGCCGCAAGGTGTAATCAGATAATGTCTTATATTCCAGAATATCCTCCCTGAGATTCCGCAGGAAAGGCAGATATGCATCCATCTCTGGTAGATCGCTTTGTAACAATGTGCTGACATTGTTGACGGCCTTTTTCTCTATGCTTATCTCACTGGATGGAGGGCCAGAGCTTTCTTTATGTTCTCTGACCTTGTAGTAGTTGTCCCAGAACAAATCACTAAAGGGAACAGATTTCTCATCCTTGTTACACTGAATCAAGGATAGGATGTTTTCGAAAACGAGGTCTTCTGGTTTGGTAGCACCGTCCAGGATACCTCTGATAAACAAACCGAGGCCCTTCTTGATAAATACTACCAATCCATTTTGACTAAAAGCTTTGGCTACTTTAATCCGTGGGGGTAACTCACTTATCCGTTGGATTACTTCTGGTGATGAGCTGACTATGTCTGCATACAACTGCCTAATCTTAGTTTGAAAGCTCTCCTGTTCCATGTTATCCGGGTTCTGCATGATTCTCTTAAAGAGCTTCGATGGTGATGGTTCTTCGTCCGGCTCAAATATCTTGGCATCCTCACCCAGGGTGTTGTGAATTAAGAACATCTTTTCGGTGGCAATCTCGCGACTCTTTACATATGTTGCTCCCTTTATAGTGGGGAAAAAGTTGTAGATATACAGGTTTTCAAATACACGCTTACTGATTCGGTTGATGCGCCCGACGCGCTGGATCACCCTGGTTGGATTCCAGGGTATATCGTAATTAATGACGGCTCCAGCTCTATTTAAATTAAAGCCTTCGGACATTTTGTCTGTAGTAATAAGTATCTTGTATTTATCCTCCGGCTTTTTATAAGTGGTATCGAAATTCTTCAACACCTCTTCCGTCTTGTTACTGTTTAAATCACCTTTGACGGTAATGCAGCAAGAAGGGAAGGCTCTTCCAAGATGTTCTTCAAGATACTTAGCGGTATCTACATACTCAGTAAAAATAACGACTTTCCGCTCCGGTTCCGCGGGGTTGTCTTTCTTTGCGATGATAGCCTGCACTTCCTTTGACAATTTATTAAACTTGGGATCATTGGCGACAAGATTTAAGGAATCCAGTTCGTCCAAAATCTCATTGAACAAATCTATATCGGATTGTATGTGCGCCAGAAACGCATCCTTGGATTTGAACGCCTTATGATTAATGTCGTAAATCTTATAGGTCTTCGGGAAATTCCCTTCAAGAATGCGTTGCTGGAATGCCTGCAGTTCGCCTTCTATCTTGTCGATATCAAAACCGTATATATCTTCCAGAAGGGAACGATCCAGGATATACTTGCCACCAGAGTGCTCGATAAAAATCTGAACTTTTTCATAAACAGATTTGAAATTTCTTATGCTCTGATGAAAAGAACCAAATGAGCTTTCAAAACGCTTGACCAGTAAGCGACGCATGAAGTCATACAGGTTCCTCTGTATTAGTAACTCACGGTTTTCTTCTTTATTAAGACTCTCTTCATCTATGTTAACCTTTCCGGTTTCATACAGGAACGGCTGATATATTGCCCCTTTGAACCGGCTGGGTTCGCCAAAATAGTCTTGAAGCACTTTGTCGTAAAAAGCGGATTGTTCCTTCGTTAGTTCAAAGAATACTTCACAAGGGTCCTTAACTTCCGAAAGCTCGTAAATCTCCTTTGAATATTCAGGGTCTTTTTTGAGGTCAATTCTGTTTCGCCGGATGGTAACCTGTTCTATATTGCTGCGTATTCTTTGGGAAAGATATCTTGTCCTATCTCTTACTTTGATCAAATCGATATTACTGGACCCGAACATCAGTTCGTACTCGCTAACCGCCTTACTTCTTTTATTCGGATCCGGTGAATTGTAATTTTTTCTTATAAAGGAAAGCCTCTTAAATGTCTGTGTATATCCCCTGAATAGGCTTGTAAGATCGTTTGACAGAGTAATGTTTGACTTGCCCGGAACAATGAATAGCTTAAGCAAAGACAATATATCAGCAGGAGTATTGTTAAACGGAGTTGCCGTGAGCAGTATGACCAGTTTTCCCCGACATATATTGCTTAACACTTGGTAGGCCTCAGTGTCCTGGTTTCTAAACCGATGGACCTCATCAATGATAATAACCTCATACTCGTTATTGGCACTGACAAGGTCGAAAGTTCTTTTCAAGTTCTCCAATCCTGACGAACGAATCTCCCAATCATATAACCCGAAATCTTCTTTGTACTTCGTCCACCCCAAGGTAGCATTATCATCCCCAATGAGCCCAGGGGGACAAATTATGATGCCACGTTTCCCCAAACTTCTAGCAATCAATCCAGCGACAATGCTTTTGCCCAAACCAACAACATCGGACACCAGTACACCTTTATTCTGCTCTATAATAGATAAAGCCTGCGCTACAGCATCAGTCTGATATTTATACGTCTGGTATCCTTTTTTCCGGAGCAGTTCAAACAAGCTCTGCTTTATTTGGATTTGCTCCTGCAATTCGATATACGTTTTCAGGACCAAGGCAAAGGCTTCGTATGGGGTAACCTCCGTAATGAGAGATTTCTTCTCAAGTAAATTTATTAGTTTAGCCTTGAATACATCGTTTTCAGTGACCTTGACTGCATCTTCCCAAAGCCCATCAAAATAGTCTTCCGCCTCTTTGACACCGTAGTCGCTTATTTCAACATTGAATTCTTCTTGATGGGAAAGCCCTGCCCTCGTAAGATTACTGCTACCTGTTATAAAGACAGAACTCCTTACGATAGAGCTTTCCTCTTTTAACTTGAAAATGTAGAGCTTGGCATGGTTGGGATCATAGGTTTTTCGAATTCTTAAGGTATCCTTTTTAATAGCCTCTATAAAGAAGCGGGCCTGTTCATAGAAGATGTGATTATCAAAGTCATCTGAGTTAATAGACTTGGATATCGATTCAAGAAATCGTTCGAATTTTTCCTTGTCCGTGAGTCCTTTGGCGGCATCACCATATTCAATCAACCCGTGCACGGTCTTATCAACATTCAATCCAACGAGCACGTCGAGTTGAAAATTGGGATTGTTCTTTAGTGAACTGTAGAGCTCCCGAATACCTGAGAAATAAAAGAATCCGACCAGAAACTTTAATTGTTTACTGCCGCCGATTAGCTGGGCGATCCTGTCTTTTAGTTTCTTGGTGCTGTCATTAGTGATGAATGTCGTATCTGCCACTATAATAAAAGTGATTTTATCACGCCGTAACCAATATTACTATAAAGTTTAACCAATGAGCTTCTACTTTTTATGGAGCAAGGTAATAATCCGTCATAGTGTGGGGACTAGGCTTGGGGTTCAGCGGTGAGCGTGATAACGGATGCGCTCCCCCCGACCTGGCTATTTCATCGGGGTGCCCAGGTGTTGCAATGCTGGCACTTATGGCGAGACATAGCTTTCATTGATTTCTTGTCTGTCCAGCGAACTAGCTCGCACACTTCGCCACAGTTGAGGCATACAGGGGCATTAGCTTGTTGCTTTGGCGCTGGCTTTGGCACCGGACTGGGTGCGGCCGCAGCTCTGGCCTGGCTTGCCCTGGGGAGCTCGCGCTGTGCGGCTTCGGCCGGCATTACGTCATTTGAGAACTGGTCGAGGGCTTGTTGGACTTCCAGGTAGAGCTTCTCTCTATTATCGTCGAAGATATTTATCTCTACTATGGTGTCGCCTGTCTGAACCCTCACCTTACCGTGATACCTGGTTTGTGGCTGTTCCATGTTCGTCTCCTTTCACTGTACCAGGCCTCTCACCCTGGCTTGACCTCTCTGTAAACCTGGCTTTAATCTCCTCATACTGAGCGTCTGAAACCTTCATCCTGCGCTCCTTCTGCTGTCGCCGGTGATGTTGTAGCTCTCCGTGCATTGTCTTTGTCCGCTTAAAAGCTAGAAGAAAAAGCACCTCGACTAACTCGCTAAACAAAACCTCGAAAAGCTTTTGCATCCTTAGCCTCTCTTTCTATATAGAGTTCCACGAGTTGCCAAGTATGGCGGTTCTTCAACGCCGCCTCGTTTTCCTTAATCCAGAGCTCAAAAGCTCGACCTAACCTTTTGACCTCTGGCCATTCATCAAAGGCTTTGCGTAACTGCAAATAGCACTCCTGCCCAACGAGGTAGCGATTTCCGATAATATCCTCCATATTACGGAGCCTTTTCGGTGCGGCTGAGCCACATGCCTGGCACCTTAGCCCATTGGCGTCATGCGTAACGCCTGCCTCAACCTCATGGAAAAGCCGGCCACCGGCAAAGATGGCTAGCTTCTCTTCATAAGAAACCCTTTTAGTTTTGACTTTCACCAGGGCTGAGGGGATGACTACCGACTCCGTCCTTCCCACTACACTTAATTCTGTCATGCTCAACTTCTCCTTTCTTCCAGATTATAGTGCCGCATACCTTACACTTTGGCCTGAATGTGGGGTATCCGGCGTTTGGCTTAAACTTAGCCTGGTTCCTATTACCACAATACCAGCATGTCAATCCCACGACTCACCCCCCTGGCCACTTTCACAGAGGCCTTGCCAGTTGATTATTTTCTGCCTCTCTTCCTCTTGCTTCTTAGCTTGGAGTTCGAGAACTTCTTCTTTGATAGCAAGAGTAAAGCCGGCAGTTACGCCTGAACGGTAGGCCTGAGCTGCAACTTTCTCGACGTCCTCGACCGAGTACAGAATTTGATGAGATAACATTTCATACTCTCCTTTCTCTAACAATAGGTATGACACCTGGGACACTTCGGGTCTTGGGCGTAGCCATAAGTACCGATTTCTCCCAGGTAGAGCGCATCATACGTTCCCACCCACCCGCACTGTTTGCAGACATGCAGATTGGACTGAGAGCCGATGTCTGACTCAATGAGCGGCTGCTGTTCTGGCGGCACTGGCTTACCATTGCGGTGCCGGCGTGGTGCTCTCCACAGGTCCGGGCGGTCTATAAACATGGCGGCCTGGTAGCGGCTTAGGTCTGGCTGCTTATGCGGAAGCGCGGTAAACAGGACTTCCCCCTCTTTGAAATCAGCTTGTGAATTCACGGCGCACCTTCCCTTCCATGCCTTTAGTAATTCTGCGCAAAGCCTGTAGATTTAGCAGATACATTTCCCTGGCTCTCCCTGCCGGGCAATGGCAGACCCTCTCACATACACGTGGACAATACCTCTGACCACAAAGACCTGTTAGCTTTGACATTTCAGCCCCTTCTTTTTCCATTTTTTTACCTGCCCACCATTACAAAGAAAGCGTAGCAAGCAGCTTACCCGAAGCAAGGCGGGCAGCTAGCCTGCCCCCGCACATCGCATTGAGAGAAACGAAAGCGGTGGAAGCCCGAAGGGAACGGCGCGGAGCGGCCTTGCTGAAGTGGCGCAGGCTGAAAGCCATGACGGCTGCTTGCCTATATCCTATTCGTAAAGGTGGGCAGGACAAAGAAGCTCTTAGCTTCTCCCTCACGGCATGCCTCTACTATAAAAGAACCGTAGGGAAAAGAAGCATGCCCTGGCGGTTTAGTTGCAGCAGTAAACCGCCCCTACGCGGGCTTTAGCCCCTGGCGCGCTAGCGCCCCCCTTACAGGGCACTGGCTTCGCCTGGGGTGGGGGTGCAGGATGGCCTGCATGTCCTGAGCGAGCCGAAGAGGACAACGCGTAGCTGCTCAACTTTACGGCGTTAGCCGATTATTAAAAGGCGTAGCGGTGCGAGGCGAAGGCGATGCAGCCGTTAAGAGCAAGGGCTGACAGAGCGAAGCGAACCACGGCGGGAAGCCGCTGCTCAGGGTAGCCAGAAGGCACAGGAGGTTTAAGGCACGGATTTAAACAGGCTTAGCGGCCGCAAGCGAAAGACGGAGCGTAGCGTAGGCGCTAGTGAAGAGGCGCTAGCTGTTCCATGCCGTAGGCGAAGCGAGTGCTCCCCCTTCCCTCACTGCGAAGCCCTGCACGGAGCGAAGCGACCCCCGCCGGCTCCCAGGCTCGGATGCGCTGCGTCTTGGAAATCACCTTTGTCAACAAAAGTGACTCTGGCCAGAGGATGCCCACGCTCGGAAACGGCCGTATCTGGCAAGGCTGGGGGTGCAACATCGCGATATGGGGAAGCGAAGCGAACCCCGAAGCGACATCAAACCTATGCTGGGGCTGCCGCCGCCACTGACCGAGCGAAGGGATGCCAGCACCGTTTTATGAGCGAAGCGATGTGAGCGGAGGAACGGTGAGCGAAGCGAACCCCGAAGCGAACCATAGATGTGAGGGGTGGACGCTCTACGGTGGGGTTGAGAGCTGGCAGGGTTTCCCACGCGAGAAGCGCTGCCCCAGTACAGGAAAGCGAGCGGAGCGAATACTGTGGCGAGCCGGTGAGCCGACAGCGAGCGAGCGTAAATCCTCGTGGGGTGTGGGGATGGGTGGGGTGCTTCCTTGTTAATCCTCTCTCAAGCCACCTTTGGCGTGTCGAGCGAAGCGAGCTTGGTCAAAGGCTGTTCCGTTCCGATAGGCGAAGGGAGTGACGGGGGTGGGGTTATGAAGTCGAGGGGTGGGCAGAGACAGGCTTGAGTTAGCGCCGACGGTTGTGGTGGGCTAGAATAGACTATTTATGATATATATGTCATAATACCTTGTATTAAGGCAAAGCACATGAGACTTTATAAGGATGTAAAGAAAAGATTTTTGGCTGACCCGGAGTTTCGCAAGGAATATGAGGCGCTGGGGCCTGAGTTCGAGTTAATTGAATCGATTATAAAGAGACGCGCGGAGCTAGAGATGACTCAAAAGGAATTAGCTGACAAACTGGGGACGGGACAGGCAGTTATCTCAAGGTTAGAGAGTGGTAATGCGAACCCCACGCTTGCCTCACTTGCTGAGATTGCAGAGGCTCTTGATGCCGACCTGCGCATTGAGTTGAAGCCAAAGAGTTAGAATAGGGCCGGTATACTGCTATGTCCAGTGGCTGGGATTGTTTTGGCTGTGCGAGGGCTGACGATGTTGGTTAAGAAGTAGGATGTTAGAGAATGAACAACCCGATGGAATGTTCATTAAGCTTGGCTCTCTTGGCTACTGACCACCAGCTCCTGAAACCATACAGACAGATCTCACGCTGATCTGCCCCCCGAAAACTGGCCCAAAAGTAATGCGACTTTTTGAGGATGCTAAAATAGCGAGGAAAGGAGCATTGCTGCATGAAAAAGTCCCAATATAACGCCGAGCAGATCGCCTTCACCTTAAGACAGGCAGAGACTGGCACGCCC
>Ga0315289_10010926_pt1 | contig 12919 bp, 11 predicted proteins | sample YL17G11_40_MG_FD_203452 | JGI IMG/M metagenome (GOLD analysis project Ga0315289, IMG submission 203452) | Sediment microbial communities from Yellowstone Lake, YNP, Wyoming, USA - YL17G11_40 | ecosystem: Environmental > Aquatic > Freshwater > Lake > Sediment | place: USA: Wyoming | collected...
TGGCTTCTTTGGAGAAGATGAGGTTGCGGATGGGCGCGATATGGTGGATGAGGTCGTCCGTCGCCAGGGAATAGACGGTTCCGCAGCAGTTCCAGCGGCGGAGCTCTTCGACCTCTAGGCCGAGCTGTTTGAGCGAACAGAGGGCCGAGTCTTCGAAATTTTTGGCATTAGCTTTGAGCGTGCATCCAGGATAATAGCTTATTTTCATTATGATGATTCCCTGTATGTTGGAGTTGAAAGAAATTTATGCGCATTTTTAAAGACGCTATGACGTGTACTTGCGGAAGCTGCTGATGAGGGCGATCTGCGGCACCTCTTCTTTCTGCTTGTCGGTGAGTTTGGGAATATGGATGCGGTCTTTGCGCTTCCGGAGGAGGATCTGCCGGACGCCTTCCATGACCTCGGCGATTTTAATCCCCTTGGGGCAGCGGGCGTTACAGGTCAAACAGGAGGCGCAGACCCAGTAAGAGTTGGATTTCAAGAGCTCGTCCTTGAGTCCCAGCTGGATATAGCGGATGACCTGATTGGGGAGGATGTCCATTTCGGAGACGGCGGGGCAGCCGGCCGAGCATTTTCCGCATTGATAGCAGGCCAGGATTTTTTGCCCGCTGAGCTCCTCGACTTTGGCCACGAATTGATCGCGGACCTTTTTCTGGGATATGTTAATTCTCATTGAGATTTTTTCCTTTCTCTCCGAGCGCTGTCTGCTGTTATATTTTTGCCCGTCCCTATATATAAGGGGGAGAAAAAGAAAGAAAATTAGTTAAACATATTTACGAAATTGTGTCAAGGAAATTGCGGTCAGGATTGCGGCGGGCGTTTCTTAAAATCGGGGAGCGAGGTTGGACAGGGATCGGTTTTTATAATAAAATTGCCGCTGGACCGACACTCCGAAGAGAAGAGCCAAGAGGAGGATCGAAGATGACGGACGCGGCCAAAAGCAAAATTCTCGTGGTCGATGACGAGCTCACCGTCTGCAAGAGCATCCGGCAGGCGCTGGTCAGCGACGCCTATGACATCGACATGGCGTTGTGCGGCGAAGAGGCGCTGAAGAAAGAAAACGAAAAGAAATTTGACGTGATCATCGCTGACTTGATGATGCCGGGGCTAAGCGGCCTCGAACTCCTCAAATTTTTAAAGGCCAAGAATTCCTCGGCCAAAGTCATCATGATCACGGGCTATCCGACCATGAAAACGACGGTCCAGTCTATTCAGGTCGGGGCGTTTGATTACCTGCCCAAGCCGTTCTTGCCGTCCCAGCTCCGAAGCCTGGTAGCCCGGGCTCTGACCCATACCGACTAAGACAATTAGGCGGGATCCCTCACATTTTCGAGGTCGTCGAGACGCAGCTCGCGGATGGTCACCTCCATCCCGTCTTTGAGTTTTTCGAGTTTTTCCACGGAAGCTCCTCCTCTTCTTTCCCTTCCGTTAAGCACGGAATTGAGACCGCCCATCCCGAAATGACAATATCCGGCCGTTGGCCGGCGTCAAAGACAACAAAAGCGCTTTTCATGACCTTGACATCATTCACCCGCCGGAGATATCATTTTAGTCGCATCATCAAAAAAATATTCTCTTTACGGGGAGAGTAACATCGGTGAACCATAGCGAAATCGTCAGTTTCATCTGGGGTGTCGCCGACCTCATCCGCGACACGTTCAAGCGGGGCAAGTACCAGGACGTGATCCTCCCCCTGACGGTCCTGCGGCGGCTCGACTGCGTCCTGGCTCCATCTAAAGCGAAGGTCCTCGAAACCCAGCACAAGTTCGCCGACAAGAAGCTCGAGAACCCCGACCTCCAGCTCCGTAAGGCCGCCGGCTTTGCCTTCTACAACACCTCCCCTTACGATTTCGAAAAGCTCCTGGCCGACGCGCCCCACCTGTCCGCGAATTTGCGGAACTACATCGCCGGTTTCAGCTCGAACATGCGCGAAGTCCTCGAAAAGTTTGATTTCGACAACACCCTCTCTAAGCTCGACGAGGCGGGGCTCCTCTTCCAGGTGCTGGAGCGCTTCAAGAACGTCGACCTGCACCCGGACAAGGTCGATAACCCGACCATGGGAACGATCTTCGAGGAGCTGATCCGGAAGTTCAACGAAGCCCTGAACGAGAATCCCGGCGAGCACTTCACGCCGCGCGACGTCGTCCATCTCATGGCCGACCTGCTTCTCTCGGGCGACGAGGACCGCATCCGCCGAAAGGGCGTCGTGATAACCGTCTATGACCCGTGCTGCGGGTCGGGCGGGATGCTGACGATCTCGAAAGATCATATTCTATCCGGCAGGCGGAAAAACGGCGCCCTCATCCGCCAGCCGATCAACCCGGAGGCCGATATCCACCTCTTTGGCCAGGAAGTGAATCCCGAGACGTTCGCCGTCTGCAAATCCGACCTCTTCATGAAATCGTTCGACGGCCACGACGCCGAAAACATCTCGTTCGGGAGCACCCTCTCGAACGACCGTCACGCCGGCCGCGACTTCGATTACTTGATTACAAACCCGCCCTACGGCAAGGATTGGAAGCGCGACGAGGAAGCGGTCGTCGTCGATCACGAGCGAGGCCTGTCCGGCCGTTTCGGAGCGGGCCTTCCGCGCATCAGCGACGGCCAGCTTCTGTTCCTCCTCCACATGCTGGCCCACATGAATGAACCCAAGGACGGCGGCTCGCGCCTGGCCATCATCATGAACGGTTCGCCCCTCTTCACCGGCGACGCCGGGAGCGGCGAGAGCGAGATCCGCCGCTTCGTCCTGGAGAACGATTGGCTCGAAGCCCTGATCGCGGTCCCGGAACAGCTTTTCTACAACACCGGGATCGCGACTTACATTTGGGTTCTCACCAACCGTAAAGCCCCGAAACGCAAGGGCAAAGTCCAGCTCATCGACGCCACGTCCTTCTGGGTGCCGATGAGGAAGAGCCTGGGCGATAAGCGCCGCGAGATTCCGGCGGAGAGAGCCGGCGAGATCGTGCGGCTGCTGCGGTCGTTTGAAGAGGGCGAATTCGTTAAGATTTATCCGACGACGCGTTTCGGTTTCCGGAAGATTACGGTCGAGCGGCCGCTCAAGCTCAATTTCCAGGCAAGCCCCGAACGAATCGCCCGGCTCGAGGAGGAGAGAGCTTTTCTGAATCTGGCCCAGTCGAAAAAGAAGGGCGCAGCCGCAGCCAAGGAACAGGCCGAGGGAAGAGCGTTTCAAGATGCAATTCGGAGTCTTTTGCGGTCGATTCCGGATACTCTATTCAAGGATAGGACAGCATTTGAAGATGTCCTGGAAAAGACAGCCGGGAAAAGAGGCCTCAAGCTCCCTGCCCCAGTCACAAAAGCGATTCTTTCAGCTCTCTCCGAGCGCGACGAAACCGCCGCGGTCTGCGTTGACAAGAGCGGAAATCCTGAGCCGGATCCCGAGCTCCGCGATACCGAAAGCGTGCCGCTTGCGGACGGAGACGACCCGGCCGACGCCCAAGGTGTCCCAAATAGCGTCCGCGCCTTCTTCGAGCGTGAGGTGAAGCCCCACGTCCCTGACGCCCGGATAGATACGACAAAGCGCGATGAAAAAGACGGCCGGATCGGCATCATAGGCTACGAGATCAACTTCAACCGATATTTCTATAAATACACTCCTCCCCGCCCGCTCGAAGAGATCGAAGCGGATATTCGTGTAATTGAAAAGGATATCATGCGAATGCTGGCGGAGATCACGCGGAAAGAGTCAAGGGGTCAGAGGGATGGCTGATTATAAGCGATGAGTGATTTTGGAGTGCGGCATCGCGATGCCGCTTTAGAAAGCGGCGACTCGTCGCCGCAGTCCAAGGATTGGCCGCATGCGCCCGTGCATCGGCTGAGCGAAGCTGGCGTTTATATGGTCACGGCAGGCACCTACCGAAATATTCACTACCTGAATTCATCCGGACGACTTGAATTGGTCATGCGGGCATTATTCAAATACGCGGAGGAATTCGGCTGGGAGTTACATGCCTGGGCGGTGATGGCCAACCACTATCACTTCATTGCGCGGCCCAACGGCGACCCACGCACCATGCGGCGCTTTGTCAGCAAATTGCACATGACGACGGCCAAGACGCTGAACCTAGAGGATGGAACTCCCGGTCGTAGAGTCTGGTATCAATACTGGGACAGTTGCATCACGTTCAAGCGATCCTATTTGGCACGCTTGAATTACGTGAATCAGAACCCCGTCCATCATGGCGTGGAGCTCATAGCCACGGCTTACCGCTGGTGTTCCGCCGCGTGGTTCGAAAGGGTGGCGTCGCCGGCATTCGTCAAAACAGTCAAAGGCTTCGAGACCGGAAGGATACGGGTCAACGATGACTTCTAAACGCGCGACTTTAGGAGTGCGGCATCGCGATGCCGATTTAGAAAGCGGCGACACGTCGCCGCAATCCAAATGGCGCCCCTACCCGAAATACAAAGCCTCCGGCGTCGAGTGGCTAGGGGAGATTCCGGCTACATGGAGGTGCGTTCGCCTTCGATATGTAACTCGCCTGAATCCGACCAAGAATGAAATCCACGCACTTGATTCTCAACTCCCGGTAAGTTTTGTTCCAATGGAGGCTGTAGGTGAATACGGCGGCCTCAAGCTTGAAGATGCAAGACCATTAGGAACGTTGACCGAGGGCTACACTTATTTTAAAGACGGTGACGTGGTTATCGCGAAGATCACGCCTTGCTTTGAGAACGGGAAGGGAGCAATCGCTCAAAAGCTAATAAACGGAATCGCCTTCGGTACGACCGAATTACATGTACTGCGCCCGCGACAATGTATTGATGCCCACTTTCTGTTTTATCTAACGCTTAGCGATCAGTTTCGAAGCCTTGGAACGGCGGAAATGCTCGGCGCTGCTGGACAAAAGCGTGTTCCAGAAGATTTTATTCTTGATTTTCCTGTTCCATTTCCTAATCTTCAAGACCAGCGTTTTATTGCTGCATTCCTCAACCGCGAGACTGCGAAGATCGACGTGCTCATCGAGAATAAGGAACGGCTGATCGAGCTGCTTCAGGAAAAGCGCACGGCTCTCATCACCCAGGCCGTCACCAAAGGCCTGGACCCAAACGTCCCCATGAAGGACTCCGGCGTCGAATGGATTGACAATATTCCAATCAACTGGAGTGTTTGTCCTCTTTTTACTGTTGCACGAGAAAGAGAGGAAATAAATTTTGGGAATCTGGTACAAAATGTTCTATCTCTGAGCTACGGGAAAATTATTGACCGAGATGTTACTGACAACTTTGGATTATTGCCGGAGTCATTCGAGACATATCAGATCGTTCATGAGGGTAATATTATACTGAGGTTGACAGACCTTCAAAACGATAAGCGAAGCTTAAGAGTTGGATTGGTAAATCATCCAGGCATCATTACATCTGCCTACATTTGTCTTGAGTTATTTCGTGATATCGAGCCTTCCTATGGTCACTACCTCCTACATGCTTACGACATAACCAAAGTCTTTTATAGTTTCGGCGGTGGCGTCAGACAAACAATGAAGTTCGAAGACCTTAAATGGTTACCGATTCTGAAACCATCTCGCGATGAGCAACGCACTATAGCTTCTTTTCTCGACCGCGAAACGGCAAAGACCGATGCGCTTGTGGCGAAGATTAAAGAAGCTATCGACTGCCTCAAAGAATACCGCACCACCCTTATTTCCGCCGCTGTCACCGGAAAAATCGATGTTCGCGGTGAGGTGGCGCAGTGACCGTCCCGATACCCACTCCGATTTTTCGCTTTATCCACATTGATAACCTGCGGATTTGCATGCGGCGGGGCGCGCTTCATGCGCCAAAATTCATGCCCCAAAATGGATTGGTTTATAGGACTATTCATAACGTAGAAATTCAACAAGTGCGACGGGCCAGGGCGATTCCGTGCGGTCCCGGGGGTGTAATCCACGATTACGTTTCGTTTTATTTTGGGCCACGGTCACCGATGTTGTTTCAACTCCATACGGGTAGAAATATCGAATATTGTGAAGGACAGGAACCTTTGATTTACATGATGTCTTCGGCTCAACGCATTCAGCAAAGCGGAGCCGGATTCGTTTTTTCGGACGGACACGGTATAGCGTCATATACAAAATGGTTTGATGATCTTAGAGAGCTGCAAAAATTGGATTGGGATACGATTTATGCTAATATTTGGAAGGATACGGTGGACGATATGGATCGTCAACGGCGCAAACAAGCCGAGTTTCTCGTCCATCGGAAGTGCGATTGGGAATTGATTGAGAGAATCGCGGTCATTAATGACAGAGTGAAATCCAAGGTGAACGAAATTATGGCGAATTTTCCCGAATCTGCGCGTCCGCCGGTTATTGTTAAACCCGAATGGTTCTATTAACTGAGGCAATAAATGGTCGAGATCACACGCGGTAACCTAATCGAGACCGATACGGAAGCACTGGTCAATACGGTCAATTGCGTCGGATACATGGGCAAGGGTATTGCCCTCCAATTCAAGAAAGCTTTTCCCGATAACTTCAACGCCTATGAGCGCGCCTGCCGAACGGGCGAGTTAAAGCCGGGGAAGATGTTTGTCTTCTCTACCGGATCCTTGGTCAATCCTAAGTATATTATCAACTTCCCAACTAAGCGCGATTGGCGAGAAAAGTCGCGAATAGAAGATATCCAAATCGGATTGACCTCTCTTATCAATGAGATTCGTAAATTAGGCGTCTCCTCCGTTGCGCTGCCCCCCCTGGGATGTGGACTGGGCGGACTTAGATGGGAAGACGTTAGGCCGCTCATCGAACGTGCATTCGCCGCTTTGCCGGAGGTGCATGTCGTCCTCTTTGAGCCGACAGGCGCGCCTGAGGCTAAAACTATGCTTGTGCGGACCAAGCGACCGAGAATGACTTCTGCCAGAGCGCTTTTAATAAAGCTTGTCCAACAATATACCCAATTGGCTTATCGCTTAACCCTTCTGGAAATACAAAAGATGGCTTATTTCTTGCAGGAGGCGGGAGAGCCTTTGCGTCTGAGATATGAGGCAGGAATCTATGGCCCCTACGCTCATAATCTGAACAAAGTTATCGAAATCATGGAAGGGCATTTCACCCGCGGATATGGCGATAGCCAGAAGCCAGATGTGGAGATAGAGCTTTTAGCGGGCGCGATTAAAGAGGCAGGCGATAATCTTGCAGGTCATGATATGTCCGCCAACCGGCTGGATAGAGTCGCGAGGCTGATCGAAGGATTTGAAACGCCGTATGGATTAGAGCTGCTATCTTCTGTGCATTGGGTGGCAGTTCATGAGAAAAAGCCGGCCTCGAGCCCGATTATGGCAATTCAAGCAGTTCATGAATGGAATGACAGGAAGCGCAGAATGTTCAGCACAGAGCATATTCGTATAGCCTGGGATAGATTGAGCGAACAAGGTTGGTTGGATTCGGTAGGTTAAGATTACCCCTATTATTCGCCAGTGGAAACCAATTTGCTCAGATTCATATTGAAAACTATTAGTTTCCGATTTAAAAACTTTTCGTTTCCGAAATGGAAACCATTTTACAACGACATGTTGTAATAATCAAGAGAACGAATCGAGCCGGCTATAAATGGCTACCAAAAGGCGCAAGTGATGGCATTTTTATCCAGAATCGTTATTGAAGGATAAGCCGTTATCCTTTAATAAGAAATTTGCTTATTAAAGGTTCTTTAATAGGCAGGGGTATCCAACCGGAACTTGGCGGAAAGCTGGCCAGAAAGGGTATTCTCATTTAAATCTAAGGAATCGATCTACTTGTCTTTCATATAAGACAATTCTACATCTATTATTGACTTTTATAAAAGACAATACATTATCATCGGTATGGAAGGCAAAAAAGCGGTTTTCAAGCTTCTCATCAAGGAATTTCATGAATCCGATTTTCCTGAAAGAAAGCTTACTGTGAACTGTATCCCAGTAATACGGAACATTAAATATTTCTCTTTTTCGATGAATTTTAAAGCGTCGACGTTTGCGAATGCTCATGAAATATCTGATCACGAACATCTCGAATGATTTTTCCGTCCACAACTGTTATCATAAGCCGTTATCCTTTAATAAGCGGGACGCTAAATAAAGTTACTTTAGTAAATTGAATCAGTTTCGGGCCTTATTACGGGAAGATACTTGCATTTCCTAGGTAAATGTTTATAATTACCTTGGAAATGTCAAATATGAAAAATAAGCGTATTCCTGGAGAAGTCACCAAGAAGATTCTCGATCTTCTCAAAGAACGTGGAAGCCTTCGTTCCAAGGACCTTGCTGAAAGGGGAATCTCCCGCGAAATGCTGCGTTATCTATACAAGAAAGGAAAAATCGAACGATCAGGCCGGGGGCTTTATCGGCTGAGCGGCCAAATGGAAGAATATCGCAGTCTTCTTGAGGCTTCAAAGCTTGTTCCCAAGGGCATTATTTGTCTTCTGTCGGCGCTTCGATTTCATGAAATAGGAACTCAAGAGCCGTTTGAGGTATGGATGGCGCTGCCCAATAACGCCTGGCGTCCAAGAATCAATGTTCCTCGGCTGAGATTCGTGTATCTCTCGGGTAAAGCATTTTCGGAGGGGATTGAAGTTCATAGTGCCTCGGGAGGAAAGCTCCGGATATACTGTCCGGCCAAGACCATAGCCGATGTATTCAAGTTCCGTAACAAGATCGGCCTGGATATAGCTATCGAGGCACTCAGGGACTGTCTCCGGTCTCGGAAGGCTACCCGTGATGAGCTATGGTATTATGCCAAGATCTGCCGCGTCCAGAAGATTATGCAGCCCTATATGGAAGCTCTGTCATACCGCGAAATCGCATGAGGAAAAAGGGGGGAAGCGATGGAAATCTCTGAGCGAAGTTTCGAGAAAACGATCGAATGCGGGCTTCTCCGGTATGAGCCGGACGCCTGCGCCGGGGAGATGAGCCGTATCCGCGAAGAGTCCGCGCTTTACGGCGAATCCGCGCCGGGAGGCTATCGCAAGCATCCGCCCGAAGAATATGACCCGTCGCTCTGCCTCCTCCCGCGCGACGCCATCGACTTCATCCTCGCCACCCAGCCCAAGGAATGGGAAAGGCTCAAACAGCACTACGGCGCCGCCGTGAAGGAGCAATTCCTCAAGCGCCTCTCCCGGGAGATTGCACGGCGCGCGACGCTCGACGTCCTCCGCAACGGCCTCAAAGACTCGGGCTGCAAATTCCATTTGGCTTATTTCCGGCCTTCGAGCGGGCTCAACGAAGCTCTCCGGCGGCTGCACGCGGCGAACCTCTTCTCCGTCGTCCGCCAGCTTCGCTACAGCGAGAAAAGCGCTCAGAGCCTCGACATGGTTCTCTTCCTAAACGGCATCCCGATTTTCACCGCCGAGCTCAAGAACCCGCTCACGGGCCAGACGATCGAGGACGCTATCAGGCAATACAAAACCGCCCGAGATCCGCGCGAGCCGTTCTTCGCCTACGGCCGCTGTCTCGCCCATTTCGCCGTGGACCCGGATCTCGTCTATGTGACAACCCAACTCGCCGGACCAAAGACGCAGTTTCTGCCCTTCAACCAGGGGAAGTTCGGCGGGGCGGGGAATCCACCCGTTCCTCCGACCCAAAAAAGTTACGCTACGGCTTACCTCTGGGAGAAGATCTGGGTCCGCGACAGCGTCCTCGACCTTGTACGCCAGTTCATCCATGAGGTCGAGGAAGAGGATGAGAACGGCCGGAAGACCGGAACGCGGACCCTCGTTTTCCCGCGCTATCAGCAGCTCGACGCCGTCCGGCGTCTCGTTTCCCATGCCCGCCAATCCGGCGCCGGCCAGCGCTATCTGATTCAGCATTCGGCCGGGAGCGGCAAGAGCTTTACCATCGCCTGGCTCGCTCACCGACTGGCGACGCTTCACGACGACGTCGATAAGCGGATTTTCGATTCGATCGTCGTCGTCACCGACCGGCGCATCCTCGACCGGCAGCTCCAGACGACCATGCGCCAGTTCGAGCAGACGCTGGGCGTCGTAGAGAATATCGACACGACCTCCCGCCAGCTCAAAGAGGCGCTCGAGTCGGGAAAGACGATCATCGTCACCACTCTGCAGAAATTCCCGGTGATCGTGAAAGACATAGGCGAGCTGCCGGGGCATCGCTTCGCCGTCATCGTGGACGAAGCGCACTCCTCGCAGTCGGGCGAGAGCTCGAAGAGCCTCAAGACGGCTCTGGCGGCCGGGAGCCTCGAAGAGGCGGAGCGCGAGGAAGCCGGGGCGGCGACACCCGAGGAGGAGCTCGAAAACACGATCCTGGCCGAGATGGAAAAACGCGGCCGGCTCCCGAACCTCTCGATGTTTGCGTTCACGGCGACGCCCAAGGCCAAGACCCTGGAGCTTTTCGGGACGAAGCGCGCGGACGAGAAGTTCGAACCGTTCCATCTTTACACCATGCGCCAGGCGATCGAGGAGGGATTCATCCTCGACGTCCTCAGAAACTACACGACCTATAAAGCCTATTGGCGACTTCTGAAAAAGATCGAGGACGATCCCCGCTACGATAAGAATAAGGCAGAATACCTCCTCAAGTCGTTCGTCGAACTTCATCCGCACGCCATCGGCGAGAAGGTGCGGATTATGGTCGAGCACTTCGCCGCTCAGGTCAAGAACGAGATCGGCGGAAAGGCCAAGGCTATGATCGTGACCCGGTCGCGGCTTCATGCGGTGCGCTACAAGCTGGCCGTGGACCGCTATCTCGAAGACAAGAAGTGGCCGTTCAAGACGCTGGTCGCTTTCTCGGGAACAGTTTCGGATGGAGGCCAGAATTACACCGAATCAGGGATGAACTCATTCGGCAAGGAAAGGACGATCGGAGAGCGGCAGACCGCCAAAGAATTTAAAAAGCCCGAGTATCGTTTCCTCATCTGCGCCAATAAATTTCAGACGGGCTTCGATCAGCCTCTCTTGCATACGATGTATGTGGACAAGAAGCTCGGCGGAGTCAATGCCGTTCAGACCTTATCGCGGCTGGACCGAATTCATCCGGAGAAGGACGGGACCATCGTCCTAGATTTCGCCAACGAGGCCGACGAGATCCAGGCGGCGTTCGAGCCCTATTACGAGACCACCCTTCTCTCGGAGGCGACCGACCCGAATCTACTTTATGAGATTCAAAGCAGGCTCTTCGATTTCCCGGTCTTCACGGCGGCGGACGTCGAGCGATTCGCGAAGGTCTATTTCGACAAGAAGGCCACGCAGGACCAAATTTACGCTGTTCTCGATCCGGTGAAGACAAGGTTCGCCGAGATCTCGGAAGAAGAAAAACATGATTTCCGCGGTCAGATCACCGATTATGTGCGGCTCTATGCTTTTCTCGCCCAGGTGCTGACCTTTACCGATGCGGACCTGGAGAAACTCTATGTGTTCGCGCGCCATTTGAGGCGGTTGATTCCCGCCGACCCGGACGAACTGCCCCGTGAGGTTCAGCAGAATATCGATATGGAATCCTACCGCATCCAGCAGACCGGAAGCGGGCGGATCGCGCTTGAGCGGAAAGGCGGTCAGCTCGAACCGATTGCGACGAAGAACCATCATGGAGAGGCTCCGGAGCAGATCGAGCCGCTTTCCTGGATCATCGCCGAACTGAACGAGCGTTTTGGGCTGAATCTCGGGCCGGAGCACCGGGTGACGCTCGGCCAGATCCTGGAAAAACTGAACGACGATGCAGCGCTCGACGCCAGCGCCCGGGTCAACACCCGAGAGAACGTCCGCCTGACGTTCGATCACAAGGTCGAGGACGTCATTCAGGAGATTGTGGACTCGAACTTCGAGCTCTACAAACGGATCACCGACGACCGAACTTTCGGAGACGCGCTCAGGGACTTCCTGTTCGACCATTACTTGCGGGCTCACAGGCATGCCGAGGAGCTGATAAAGAGGGGAGAATCGAAGACTCTAGAGTTCAAGTCAACCCTGCGCTGGAACCTCCGGGAGAACCGAAAGGACGATAATCTGATTACCCACGCCGTGCTCAAGACGATCGCGGCGTTCCTCAACACGGCCGGCGGGGATCTCCTGATCGGCGTTGTAGACGACGGCACGGTGACGGGTATCGAACACGACAGGTTCGAAAATGACGACGAGTTCATGCGGCATCTCGCGCAGGTCGTTCGGAACAGCCTAGGCGACCGGGCGAGCACCTGCATCGACCCGAAAACCCAGATCGTCCAGGGGAAGACAGTCTGCCTTGCCAGCTGTCAGAGGAGTCCCGAGCCGATCTTCCTGAAATGGAAGGGAACCGAAGAGAACCCGGACGGCGATTTCTATGTCCGAAGCGGCCCCGGAAGCGTAAAACTCAGTCCGGAAAGCGCCGCCGAATACATCCGGACACGCTTTCCTGGGGCGCTAAAAGATCCCGAAGGTCTAAAATAGAGCCTTTCAATAATGATGACACGACTTTCCCTTCCGTTAAGCACGGAATTGAGACCGCCCATCCCGAAATGACAATATCCGGCCGTTGGCCGGCGTCAAAGACAATAAAAGGCGCTTTTCATGACCTTGACATCGATTCCCGGGAGAGAATATCATTTTGTCGCGATGGACGGCATCGATTCTGAACCTAAAGAAGGGCGGTGTTGGACGAAGGCTGGAAGGAAATCCCCGGAGAATTTCCGTTCTAAGTCAAAAGCCTTGGACGCTGCTTGAGCCATGCTTCACGCAAAATTGGTTTTGGAGGAGCTTAAAGCCTGCGGCGTGACTCATGTGGTCAGCCTGGCGGACAATGCGTCGGCTGCTCTGGCCGCCCTTCTTGTGAACGATAATTCGGTGAGGTTCGTTGCTGTGACCCGGGAAGGTGAAGCCTTCGCTCTTGCCTCCGGATTATGGATCGGCGGAAAGAACGCGGCGGTCGTGGTCCAGAACACGGGGTTTCTCGAAAGCGGAGATGCACTTCGGGGAACGGCTCAGCGCATGCGGATACCGC
>Ga0315289_10010928_pt1 | contig 12917 bp, 8 predicted proteins | sample YL17G11_40_MG_FD_203452 | JGI IMG/M metagenome (GOLD analysis project Ga0315289, IMG submission 203452) | Sediment microbial communities from Yellowstone Lake, YNP, Wyoming, USA - YL17G11_40 | ecosystem: Environmental > Aquatic > Freshwater > Lake > Sediment | place: USA: Wyoming | collected...
GGTCGGCGTTCGTATCCGGGGCGCTCACCATCTCGCGCCCGTCGCTATCTCGGAGCTCCTTATTCGTCGCTCCAGCGACCCTTCAAATCCCTTTGCTTGCATAATCTGGTAGCGCCAACGGGATTTGAACCCGTGATCTCTGCCTTGAGAGGGCAGCGTCCTAAACCAGACTAGACGATGGCGCCATCAACTAAAACCGTAGATTCCTATATTATTGAGATTCTTCAGGAATTTCTGGAGGTTTCGGCTCTCCTACGCTTAATAATTTCTCTCCCAGTCTATCGAGTTTCTTCTCGGCTTCTTCATATTTGGCTCTGCTATTGAAAAGATGTTTACCCAATACCTCAAAATCTTCTCTGAACTTAATTAAGTCTCCATGCAGGCGAGTCAGATTACCTAAAATCTCTTCCGCAGCTTTCTCAATTCTCAATCCTTTCAATCCGAGTACCAAAGCCTGCAAATAGGCATAGAAGCTGTTGGGCGAGACGGGAATAACTTTCTTGGAAAGGGCATAAGAACAGATCCCTTCCCCTTCGTAAAGAGGCTCATTCTTAATTATCGTCTCATAATATACATTTTCAGCGGGAATATAGAGAAGGGCAAAATCGAAAGTATCCTCATCTGGCAAAATGTATTTCTCGGAAACATCGTCAATATGTTTTTTGACATCTCTGGCAAACTCCCGGCGACTTCTCTGCTTATCATCTTCACCACTACTTTCTAACATCCTTTTGAAGTTCTCCAGTGGAAACTTAGAGTCTACGGGAACAAGGCGATTCCCCAGGCGAATAACAGCATCTACAATTTCTCCACTCTTGAATTTGTGCTTGAGGGTGAAATGTTCTTGTGGTAGAATCTGGCCTAAGAGATTTGCCAGAAAGAATTCTCCCACTTCACCACGAAAGGTAGGTGCCCTCAGAAGCTCTTGAAGGCTGGATATATCTTTCCCCACCTCGTAAATTCTCCTGTTCACTTCCTCCATTCTCCCCAGGCTCTCCTTTACAGAAGCGACAACCTCAGTAGTATTGCCGAGCCTTTCATTTACCTGGCTGGTAATAGCGTTTAACTGGTTTGTCAGCTGAGTTGTGAGGTTTGCTATCTGCTGCTGCATTAGGAGAAGCGCCTGCTCACTTCCTCTCCTTTCCTCCAACTCCTTAATTCTCCTTCTCGTATTCACACCCATCCAGACCATAAGAATAACCAGAACCCCGACTCCTCCGAGTAGCACCCATATGGTAAATCCCATTAATTTCCCTCCATCTAAAGGCAGATTTCGGGCGACCGTGAAGGTCGCCCCTACGCGGTCGCTCTGCAGCTACATACTTTGTAGCAGCAAAGCGCAAGCTTTGCCTTTAGCAGAGCTTCGCTCTGCAGCTACATTCTCATCGAGTACAACCCTCCTTTTCGGGAGGACTCCAAATTACATACGCAGGCTGAAGCCTGCGACTACCACCTCTTACGGGTTCGATGAATCGAACCCCTACATTTCTGGGGATGAAGGGATAGTTACAGGAGCTTCAAATCCGCCAGGTTTCGCATGAGCGCTGGCGGATTTAGAGCGAGGTTTTTCTGACCGAGCGACTCCGAAAACTATCCCTTCATCCCAATTACGGGCATAAAGCCCTACACTACCAAAATTATTACGGGGACAAGCCGCTACACTACATAGTTCAGATTATTATACCAAATTCAAAAAGGCGAAAACAAGGATGATTTACATTGACTTCCTGTATATTTCCTCTATGTCCTTAGTGGTGGGACGCCGCGGGTTTAAAGTGAGGATGCGCACGTTCTCGCTCACGGTGTTAGCAAAGCCAGATAATGACTCCTCCTTCACCCCTATCTCTTTTAAGCCCCTGGGTATTCCCATCTTCTTTGAAAGTTCTCTTACTGCTACTGCACTTAGCCTGGCAGCCTCCTTATCAGATAGACCTTCCACCTTCTTTCCCATTGCTTGAGCAATGTTTCTAAATTTAGTGGGACTGGCTACAAGATTGAACTCCATTACTTGAGGCATAAGTAGAGCATTTGCCAATCCGTGGGGAGCCCCGTAGTAGAGGCTAATCGAATAGCCCATTCCATGAATTATTCCTGCGCCAGCAGAACTAATTACCATTCCAGCAAGCATGGAAGCGAAAAGCATCTTCTCCCTGATTCTTAAGTTTTGCGGTTCAGAAATTGCTCTGGGCAGAGCTTCAGCAATTAGCCGTATCGCCTCAATAGCCAGGATATCAGTAACTGGGCTCGCCTGTGTACAAACATATCCCTCAATTGCATGACTTAGAGCATCCATTCCCGTATGAGCGGTAACCGAGGCTGGCATACTTAAGGTTAGAACGGGATCGAGAATGGCAAGACTGGGACAAATGTGTGAACTGCCAATTAGCTGTTTTAGCATATTCTTCTTGTCGGTGATAACTGCGTATTTTGTAACTTCACTCCCTGTTCCGGCCGTAGTGGGAATGGCGATAATTGGAAGTGCCTGTTCCTTTACCTTGTCTGTCCCAAAATAGTTCCCTATCTCGCCTTTGTTTGTCACAAGCATGGCAATCGCCTTTCCTGCATCCATTGGGCTTCCACCTCCAAGACCAACTATTACATCTGGCTTAAATCTTTTGGCAACTTTTGCTCCTTCATGCACTGTCTCGGCACTGGGGTCGGGCTCAACCTTATCAAATACTTCCACCTCAAGCTTATGGGTGGCAAGCAAATTCACTACCTCATCGAGACTGCCCGACTTTTTTGATGAGGACTTCCCTGTAACTATCAAAGCCCGCTTTCCAAATTTCCCGGCTTCTTCGCCCACTCTTTTCAAAGTTCCCTCGCCAAAGATAATTCTTGTAGGAGAATAGAAAATGTACTCCATAGTTCACCTCCTGGCATAATCAAAATTGCAAAGTCCCCCTCACCCTAACCCTCCCCCTCACCCTTCCCTCTCCCCACTGGGAGAGGGGGTTTCCAGAGGAGAGGGAGGAAACTGGGCTGTTCGCAGATTGCCCTATAGTCGCAGAATTCGCATCCTTTTGGGGGAGCGACCAACTCAAAATCTTCTTCTTTAATCTTCTTTATAATTATCTTTACTTTATTTTCGAGATTATGTTCCATATCCTTGCCAATTTCTATCTTGGCGAGTTCGTTATGGCGGAGCCAGTATAAGCTTAACTTTTCTACAGGACTATATCCTAAGACCTTCTCAGCTCCCCATTTATAAAACTGCATTGACAAAACATAGGGCTGTTCATTCTTCTGGCGATTGGTCTTATAATCAATAATATGGTATCCATTCCCGGAAGATCTATCTATTCGGTCGATTATTCCCCTGATTTCACAGTCTTCAATGAACAGATGGAATGGCTGTTCTACCCTGACAATATTACCAATTTGGTTTTCCGAATTATCCAAAAATCTTAGAAGAATTGATTTAGCTTCTCTCTCATAAACATTCCGAATCTCCCTGTCGGTGATTCCATGGGCTTTGGCTAATGAACGGAATTTACTTATCAATTCCGATTCTCTCCATTCTTCCCCTTCTTTTCTTGATAGAATATATTCTTCCAGGGTCTTGTGAATTACTGTCCCGAATGTTGACTCTTCAATCATCTCTTCTTCTTTCTCTCTTTCCAATCCAGGGTCTGGAGGAAGATTAAACAGGTAGAGATATTTATACCTTAAGGGACACTGGTCAAAAGTGGCAAGCTGGGTTACTGTGAAAGAAGGAAGGGAAATTTCGTGGGAAGGAATCGACTCATATGATGAAAATACTGCCTTTCTTATCTCTTCCAGTGATAGTCTCTCAATTCCTTTTTCTCTTCGGGCTAAGAGATAGATTTCTTTCTCCCAGATTTTCCTCTCCTCTAAGAACTTCTCCCTCCTTTCTTCAATCAAGGAAGAGAACTCTTCTTTTATTTCCCCCTTCTCATTAAGAAAATAGGATATAAATGGACTCACCTTACCTTGCCGGCTCCTGGTACCAGTAATTATCAACTTCTCTCGAGGTCTGGTCAGGCTAACATAGAGAAGCCTCTTCTCTTCCGCATCGATGCCTCTTCTCCTTCCCTTCCTCTCTTCTCTGGTAGAAATAATAGATTCTTCATCATAAGCATAAAATGGAAAAGTTCCTCCCACAAAGGGGAAAGCTTTATCCTTGACATTGGCTAAGAAAACGATGGAAAATTCCAATCCCTTTGCCTGATGAATGCTCATTAGATGTACAGCGTTCTCTTCACCAGGTTTAGCTTCACTCTCCACCACTTCCTGTTCAGTGACCTCCTGCACGTAAGCAATGAAATCCTCCAGTGTAGAAAATATATTTCTCTCCTCAAATTCCTGGACAAGATTGAAAAACTTCTTGATATTTGCCAGGGTTCTCTTCCCTTGAGTGGCGGGCAGACTCTGTGCATAATGGAAATAGTTGCTCTGGCTAATCGCTTTATATACCAGTTCACCTAAACTACACCTACTCTTCTCCAGGAAGAACCTCTCTAAAAAGGCTCTGCATTTTCTGATTGCCTTCTTATCCTCCTCTACAATATCAAGCCCATCCAATTTTCCCAGGGCATCGTAAAGGGGAAAACGCTTCCTCACCATCTTCTCTTCATCTTCAATTTCTCGCTCAGGAAAGACCCTGGCCAGAGAGGAGAGACTGGAATTCTTAATTCTGAAAATGGGCGACCTCAGTAGCCTCACAATGGAGATGTCATCAAAGGGATTATTGATTGTGCATAGTAGTGCCACCAGATCCCTTATCTCTGGCCTTTCATAGTAACCAGTCCCACCAGTAGTAACAAAAGGAATCCCGTGCCGCCTCAGAGCCTCCTCGTATATTCCCACTGGAGTCTTAATTCCTCTCAAGAGTATCGATATATCTTTGAGTTCTAAACTCCTTCCCCGGTCTTCTTTTATGATTGGATTCCCAAGCCGGTACTCTCTCAGGAGCTGGAGAATTCTCTGGGCAATAAATTCAGCCTCCTCTTCCTGGGATTCTCCCAAAAATATCTCACAAGCATTCCCCTCTCCTTCCTTTTCTGAAATTATGGGCTCATAATCAGGAATTTCCTTGTCCAGAGCTTTATTGATTACCTTCAGAATCTGATTAAAGGAGCGAAAATTCTTAGTCAAAGAAAGGCTCAATTCGGATTCCTTGCTAAAATCTTCAATATTCTCAGGCTTTGCTCCTCGAAAGGCATAGATGGACTGTTTGACATCGCCCACCACGAAGTAGTTATGAGAGAACTGGCGTAAGAGTTTATCTTGAAGGGGAGTGGTATCCTGGTACTCATCGACCAGGACATATCTGAACTGCTTCTGATATTTCTCCCTTATCTTCGCATTTTTCTTGAGAAGATGCAAGGTCTCTAAGAGAATCCCCGAAAAATCGAAGTAGTGGCGCCTCCTAAGCTCTTCCTCATAAGATGCATAGACCTCGGCTATAAGGTGGGCTAAATTTCTTTTCTCCTCACCTTTTGCTTTCGGAATCTGACGCAGAAATTCGGAAGGAGATATCGCCTTATTTCTTAGCTCCTGAACATATTCGTAAATTCCGCTTAAGAAGTCCTCCAGCCACTGGTCGATAGTGACGCGGGGCAATTTTCCTTCCTCAAGCAGTGATTTACCCTTCTTGCAGAAAATGATTTTAGCCTCTATCTCATTAATCACTCTGAAATTTGGCTCCAAGCCTACTTCCAGAGCATTCTCTCTAAGAAGCCGAGTACAGAAGGAATCGATGGTGCTGATGTAGGCTTTCCTTCCCAGAACTTCTCTGGGAAGAGACATATTCTTCAACTCTTCTTCCAACCTCTGTCTCATCTCTCCAGCAGCCTTATTGGTGAATGTTACTGCCAGAATGCTTTCTATAGCCTCTTCAGGAGATACTTCCTTCTCCAGAAGATTAGAAAATATATTTAAGTACCTGTTTACCAGAACCGAAGTCTTCCCTGTCCCGGCTCCTGCCTTCAGGCAAACAGTACCTTCAACCTCATCAACTGCCCTCTTCTGTTCTAAAGTTAAATCTCTCATCTTTCATCAACAGGAAAAAGTCCAACATTTTTCATTTTATGTAGGGGCTCAATTGTAGGGGCGGCATTTATGACGCCCGATAATGCGGGTTCGATAAATCAAACCCCTACAAAGAGAAAATGGGCGCTGTCCCTATTTTTTATCGCAAAGGAAATTGAAGTCGCAATTCCAGCAGTTCCTTGGCCTCTGTGGATAGTATCCCTGGAGAATCCCCTCTGCCTTTTCCCTGAGATGCTTTAGCGCCCCCTCGAGAGACTCGTTAGTGGAAAGGACCACTCCGCCACTAGAGTATTGCTTACCCACCTCGACCGTTGCTTTGATATTGGCCTTAGAGTTCTGGATGTCTTTACGGAGCCAGTAGATGGAGAGCCTTTCTATCGGCCTCTTCAAGTCCTCCTTGACACCAAAAAAATAGATGGGTAACTGGAAACTCTCTCCCTCACTCATTTTCCGACAGAGGCTGAACTCCATAAACGGATTCTTACCTGTCTTATAATCGATAACTTCTTCGATTCCTCCATTCAGCCGATCCAGGCGGTCTATCCGTCCAGAAATAGTCAACCCATCCATCTGGCAGGTGAATTCTCTCTCCCGCTCCTCGACAGAGAAATTCTCTCTTTTTCTCTCTTTTTCAAGATACCTGGAAAGAATTTTTGAACCCAATCTCTGATAGACATCTTTCTCAAACAGGGTGGAAAAACTGCCACCTTCCTCGGAGAAGACCTTCTCAATCTCCCTCTCCATATCCCTTTCTGCATGGGAAGAATATAGAGCATCTCTACTATTGTATTTCTCATGAAAGGATGCAAGAATCGTGTGGAGAAGTCTTCCAAAAATTAAAGCAGGCCTCGGCTTAATCCATATCTTTAGGAGGCAGGAGAAGAAGAACTTTGCCGGACATTCGCTGTACGCCTCAAGCTTATAGGAAGAGAATGGATAATTAGGAGAAATCTTCACTCTATCCCAGAGAGTCTCCTGGTTGAACTCTCCCTTAATTCTCATTATCTCATCATATTTTTCTCTATCAATCTCTTCAAGCAGTCTTTCTAAATCCCTATCCCCTGTTGTGAGCCAGAAGTTGACTAAATCCTCCCTCGTCAAAATTTCACCCTTCTCCTCAGGGCCCAGAACCGAGGGCTTATCGAGAAATTCTATCCCTCTATTCCTGCATTTCTCAAGGAGTTCATCTTCCCTTTCTGCCCCAACGAATTTCAACACCAAAGAAGAGAGAGGATAATTGCGATTAGACTCGTAGGTTTTTCCATAAGTCAAATATAGCCTCTCTCTCGCCCTACTTATAGCTAAATTGAAGATTCTCTCCTCTTCTTTCAGGTGTTCGGAAAGTTCGGGAAGGGGCTTCAGCCCCAGTTCCTTCTTCTCTCGAAGGCCTAAAAGGGAAGATTCGGGCAAATCTCGGGGAAACTTTCCCTCCACAAGGCCAGTTACGAAGACTACCGGGAAAAAGTTCCCGCTTGCCCTTTGCACAGTCATAATCTGGACGCTGTCCTTCTGGGGAATAAATGTAATCGCTTCCTCCCGACCGTAAGAAGCAAGCATCTCATCAAGATAACTCATAAAATCAAAAAAAGATAAATTGTTTTCGATCTTCTGGAACTTCCTCACCACCTCCAGAAAATAGCTTAAGTTTTGAGCCAATCTCTTGCTCTTCGTCCCTGCCTTCAGGTAACCGAAACTCCGAAAGACTTTATAGATAAGCCTTTCCAAGGATTCCTCTCTCGCTTCTTTCTCCATCTCCCGTAACAGTAACAGAAATTCCCGAACGGAGGAGACAGTCTCCTCCTTCAAACCCCATCCTGGATAACTCGCGCTAGAGTCAGCCTCCTCTGAAAAGTCCTGGGGTAATTCCTTCGCCACCATTTTTATGACAGCCAAGAAAGGCAATCGTTTCCTTTCACTATAGGTGAACAGCCTCTGAATATCAACAGGGTCGATCTTGAACTCAGGGGCTGAGAGAGCTCTCAGAAGATGAGTGTTCATCTCTTCTCCCTCTCTCAAAATGCACTTTAAAATGGAGATAATCTGGACAATTTCTGGCTGCTTGAAAAATGCTATGCCTCCCATTACAGTGTAATCTATATCGTAAATCTTCAGGGCATCTTCTAAATTCTTTATCTCTCTGGAGACACCGCGGCAGAGGATAGCGATGTCGTGATAGTGGTAGCCCTGGCGAGTCAAACCGTAGACCTTGCGGGCAATGAACAGAGCCTCCTCGCTTCCACTGCCACATTTCACTAAAGTTATCTCGGGAGAAGAGGTGGGAAGTTCGGAAAGGGAGATTATGTGTGGATCAAACTCAGCTAAGAATTTCATTTTCACCTCGTGGGGCAGAGCTCCACGAAACCGAAAGACGCTCTCCTCTTCATTACCTGAAAAAAGTACCTCCTGTTTCCCCGAAGCTAAGAGAGAGAAGAGTTGGTACTGATTAAAATCAATGTTCTGGAAGTCGTCGAGGAGAATATAGCCAAATCTCTCCTTATAATTTTTAAGAATATCCGGATGATTTGTAAAAAGTTGAATGGTTTTCAAAACCAGGTCTCTGAAATCTAACCGGTTCTCTTTGTGGAGATAATCCTGGTAGTCTCTATAAATTCTTTTCAAATCTATGAATTTCCCATATTCGGGCAGGTTAACTTGGGGATTAAGTTTCAGAAGGTCAATGAAGTCGACCATCTCATCTAAGAAACCTGAAGTGTGCTGGACCCTCCGATAATAGTCCAACTTCAAACCTTTGAGAATTTTACTCAACACCAGCCTTTCCTCCAATCCATCGAGGACCTGAAAGTTGGGGTAGATTCCAGGAACCCTGCTATAATTTTGTCTGAGAACTCTCTTGCAGAAGGCGGTGAAGCTATTGACCCAGAACTCTCCATATCCCGGCTGGAGATAGGGCCTCAATGTCCCGGCCATCTCCTCCTGATCGGTAAAGACAAGTATCCTTTCAGGTGGAGCAACTCCAGAAGATATGAGATATTCGATTCTTCTCTTTAAAACTTCGGTCTTGCCTGAACCTGCTGGACCACAAAGAAGAAGCGGCCTACCTCGATGGGTTACCGCCTCCTTTTGTTCTATATTCAAATCCCTCAAAATATCCACCTTCATATATTCATTGACCAAAAACATAGCTCTTTAGTAAACATCGGGTTCGATGAATCGAACCCCTACGGTATTGTAGGGGCTCAATTTATTGAGCCCGCCACCTCGCAGAGCTCCGCTCTGCCGCTACATTCCCCTCACCCTAAACCCTCTCCCCAGAGGGGGAAGGGGAAGCGACTCCGAAAACTATCCCTTCATCCCAGTATCCCAACGTTTAAACTTCTATCTTTTCCCCTTTTTCATCTTCCCCTGCAAATTGCTCAATAGATTCTCAAAAGATTTTTCGAATGCATCCACTCCCTCTCTCTGAAGGGTCTCGCAGGCCTGTTCTAAATCGACCCCTGCTCTTTCCATCCGGGAAAGAACGTCTTCAACTATAGCCAAATTCTCTTCCAGGGATAATCTCGGCTTTCCGTGGTCTCTAAAGGCATCCAGCGTCACCTGAGGAATGGTATTCACAGTATCGGGTCCAATCAATTCTTCCACATATTTCACATCACTATAAGCGGGGTTTTTAGTGGAGGTGCTTGCCCAGAGAGGTCTTTGAACTCTGGCTCCTCTTTTCGCCAGGTCTTTGAACTTTTCTTGAGAAAATATCTCTTCAAATTTTTGATAAACCTTCTTGGAATTGGCTATGGCTGCTTTTCCCAAAAGCCCCTCTAAATCTCTCTTTTTTTCAGGGTCTTTCTCCGACTCTACGAGTGAACTAATCAGGCTATCTACCAGTGTGTCTATCCTACTTACAAATAGGCTGGCAACCGAAGCCACTCTCCTCAAATCTCCTCCCTCCCCGGAAAACTCTTCCAGTCCCTTGATGTATGCCAGGGCAACGTTTTCGTAATGGGACAAAGAGAATACGAGAGTAGCATTTATGTTAATGCCTTTTGCTATCAGACGCTCGATTGCCATAGCCCCTTCTTCTGTTGCCGGTACTTTTATCATAACGTTATCTCTTCCTATTCTCTCAAACAATTTTTGCGCCTCACCAATAGTCTCCTCAATATCGTATGCATATTTTGGAGGAACTTCGATACTCACATACCCATCTTTTCCTTCTGTTTCCTTATATATCCTGTAAAGGATATCTGCCGCTAGACTCACATCCTTTATTGTCAGGTTATTATAGACTTCTTCGGCAGTCTTCCTTTTTCGAGCCAACTCTTCAATTTCGGCGTCGTAGTCTTTACTTTGAGTAATTGCTTTTTCAAATATGGTCGGATTGGATGTAACTCCACAAATACCATCTTCTTCGACCATCTTTTCCAGCTTTCCCGAGGTGAGAATGGACCTCTCGATGTTATCATACCAGACACTCTGGCCAAAATTCCTAATCTGATAGATTCGACTTTTTCCCATTCTATTTTCCTTTCCAAAGACTCACAAAAGACTCATCTGTTCGGGCTCTACTCTCTTTTCCTCCTCAAATATCTTTACTTTTCCATAAACCCCATCATATCCTGGAGAAATCTTCACTTTCCTTTCCTTTACCCTGGCGATAGCTTCGGCAATTTTAGGATGGACCTTAGAAAGCTCATCAAAAGGAACCTCTAACATAATTTTGAATTCATTGCCAAATTTCTCAATCAGGTAGTAGTATAACTTATCCACTTCCGCTGACTTGGGCGTCTTTCCTATCGCCTCGCCGATTACTTGTTTTAAAAGAACCAGACTTGTAAAAGGAATTGCGCCCTGAGGTTTGAAGCCGATTTCTCTGTCAGCGAGTTCGCGCACTCGATGCATAACTCCTATAGTCAAGTGTTTGCCACACCGTGGACAGACATTGTTATACTTCTTTGTCTCGTTGGGAGAAAGACACACATTGCAGTTCCTGTGGCCGTCATAATGGTACTTCCCTTCCTGCGGAAAGAACTCTATGGTACCCAGGAATTTATCCCTTTCCCTATTCTTTATTGCAGAAACTATTTCTTTATAATCAATTTTACAATTAAAAATATTAGCTTCCCTTCCTAAATTACTAGGAGAATGGGCGTCACTATTGGAAATTAGGGTAAACCTGTCCAGACTGGAAAGAGCCCAGTTCATTTCAGGGTCGCTGGATAATCCTGTCTCCAAAGCATATATCTGGGAAGTTAATTCCCCAAAGCATTCTTTTATGTCGTCAAACCCGGAATTTGCTCCAAACAGCGAAAACCAGGGAGTCCAGATATGTGCCGGCACAACAAAGCAGTCGTCGGAGGCTTCTAACACAATCTTCGTTAACTCCTTTGCTGAAATTCCCAAAATCGGTCTTCCGTCAGCATTCAAATTACCGATTCTCGAGAGTTCCCTATCCAACTTGTGGACTATCTCAAAACTGGGTGCAAAGACGAGAATATGAATTTTTCTTACTTTGCCGCTCTGGGAATAGATACAACTTATCTCGCCGGTCAGAAAAAAATGGATACTATCATATTCATAAACACCATAGCTCACTGGCTTGAGGCAATCCTCAAGTTCATCCAGCCAATGAGGGTGAGTAAAGTCTCCCGTTCCCAGAATATCAATTCCCTTAACCTTAGCATACTGGCTTATCTCTCGAATGTTCATCTCGCCTGAGGTAGCCCTTGAATATCGGGAATGGATATGAAAATCAGCGATCAACATTTCTCTTCCTAACTACTAAGAAACAGAGCATTAAACCTATCCCAACCCCATCTATCAGAATATCTAAAATCGACCCGTGTCTGGTGGGGACAAAAATCTGATGAATTTCGTCGGATATTGCATAAATGAAGGAAAACGCCCCGGACCACGTATAAGTTCTCAACAGATTAATCTTAATTGAGTGGAAAATCGCCCTCCAGATAAGAAAGGCAAGTATTCCATATTCACTAATATGGGCAATTTTTCGAAGGATTATATCCCAGGTTCCCCAGGGCGTTGCAAGATTGGGGATGCTCGAGAGGTAGAATATGGCACCACACCACAGCCCAACTGGTAGCCACAGGCTCAAAAACAGAAGAATCTTCCTCATTTCTTTTTGCCTTGAACATCAATTATTACTCACTTGTAGCACTCGACAAATCTTTCCAAAGACCTATCATAGGTCCTCTCCACCTTGGGAGGAAAAAAACATGCTGGCAGTTCTCTCGACCTCCAGTGGTATCTTATACACTCGCAACAAATCCCTTTTCTGGAACAAGGCTCATAGGTGCAGGTGCAATTCTTGCGATTTCCCTCTTCGTTACACTCTCTCATCCATATCTCCTTCACAAAACTATTATCTTCTTTTGTTTCTTGTAGCAGCAAAGCCTAAGCTTTGCCTTCTGTAGGGGTTCGATTTATCGAACCCGCATTATCGGGCGTCATAAATGCCGCCCCTACACTAATTCTTTTTAGAACCCAATCTTCTTAGACGGTTCACCCGCTGCTTTTATCTCTCCGAATTTCTCTTCATACATTTTAATATTCTCTTGTAGGGCAAGGAGGAACCTTTTAGTATGACCAGGACTCGAAATTATTCTCGCCCTCACTTTCGCTTTTGGCTCCTGGGGCTGAACGTAAATGAAATCCATTGTAAACTCAGTCTCGCTATGTCTTATAAAAGCCAAATTCGCATATGTCCCCTGAGCCATAGCGTCATCCATTTCGATTCGGATTTGTACCTGTTTCTCCTGTTCTTCAGGCATAACCTTAACCTCCTTGATTTGTCCTCCCCACTTAGTATAAACGTGGCGACCTTTCTGGTATTTCTTTGGTTCAACCATCTTATGATTAGACGCGAAGCTTACGCTTCGCTACTCCTTTGTAATGTCGCTTTTAAAAGATAGTCTGGAGTCCTTGCGAAT
>Ga0315289_10010929_pt1 | contig 12917 bp, 12 predicted proteins | sample YL17G11_40_MG_FD_203452 | JGI IMG/M metagenome (GOLD analysis project Ga0315289, IMG submission 203452) | Sediment microbial communities from Yellowstone Lake, YNP, Wyoming, USA - YL17G11_40 | ecosystem: Environmental > Aquatic > Freshwater > Lake > Sediment | place: USA: Wyoming | collected...
TTATCGCATCCGGCTGCACTCAGATGGGTCTTCCGAACTGGGTGCAGGAAATTATAACCGGGGCGATTATCGTCGCGGCAGTAGCTGTTGATCGTCTGCGCCACCGCCACGCCCTTTGATTTGCCAGGCCCCGGGCCGGCTGAAAGCTCATCACCAGCGGTAGGAGTAGGATTGGTTCTGTTCTCAACTCTGGGTGGTTTAGCCCGTCGCATTGAGAAAAATCACCGTTTTTCTGCCAACACTTTGTGCTGCTTCAGCATTATAGTAATGGGCAAACGGTGGCTGACTTGGGATGGATTCATCCTTCGTAGTTCATCCTTCGCAGTACCTCCTAAGGAGAAGCATACTACGGAGAACGGATAGAATCGGTGGACCAGACGAACGCATATTTTGCCGGGCAAGCCCCGCTCCGCCAAAGCGCTTCGCGGAGTCGAGCTGACCGAGCGGGCTTAATCGCAAGAGAATCGGTCATTTCTGGATCATTTTTTGGGCCAAATTTCTAAAAAAGTCGGATTTTCCGGGATATTTCTCGGGTGATCTTTGGGGTCAATCCTTGTTTTTAGCTCAAAAATGAGGGCAACATGTCACTACAATCGATACGGTCGTTAAATCTTTCCTAAATTACGGTCAAAAATGAGCAAAAAATGACCAAAAAGTGACGAAAAATGACAAGAAATGAATGCTTTTTAACAAAAAATAACAAAAAATGAGAGATTTCGAACAGGTTTTTTAGGGTAAACCGGAAAACCGACCCTAAAAAAGAGGCCCTGTTAAAATGGAGAACATAAAAGAAATTAGCCACAGAGAGCACCGAGAACACAGAGAAATATAGCCACGAATCCATTCGACCGTGCTCAGGACGAGGTAGCACAGATTTTTTGGTTTGACGGGAATTGCGGTTTTGGGGTCGGTCAGACACAGATTAACCTTGTCCCGAGCCCTGTCCCGAGCGAAGTCGAGGGAGCAGTCGAGGGAACGGATTAACACAGATTTTTTTGCCACAGAGGCCACAGAGAACACAGAGAAATATAGACACGAATCCATTCGACCGTGCTCAGGACGAGGTAGCACAGATTTTTTAGTTTGACGGGAATTGCGGTTTTGGGGTCGGTCAGACACAGATTAACCTTGTCCCGAGCCCTGTCCCGAGCGAAGTCGAGGGAGCAGTCGAGGGAACGGATTAACACAGATTTTTTTGCCACAGAGGTCACAGAGAAAACAACCACAGATTTCACGGATTACACAGACTTCCTTTTTAACAGTGCAAATCCGTGTAAATCCGTGTCTAAATCGAATTGACAAGCTATTTTCGCCGGGGAATCCAATTTTTTGCCAACACTCAGGCTTTCTTGGGCATTATAGTAATGGGCAAACGGTGGCTGACTTGGGATGGATTCATCCTTCGTAGTTCATCCTTCGCAGTACCTCCTAAGGAGAAGCATACTACGGAGAACGGATAGAATCGGTGGACCAGACGAACGCAGATTTTGCCGGGCAAGCTCCGCTCCGCCAAAGCGCTTCGCGGAGTCGAGCTGACCAAGCAGCCAACGAGCTATCAGCCGGACAGAGCCTCACGGATGTATTTTTGGCCGAGCGGGACCGGCTGAAGCGAATTGTCGCCGGCATGGGCCTGAGCGCCTCAGACGGCGAAGATGCCCTGCAGGATGTGTCTATTCAGGCCTTGCAGCGGCGGGATATTCTTGCAGGCAAAGCCGAGAGCGTTCGATGGCTGATAAAGGTGACAGTGAATAGATGCCTGATCGAGCACCGGCGTCGGCGAAGTTTTCAGCGGCATGTAGGCGAAATACTGGAGCGACGCGAAGAAGTAGGCACGCAATCGGTCAGAGCCGATGGGCAAGCGATTGCAGCCGAGGAGCTTGAGATTGTGCGAGAAACCTTGCAAGAACTGGACGGGTCTTTGTTGGGACCTTTAGTTCTGCGATATTTCTGTGCCCTGAATTCCACGGAGATAGGCAAGATCCTGGACTTGAATCAGTCCACGGTGCGAAGCCGTTTAAGGGAGGGCCGCATGATTCTTGCCAGGCAACTGATGCGACGGGGTATTGAACCATGACCGAAAAGTCGTGTAGAGAGATTGAACAGATGCTCGTCGATTATGCTGACGGGCAGTTATCGCCGAGCCAGTCAAGCGAGGTGGCTGAGCATTTGGCCGGTTGCCGGCGGTGCAGTGATGCGCTGAAAGCGCTGCAAAGGTCACTTGAGCTTGTGCAGGTCGTATGGGAAGACGGCTGGGCAGATGCTCAGGCAATACATATCTCAAAACGGGTAAAGACCAGGGAAATTCCACGCTGGGCATACGCGACGGCAGCCGCGGTGCTGGCCGTGGCGGCCTGCTGGGCGTTTTGGCATTACCTGAACAGGCCTGCCCTGCAGGCTTTAACGGTGGCCGAAGTCGAACGGCGCATAATGGATGAAGGCATGGCCGCCAGACTCCTGGCGGCAACCGAGCTGCTCGCGGGAAAACCATACGCCGAAGAGCTGGTTAAGAGTCAGTATAACCATATCGTGGAGCGTTATCCGAGTACGGAGGCGGCAGCAACCGCCAAAACACGAATCCGATAGTCCGAAAGGAGAGCCAGAAAATGAGACCGGTAACAATATCTATTGTGTTGTCAGTTTTACTTGCCACAGATGCTGCTGCTGCGGCCCAGGCCGAACCTAACGACGTCAGGTCAGAGTTGAAGTTCCAGACCAGCAGCAAACGCGTTGATTGGACTGTCAGGGGCGAGAAGACTGAAGGGGGAAAGTGGCTACTTTATGACAATCCGCCCGGGGCGATCAAGCCGACACACGTTGCTGAGCTTGTCCTGCACAGGGAATATCCCCGATCTACAAGCGAGCGTGGCGTCCTGGAGAAAATCCAGGATAGCCCGATAGCCAAGAAGTTTTCAAAAGCTCAGCAAGAGTTCCTCAAAACAGGATTTGCAGTCTGGGTTGACGAGGAATCCCGCCGCATACCCAATTATTTCTCGACCTGGCTGTACGCTGCCAGCGAAGATGACGCCAAACTAATGGCCGGGGCATATATTGATGGTCTCAACGGGCTCGTCAACGCGAAGTTGACCGAGTACAAACGCCACTTGCACGAATCCCAGCAGAGGCTCGAGCAGGCTCAGAAAGAGCTGCCGGAAAAACAGGCCAAGCTGAAGGCCTGTGAAGACCGGTTTAAACCGGTCAAGCAGGACAGGCACCAGTTCGAATCTGATGACGAGACGGCCAAGAGCTCCCAGCAGACGGTCACCGAGATGAACAAGATGCTCGATATGCTGGAGATAGAGATGATCGGCACAAGCGAGAAGCTCAAGACCATAGAGAAATATAGGAAAGGGCAAGAGAAGCTTGCCGGTCAGCTCTATCTTAAGCTCGATGAGATGTTCATCGAGCAAATGATCGAGCTTAGCAGCATCGAAGCCAGAATACACATGGCCGAGCAAATCCGGGCGAAAGAGCAGCGCTTTCTGGGCCTCTTGACGGAACGCTCCCAACTGCAGCGAGATACCGAGGATCTGAAGGTCTTGATCAGCAGCCTGCCGGAACTGATAAGCCACATCACCCACGAGCTGGAGAATCTGACGCCGGATATGCTGCCCCCGAAAGTTTATCAGGACAAAGTGACTATCTGGCGCATAAAGGGGGGCTATACGCCCGAGGAAGAGGAGAAGCTTGGGCGGATGCGAAGAGATATGGAGAAGGAGGTCGAAGAGCTGTACAAGATGGAACTGCAACCCATGACTGAAAAAGAGCCAGATGTACACTGAAGTAGCTTGCTCTATGGGCGGAATCGAGGTCCAATATGTTCTGTGCTCGTGCCGATGAAAAGGGCCGATCTCGCTGTTGCGGTGAGCCTGCCGAGGAAATATGGATATTACGAGGCAATTGCGATTGACAAATATGGTAACGCTTGGTACTATGTTCTTACTATGAGGCAGATTAACCGCAAAAACACCTGGACCTGGCGGTGGCCTGTTGGACAAGATCCAACGGGTGTGCGGTAGCCTGCTGTAAACAATTTGTTGGATTTGGCGAAGGCGCAGCCTGTTGGATAGAAACAACAGGCTGTTTTTTTTATTTGTGTTTTGTCCGGTTTGCGAATAACAATAGCAGACAGCAGACAGGAGACCGGAGCCTGCCCTGAGCGAAAAAAGCTTGCCCTGAATGTAGTTGAAGGGTCGAAGGGGCTGAATTCCGATTCCTGTATTCTGCATTCTGGCTTCCGACCTCTGGATTGGGAAGAATATGGAACACTACAGGCAGATAATACACAGTGCAAAGCCCGGCCAGATCATACCCATCGTTAAACAGATAAAGATAGACGAGCCGGTGGATTTTTTTGCCAAGCTCAGTGACTATGGCCGGGCAAAAAACTGCTGTTTCTTCGAATCACGGGAGTATCTGACCGGCAGCGGGGCATTGAGTTTTGGCACCGCTAAGCCCGCACTCTATCTTGCCGGAACCGCAGCGCAGTTTACTATCAAGGCCCTGACCGGCACCGGCAGACGTATGCTGGAGTATCTATCCAGTCCCGACAGGTCCGGAGAGGAAAGATTTGGCTTTTGCGAGTCGGTCGAGCTCGGCTCAGAATCGATTACGGGCCGGATTAAACAGGTAGAAAGGGTGGTTGACGAGCAGACTCGCCTTGCGAGCATAAACCAGATGGATGTGGTACGGGCGGTTGCATTTGCCTTCAGAATGGCCAGCAAGCCCTTCCGCGTCACCTGCGGCTTGCTCGGAGCCATAAGCTACGATTTCATAGACCAGTTTGAAAAACTTCCGCCCAGTAAAGAAGACCTGCTGGGCAACCCCGATTACGAGCTCTATTTTGCCGACAATATCTTTCTGATGGACCACGAGCAGGGCAAAGGTTATGTGATAGTCAATTGCGTCATAACAAACGGAGACCGTGAGGCGGTGATTGCCGAAGCGCAGGACTGCTTCGACTACTATTTCAACGTTGCCAGGTTCGATACGCCGCAAGGGCAAAAATACACAGGGCGACTTTCGCAGGCGTCAACTGATACGAGCCGCAATGACTACGAAGCGATGGTCAAAAGTGCCAAGCAGCACATTATAGACGGCGACATCTTCCAGGTTGTTTTGAGCAGAACGATAATAGAGCCTTGTCCGGATGAGCCGCTGGATGTTTATAAAAGATTGCGGCAGTTGAATCCTTCGCCATATATGTTTTATCTGAACACGCCCAGCACGATCTTGATGGGATCGAGCCCGGAGCTGAATCTTCGGGTCAGCGGGCCCGCCCCCGCGTCTCCCGACGCGAGTGGGGGCGGCGCGATAGATGCCCGCACCGTGGAGATTCGGCCGATAGCCGGCACAAAACCGAGAGGCCGAGTCGCAGGAGCAATCGACCCCGACACCGACTTCAGATATGAGGCGGAGCTGAAGATCGACCGCAAGGAGCTGGCTGAGCACATGATGCTGGTTGATCTTGCCAGGAATGATATCGCCCGCGTGGCTGAGCCGGGCAGCCGGGTCGTGACAGAACTTCTTACTGTTGAAAAGTACGAGTCGGTTCAGCATCTGGTCAGCAACGTCAAAGGGATTCTGGCGAGGGGACTGGATGCGCTTAGCGCATACCTTGCCACGATGAATATGGGGACGCTGACCGGGGCTCCGAAGATTGAGGCGATGAAATTGATACGGCTGTTGGAAAAAACCAAGCGCGGCTACTACGGCGGAGCGGTCATGTACTTGACTGTGGACGGGCAGTTCGATAGTTGTATTACCATAAGAAGCCTGCAGGTCAAAGACCACACCGCTTACATTCGGGTCGGCGCAGGTATCGTGCACGACAGTATCCCGAAAACGGAGTTTGAGGAGACCGAGCATAAGGCAAATTCCTGTTTGCGCGCGATTCGCGGCAACCTGCGGTAAAACCGCAGGCTAAATAATTAGCCCCACGTTTCACGTGGGGTCTTGAGGTGGAAACGCAGGCGGAAAGTAAAGGATATGAGCAGAAAAGTTATGTTTATAGATAATTTCGATTCGTTTACCTACAATTTGGTGGACGATTTTTGCAAGCGCGACTGCGAAGCTAAGGTCTATCGTGCCAATACGGAGCTTGATGAGCTGAAGGCGGTGGCGGAGCAGTTTGCCCCTGATCTTCTGGTGATTTCTCCCGGCCCTGGCACGCCGGACACGGCTGGAGTCTCGCTCTCAGCGGTAGGTTATTTCAAGGACAAGCTGCCCATTTTTGGCGTGTGCCTGGGCCACCAGGTGATCGTGCAGCACTTCGGCGGCAGGGTCGGCCACGCACCGGAGCCAGTGCATGGCAAGCCTTCCAGGGTGACACACAACGAAAAAGGAATATTTGCCGGTGTAGAAAATCCGCTTCAGGCAGGACGCTATCACAGCCTTATTGCACTGGAGATGCCGGATTGTCTGGAAAAAATTGCCGAGTTTGAGGGGCTTATTATGGGCGTCCAGCACAAAGAGCTTCCGATATTTGGCGTGCAATTTCATCCGGAAAGTATTTTAACGCCCGCAGGCGGAAAGATAATCGAAAACATCTTGGCAATCGCGGTAGCAGAAAAACAAAGACAAACACATAGGTAATGGCGACAATAACCGACTATATTAAGCTGCTGCTGAAACGACAGGATTTGAGTTTTGAGCAGGCGACCGAACTTCTGGATATTGTCTTTCAGGGGGAGGTGCCTGAAGTTCAAATCGCTGCCTTTTTGACGGCAATGCAGGCAAAGGGCGCAACAGCGCGGGAGCTGGCGGGACTTGCTAAATCTCTGCGAAACCACGCCGTGCCCGTAAAGGTCGAGGTCGATAATTTGGTCGATACCTGCGGCACGGGCGGCGGAGCATTCAAGACCTCCAATATTTCAACTGCGGCAGCGATAGTGGCAGCAGGGGCGGGCGTCTACGTGGCCAAGCACGGAAATCGCGGCATAACCAGCAAATGCGGCTCGGCTGATGTGCTCGAAGAATTGGGCGTCAAAATCGATGCCGGGCCTGCGATTGTGGCTCAGTGCATAAAACAAGCCCATATCGGATTTATGTTTGCGCCGATGTTTCATCCGGCAATGAGATACGTGCAGCCGATACGCAAGAGTCTTGGTTTTAGAACCGTCTTCAACATTCTGGGACCATTGGCAAATCCCGCTGGGGCGACAGCGCAGGTGCTCGGCGTGGGCGACGAAAGCTTGATGCAAGAAATAGCCGAGGCCCTTAAGCTGCTGGGCGCCAGATACGCGATGGTGGTTCACAGTAACGGTCTGGACGAGATGAGCACCGCGGCTAAAACAAAAATAATTGAGCTAAAACAGGGCGAAATTGTCGGCAAAGAGCTGAACCCGCAAGATTTGGGTTTTGCGTTGGCCGATATAGAGCAGTTGAAAGTAACCGATGCCAAAGCCAGCGCCAAAATTCTCAGGGACATACTGACCGGCAAGGAAGCCGGGCCGCGTAAAGACATTGTGATTCTTAATGCTGCCGCGGCGATAATCGCCGGCAATCTGGCGGACGATTTTGCCTCGGCAATACCCAAGGCCGAAGCCGCGCTCAGCAGCGGCAACGCATTGCGATGTCTGGAGAAGTTAATTGAGATTTCCAACCTGACCTGTCACTTGTAACCGGTCCTACGAGCGACGGGCTACGAGTCACCGGCGACGAGCTTATGTTGAGGGTAAAAGTCAAGATTTGCGGTTTTACCAATTACGAAGATGCTGCGGCAGCGATGGAAATGGGCGCCGATTTATTAGGCTTTAATTTCTATCCGAAAAGTCCGAGATATATTTTGCCGGAGAAAGCGGCGCAAATAATAGGCAAACTGCCGGCTTTTGTTGACATTGTCGGCGTGTTCGTCAATTCTTCGCTCGAAGAAATCCGGGATACGATTGACCTGTGCCGCTTGAGCTGGGTTCAGCTGCACGGCGATGAAAGCCCGCAGTTTTGCAGGGGGCTTCTTTCTCATAACGTCAGGACCATCAAGGCGATACGGGTGAAGGACCAAAGTGACATTGATAGGGCAGAGAGCTATTTTACCGACGCTGTCTTGCTGGACACATTCGACCCGCAGAAATACGGCGGCACCGGACTGACCTTTGACTGGAATATCATAGGGCACATCACAAAGCGAGTCTTTCTGGCCGGCGGAATAAATCCGGACAACGTGGCCCAGGCGCTTAAGCTGGGCATATACGGGATTGATGTGTGCAGCGGCATCGAGGCTCAGCCGGGCAAAAAAGACCACCAAAAGATGAGGAAACTGTTCGACAATATACGACACATAAGGGGATAAATCCAGAGGACGATAAGAAAATCAAAATGCAAAATTCAAAGTGCAAAATTAAGGAAGTCATCGCCGCTTTGAGGCGATTCCGCGATTTTGATATTTGATTTTGCTTTTGCTTGCCGGTTACGAACAAGGGAATAAGACATGAAATACAAGGGCAGATTCGGCGACTACGGCGGCTTTTATGTCCCGGAGGTCTTGATTCCGGCGCTGGAGGAGCTCGAACGGGCGTTTTATCGTTTCTACCAGGATGAACAATTTGTAGGCGAGCTTGAGCAGCTTCTTAGAGACTATGCCGGCAGGCCCAGCCCGCTTTATTACGCCAAAAGGTTCAGCGAATATGTCGGCTTTAAGGTGTATCTGAAGCGCGAAGACCTTCTGCACGGCGGCGCTCACAAGGTCAACAACACGCTCGGCCAGGGACTTCTCGCCAAATATATGGGCAAGACCAAGCTCATCGCCGAAACCGGCGCCGGCCAGCACGGCCTGGCAACGGCAATGATCGGGGCGCTGTTCGGTATGGAGACGAAAATCTTTATGGGCGTCACCGACATTGAGCGCCAGAGCGTCAACGTGCACAAAATGAAGCTCTGCGGCGCCGAGGTCATTGCCATCGAAGGCGGTACAGGCACGCTCAAGGACGCTATAAATGACGCCCTTCGCTACTGGACTGCTCATGTTACCGATACGTTTTATCTTTTTGGTTCAGCCTGCGGGCCGCATCCCTATCCAACGATGGTAAGGCATTTCCAAAGCTGCATCGGCAAGGAAGCGCGACTGCAATGCCTTGAAAAGATAGGCAGATTGCCGGACATAGTGGTTGCTTGTGTCGGCGGCGGAAGTAACGCCATAGGCGTTTTTTCAGGGTTCTTGGATGACAAGAATGTCGGGCTGATCGGCGTTGAAGCCGGCGGCAGAAGTCTGAGCAGCGGCAAACACGCTGCGACACTGGCAGCCGGTCGTGTAGGAATCCTGCACGGGGCAAAAACCTACCTTCTGCAGGATGAACAAGGCCAGGTCAGCGAAACCGAATCGGTAAGCGCGGGTCTGGATTATCCGGCTGTTGGGCCGGAACACTGCTATTTGAAGGATAGCGGCAGGGCGCGGTACGTCGCCGCCCAGGACGATGATGTGCTTGACGCCTTTGAGCTGCTGACCAAGATGGAGGGCATACTGCCCGCTCTGGAACCGGCGCACGCTCTGGCATATCTTATCAGCCAAAAAGGGAAACTTGACCCTGAAACAATCGTGGTGGCGAATCTTTCCGGCCGGGGCGATAAGGATGTCTCGATCGTGGAAAGATGCCGGCCTTTGGTAGATTGACAACTTGTGACTGGGAAGGGCAAACGGAAAATGAAAGCATATAAGCAAGTCTTTTCCGAACTCGCGGAAGCCAATCGGGCGGCGTTGATCCCATTTTTCGTCATCGGCGACCCGGATTTCGATACAAGTCTGGCAATCGTAAAAACAGCTATCGATGCCGGAGCGGATGTTCTTGAGCTGGGCATACCTTTCTCCGACCCGATAGCCGATGGCCCGACAATCCAGAAGGCCGATATCCGGGCGCTGAAAAGCGGCATGACCGTGCGAAAGGCCCTGGAATTTATCCGTAAGGTCAAAGACCACAAAGATATCCCCATCGGGTTGCTAATGTACTACAACCTAATTTATCAGTATGGAAAGGAGAGATTTTTCCGAGATTTTCACCAGGCCGGCGTCAATAGCGTTTTGGTCGCCGATATGAGCATCGATGATGCCGATGAGATATATGATGCCGCTATTTCGGCAGGCCTGGATACGGTTTTTATGGTTACGCCGAATACGGGCCCGGAGCGGATGAAGCGGATCGCCTCGAAAACAACCGGCTTTATCTACACCGTGTCGGTGTTAGGCGTTACCGGCAGCAGGGAGAATCTGTCCGATGTGGTTGAAGGACTTGTTCGCGGGCTGAAAAAGCTCACACAGGTGCCGGTTTGTGTGGGCTTTGGAATCAGCAAGCCTGAGCATGCCGAAGCGGTCGCTCAGGCCGGTGCTGACGGAGTGATCATCGGCTCGAAAATAGTGGAACTGATCGAGCGGAATCTTTCCGATAAAGGAAAAATGCTGGCTGAAATATCCGTATTTATAGGTCAAATCAGGAGTGCGATTCTAAACTGCCGTGAGAGAGCCGCCAAATGAATTTGGGTAGGTGTTTAGCCAGAGAAGAACCATCCCCAATCCGCCCCCGCTCTTGTCTTCGACAAGAAGACGCGGGGGCGGATTGAGGCTGCCACGCGATGCGCGGCAGGATGTGTGGCAGCCCCAAGGATGCCCCTGCCCAAGCAGGGGCGGGGCTTTGGGATGGTCTCATGTGTGGAAAGTGTGGCAGCTTCAATCGCAGCTTGGGGATGGCCACGTATGCACTAGCTGGCTAAACACGTACAAATTTGGCGGCTAAGTATTTATCGGCCATTCTTGCAGCGGATTCAGCCCCGCAATCGTTCGCCCCTGATTCCTTCGACCGGGCTCAGGACGGGTTTGGGGGCTAAATATTTGGCCCCGCGGTGCTTCGTGGCCTCAATAGTCTTTCATGTGCCTCATCCATCCAGGCCAGTCCTGCGGCCTGACGCCGCCACTTTTGGTCCAGGGACCCGATGTGTCAAACTGGCGGCTCCATTTCAACGTCCAAAGCTGTTTGAGTCCGACCTTGCGAACCGACCAATCCATAAAGAGGCCGTTTACAAACCCATCGTGACGGTTGATGCAGAAAGAGTCCATATTTTGTCCCGGCCAAATGCTCAGGTCCGGCGCATCTTCGTATGTGGGTGGGTGAGCGAAGGTGTCAGGCCACGCACCGGGCCGACGACTATCCAACAGGACCGGTATGTTGTCTGCGTTCTTCTGATTGATGTGCTGCCACGCAGATTCGGCCAGATTTCTCGGAGCGCCGTAGTTCATAGCAAAGCACCAGCCGTTCGAGCCGTAGCTGCCGCAGCGCCGGTTGTGATTAGGGCAAATCCAGGATTCAAACGTGCCAACCTGTTGCGCAAATCCAAATTTTCGCGCCATCGGGCAAAGAAAATGCTCGGCAAAACCGCCGCCGTAATACAGAATTGGATCAGCCGGGCACTCCCATTGGTGTTCTTGGTTGTCGGCGAACCGCCCTCCGTCATCTGCGATGCGCGTCTCAAAAACAAGGCCCCACTGGTGCAGGTTAGCCTGACAGGCGACTGCCTTTGCCTGTCTGCTGGCGCGCTGCAGACTGGGCAGCAATATCGCCATAAGCAGGGCGATGATGGCGATTACCACCAGAAGCTCTATCAGCGTGAACCCCGTTAGAAGACCACACCGAAGGCGGCGGTGCCGACAAATCTCAATCTCCTCTGACGGGGTGAAGCCTTTCTTTTGTCGCATGGCCGACATTCCTGATTCTGCCTGAACAGGAGTTTTCTGACCGACGTTCTTTAGCCGGAGGTGACGTACCGAGGTACGGCCATCCGAATTATAATCCGGCGCAGCGGGTCGGGGCAATTCTCTTTGGGCGAAAATCAGCATGCTTTTATTATAATAGGGGGCGGACTTTTTTCGGTTTGACGCAATAAAAGCCTGCATATTTGCGTCCCTCGTACAGTAAGACGTGTGTGCGGCCCAGCGGAGAAAGTCCGCGTTGGTCCAGTTTAACAGTCTATCTTTTTGGAGGATAGTATTATGAAGAGGTACTCAATCCTAATGGTCGTGGTCTTGATGGTTTTGGCAGTAGCCTGGACTGCATTTGGGCAGCGCGAGGGCCAGCCGACAGAACGTCAGCGCTTCGGGCCTCAAATGTCCGAGGAGGAAAGGGCCAAGATGCGTGAACGTTTCCAGAACATGTCCGAGGAAGAAAAGGAGAAGTTCAGAGCCCAAATGCGTGAGAAATTCGGCGCCGCAGGTGCAATGTTCGGGCGTGAAGCCCAGCTGGAAGCGATCAAAGCCATCGAAGAGCAACTGGCCAAGCTGAAGGCAGGGATGCAAGCCCCAGGCCTTGCACCGGGCAGGTCATTCCAGGACCTCTCTGAGGAAGAAAGAACCAAGTTAAGAGAACAGTCCACGAAAGCTCGCCAGGAAAGACAGAACGCGCTCACAACGATTGTCGCACAGATTGCCAGACTGCAAGGTCGAGTGCAGCCACCGGCAGAAGGTGAACAGCTCATCATTGTAAACACTGCTGATCTGAAGGCCGTTCGTGAGCTGGCGGTAAAAGAGAAGGCCAAGGAAACGGCTGACCGTCTCACGGCGCTGGTTGAAGCGGGCCAGAGAGGGTTTGGATTTGGCAGGTTTCCGGGCCGGCCCCCGGGCCAGCCGGGCGAGGGAGGAACCAGGCCAGTGCCGCAGCGGGGCGCGGGGACTCCCGGCGGGGCAGGCTGAGAGAAGTAAGGAGATGTGAAGATTCGGGCAGGATCAGTTCGCTCTTTTTTTTGCCACAGAGAGCACGCCGCTCAGGTCCGGCGGGTGCGGACCTGCCGCCCCTGACCGAGAGAGCTCAGAGGAATTATTCTATTTTTTCATCTCTGTGTACTCTGTGTCCTCTGTGGCCTTTAGCCTATAGTCAAATGCTGGCTCTCACTGTGGGAGTCAGTTGAATTGCAGCTCAGTAACATACTTTTGGAGGTCAGTAACT
>Ga0315289_10010931_pt1 | contig 12915 bp, 11 predicted proteins | sample YL17G11_40_MG_FD_203452 | JGI IMG/M metagenome (GOLD analysis project Ga0315289, IMG submission 203452) | Sediment microbial communities from Yellowstone Lake, YNP, Wyoming, USA - YL17G11_40 | ecosystem: Environmental > Aquatic > Freshwater > Lake > Sediment | place: USA: Wyoming | collected...
GGTTACGTTTGGGAGGAGAACCGTGAAGTGGTTGGGAACGTCAGCCTGGTGCCTTTCAAGCGCGAAGGGAGAAAGATCTATTTGATCGCCAACGTTGCTGTCCGCCCCGATTATCGCCGCAGGGGAATTGGCCGCGCCCTGACCTTGAGTGCCATGCAGCACGCCCGTCAGCGTCACGCGCAGGCCACCTGGTTGCACGTCCGTGACGACAATCCGGGTGCGGCGACGTTGTATGCCAGCCTGGGGTTCCGCGAACGCGTCCGGCGCACGCTGTGGCAGGCGGCTCCCAACCGCAGCCTTGGCCCGCTTGACGCGAGGATCACGATCACATCGCGCAAGGCGCGCGATTGGCCACAGCAGGAAACCTGGATGATGCAGCTTTATCCGGACATCTTGGTCTGGTACCAGCCAATCCCGTGGCTGTCGCTGCGGCCCGGCCTATGGCCTTCCCTCTATCGCTTTTTCCTGGAGTACGAAACGCGCCAATGGGCTGCCCGAGTGGATGGCAACCGGTTGTTAGGTGTGTTGGCCTGGCAGCCATCTATGGGGCACGCTGACCGGCTCTGGGCGGCTGCTCCGCTCGAAGGCGGAGAAGGCGCGCTGACTGCTCTGCTGCTGCACGCCCGGCATACCCTCGCCGGGCAGAATAATCTCACCTTGGAGCTGCCAGCCGGTCAGGCTAAAGAAGCGATCCTGGCGGCGGGTTTTGAACCACTCCGCACGCTGATCTGGATGCAGGCGGATGCAACACCGCTCCCCGAACCTCGTAAATCACTATAGCGAGATTTCAGACTTCTGAATTGACGGACTTCGGAAGTCTCAGGAATGCCAAAGGAGGCTGAAATGAGATTTATCATTCGCTGGGGAATCAATGCTGTGGCGCTTTGGGCTGCCATCGCCATCCTGCCAGGCCTTGTTTACGAGGGCAACTGGGTCGGCGTTGTGCTGCTGGCGCTTGTCTTCGGGCTGGTCAACGCCCTGTTACGTCCTCTGCTCAAGCTGCTGACCTGTCCGCTCATCATTCTGACCCTGGGTCTGTTCACGCTGGTTATTAACACCCTGCTCTTCGCAAAGACTGCCTGGGTTGGCAACTTCATTGGGCTTTCCCTTACAATCTCTGACCCATTCTGGTGGAATGCCTTCTTGGGTGCGTTGATCGTCAGCGCCGTTAGCATCGTGCTCAGTCTGATCTTGCGGGATGAGTTGAAGGGGCGAAGGCATCACAAGAGACATTAGTGATTAACCACCAGGAAGCAGTTATCAGTGATGGCAGACGAAGAAACGGCTTGCCTTGTGCAAGTCGTTTTCTTTACTGATGACGGATGACTGATTACCGTTCACTGGCTGCGGGCAAACCACCCGCCGGCTCTGCCACTTTCACCGCGCGCACAATGGCTTGCGCCAGCACCTCCGCCGCATACGCCCCTACAATTGATACATCGGCTTTCTTTTGACCGGTGGCCATGGCAAATATCGTATCGCCATCCAGCATGGTGTGCGCCGGGCGGATGGCGCGCGCCAGACCGTCTTGCGCCATCTGCGCCATTTTGGTCGCTTCGGTTTTGGTGAATTTAGCGTTGGTCGCCACCACGCCGATGACAGTGTTGCGGCTCATCGCCAGTTTCAGGATAGCGCGTCCTACCAGGGTTTTCATCACTGCAAGTGTATTGGCAAAATAATCCGCTGAGCCAAGTTGGACGGGGCCAAGTTTGGTTGAGCGCGCTCCAGCCAGGATTTTGCCCGTCTGCGGATCAACCACATCCCCGAAGGCGTTGACCACCACAATCGCCCCGACGATGATCCCGCCGCCAATCTCCATGCTGGCTGTGCCCAGACCGGATTTCATTGCCCCGGCCATGCCGAAGATCTTGCCGACCGTCGCACCCGTCCCTGCACCGGCGTTACCCTCAGCCGGCGCGTCAGCCGAAGCGGAGGCCGCAGCGCGGTAGCCCATTTCCAGGTTCGGGCGGATGTCGGCGCGGCCGATGGCTAGATCATATAAAATCGCCGCGGGGACAATGGGGACGCGCGCTACGCCGGTATTGAATCCAATCCCCTTTTCTTCGAGATAACGCATCACGCCGCTGGCCGCATCCAACCCGAAAGCTGAGCCGCCCGCCAGCAGCACGGCGTGGACTTTTTCGACCGCGTTGACCGGCTTGAGCAGGTCGGTCTCGCGCGTGCCGGGCGCGCCGCCGCGCTGATCCACCCCGCCGACCGCGCCCTTTTCGCATAAGATGACGGTGCAGCCAGTCAGCGCCTCGTCGTCCTGGGCATGTCCCACGCATAGGCCGGGTACATCTGTGATGGAATTTCTTCGTTTCATGCCGAGGTCTTACAAGCTGTGCACCAATTCAAGGAATTCATCCCACTCTTCTTTGAAAAAGTGCACGGTGATGTTATTTAGCTCGATGTGATAAGTGATCTCGCCATCTGGCTCATCGGCCTGCCATATGAGGTAATTGGCGGTCTCGGCCAGGTTCTCGGTCTTAGGTTCTGGAACGGTCTTTGCCATTTCAGCCTCCTTCGGGTAGGTTTTTTTCTGACTCCATTATGGTAGTTTCTAGCTACCATTATACGGATTTTTGAGCGTATGCACCTTAAAACCTTAGATGGACTCCATCGTTGGTATGGTTACCGAAAATGTGAGGATGTTAATCGCGAAGCAACGACCCTCAAGGAACGGGGGCAAGAGAACGCGAAGAGAACTTTATAGATTTCCCTTCACGGCTCTCGTTTCTTCGCAGTTTATCTTTTCATCTTACGATTCTTTTTACTTCGTCTCTGCCACCAGGCGCGCAGGCGCGCCCAAAGGGAGGGGGAGGCTGGAGGCGGCATCGCTTCAACTTCTAGCCAGGGGTTCTTGTCCAGCATCTTCGCTATGGTGTATTGACCGATCAGTTTCAGCGTCGCCAGGAGGGGCGCGGCAATGATGACACCCACTATGCCGAGAAGACTGGCCGCGATGATAGCCGCGATAAGCACGAAGGCCGGGTGGACTTTCAGCGTCTGCGCCATGATGCGTGGCGCGACCAGGTTGCCGATGATCTGGTCAATGAGCAGGGCGAGAACGATAGTGATGACGGTATAGGCAAGTGGAGAGAGGCCAAAGGGCTTGACCGCCTGGAAGAAAGTAACCAGACCGAGCACGATCCAAGAAATTGCCGGGCCAATGTAAGGCAGGAAGTTAGCGAAGCCTGCCAGCAGCGCCAGGCCAATGGCGTAACGCACGCCGAGGATACTCAAAACTATCGTGTAAATAATAACTGACAGGCCAAAAATGATGATCTGGCCGCGCAGGAAGGCGTTCCAGATGCGGCTGAGTTCCATACTCAAGCGGCGTACGTCCTCGGCATAGCCGGGGATTTCGAACCTGATGATGCCGCTGCGCAAGCCGCCGCTTTCCAGCAGGAAGAAGTACGAGATGATCAAGATGAACGCCATCCAGCCGAAGGTGCTGGCCGCGCTGCTTGCCAGCGTTCCGACCAGGTTCCCCAGGCGGCCCAAGGCAGGCTGGACATAGGAAAGAACTTGCTGGCCAATGGAGTTCCAGTCAATTTTCGAAAAATCCAGGATGAAAGGCCCGATGTGGTAAATCTGCCCAGGGAGGCTTTCGATGAAGGTGGGCAAATTAGTGATGGCGCTCTGGATGGTGTTGATCAGGCTTTGAATCTGTTGGACGAGCCCCACGCCTCCCAGCGTCAGCAAAACGGCCAGCATAATGATGAAGACTAAGTAGATGAGGTTGACTGCCATCCGCCAGGAGAGGGGCGTCTTACGGCCAATCAAAGAGGCCAAGGGGTGCAGCAGGTAAGCCACCATGAAGGAAATCAACGCCGGTACGATGATTGTATGGAAACGCAGCACTAGCGCGGCGAGGATGGCGATCACAGTCAGGGCGACCACTAGTTTGGTTATTGTTCCCCAACGCGGGGACGCAGCAGGCTGTGGATCAATCATGGCAATTCTCCTTAGAAAATTCCGATTTGCTCTTATATTCTAGACCTTACATGGGATTTTTACAATGGTGGCTCAGAGAGCTGCCACAACAGTATAATGGTAGCTCACGGAGCTACCATGATTGCACCCCTGCGCCGACTGTTCACTATTCATTGTTTACTGATTACCTGCCTCCTGGCAGCCTGCGTCGCTTCCGTCACGCCGGATGAGAAATTCAGAGTCATCATGCATCCTGATGGGCTGCTTTACGCCGGCGATCAGGTTAGTTTCGAGGTGCTGCCGCCGTCTGCCTTCGAATCCGAGGGACACGAGGTAGAGGTCAGTGTGGATGACCGGGAACTGGGACGTGCCGGCTTCGGTCCTTACGGCGTCGCCGGGCGGACGGAAGCGACCCTGTGGTGGGTCTGGGATACGGGCGACCTCGAACCTGGTCCGGAAACGCTGACATTCACCCTCCTCCCCGACGGTCCGAGCTGGCAGGAGACCATCACTTTGCACCCGCAGAGCGGGGTTCCGCCATCGGAGCAGGGGGCACATTGGGCGGTCCTGACCAGTGACTGCTGCGCCCTCAATTTCATCACTGGCACGGCCGCCGAGCGGGACATTGCTTCCCTGGCGCAAGTAGCGGATGAGCAGGCTGCTGATCTTGCCGCTCGCATGGATGAGAGTCTGAGCGAGAAAATCCAGGTCGTCTTCATGCCGCGTGTCCTGGGTAACGGCGGATTCGCCAGTAATGCAATTTACGTTTCTTACCTCGATAGTGATTATCTCGGCAATGCCACTGCGCAGGTGCTGCATCACGAGTTTGTGCACTGGTTTGACGCTCTCGTAGGTGGCGACTTACGCCCCACCATTTTTCAGGAGGGATTGGCGGTCTACTTGAGCGGCGGGCATTTCAAGCCTGAGCCGCTGATTCCGCGCGCCGCAGCCTTGCTCGAATTAGGCTGGTATATCCCGCTGCGCACGCTGGCTGATGACTTCTATCCTCAGCAGCACGAAATCGGCTATCTGGAAGCTGCTGCGCTGGCGGGTTACATGGTTGAATCTTACGGATGGGAGGAGTTCGACGCCTTCTACCGCGACATCCACGCCACGCCGGATGGACGCGACTCGCAGGCTATTGATGCGACTTTGCAGGAGAATTTTGGGATCACATTTACGGAACTGGAGGGGAGCTATCTCGATTTCTTGAGAGGCCAGACAGTGCCCGCCGATGTGCGCGACGACTTGCGCTTGAGTGTGCTGTTCTACGATACCGTCCGCCGATACCAACAATCCCTCGATCCTTCGGCTTATTTCATGACTGCCTGGCTGCCTGATTACATGACTATGAGTCAACGCGGCATCGTGGCCGATTTTCTGCGCCATCCAAGCTGCGTGGAAAATCGCCTGATCGAAGCGATGCTTGTCAATGCTGACCGCAGCCTGCGTGCCGGAGTTTATGAACAAGCTGAGAGGGGGCTAAGGGGGGTGAATGTCTTGTTGGATATGCTTACAGCCGGAAAATAAAAAAACTTCCCGCAGGGTTTGTCAACCTGCGGGAAGCAGCTATTTTGATGTTATTATGGTAACTTCTGGCTACCGTTATGGGCAAACGCCTCCGCCAATCATGGGGGAGATGATGTTCGTGAGCCAACTCAAGTACGGGCTGCACCACAATTGCAGGAAGTCAACCGCCGCGATGGCGGCAACACAGGCGCAGATCAAGAGTACCAGGAGCACCACAAAGATCAGCCAGATTTTGGAACCCATCTTGGCTGGCTGCGAGGGCGCAGGCAGCGGCGCGACCGGCTGTTGAGCAGGATAAGCGGGCATGGGAGTAGGCGCGTATGCTGGAGGAGGAGGTGGTGGCACCGGTTGTGATGTGGCCATGGCTGTTTTCACCGCACGAGCCGAGGACGAGATCACCGTTGCGTTCGGATCGCCGGACGCCTCGAAGACTAGAGTGATGTTCTCACTCAGCGAAATCAGGTCGCCCGCCTTCAAGGCGTGAGGGGCGCTGATCCGCTGGTTGTTGACAAATGTTCCATTGGTCGAGCCGGCATCCTCGATAAAATAGCCTGCGCCCTGCCAGGTCAGCTTGGCGTGCCTGCGGGATACCTCAGCATCGCTGATGACGATGACATTTCCCATTTCGCGGCCGATGCTGATCTCGGTCGCCTCAAGCGGAAAAACCTTGCCCACATTCGGGCCGGAGCGCATGACGAGTGTAAATTGAGCAGCCATGATTCCTCCTCAACGAAACACATGATCTGTCAATAGTGTACTGAGTATCCTCAAAAAAGTCAAATCAATAAATCATTAAAATACCCGGCGATACAAATCCGATCCCAGCAGATCATGCGGGTCACAGCGTTTTTTTAGGGTGCGGAACTTTCTCACCGTCTCCTCGCCCAGGAAGCGGACAGCGGTATCTGGCGTTGTCTCGCTGTTCTTGGCAAAGTAGAAGCGCCCGCCGGCCTCCAGCACGATGCGGTCGAAATCCTGGAGCATCTGCGCCATTTTGGAGCGATTGCCCTCCGTCACTTTGAAATCCAGCGCCAGCGAGTAGCCATCCACGCCGTGCGTCAGCAGGAAGTTATCGGGCCGGTGGCGCTTGGTCACGCCCAGGTAGGAGGGCAGGCCGCGCCGGTGAGATAGCTCCAGCATCTCCCTCCAGGCGTCGTGTGCGGTCTCTTTTGGAATAAACGATTGGTACTGGATTAGTCCGTTCCGTCCGTAAGCCAGCTCCCAGTCTGGGACGTAATCGAGCAGGAAGTGGAAAGCGGCATGCGGCTGGTTGAAATGTCCCTGGCTCAGTCCCATGATGTACTTTACCGTATTAACCGCCCACGCGCCCAAGTTGTTCATACAGGGTGCCATGAAGTAATGAATGATTGATTTGGGGAAGACACCGAACAGGGTGGCTGGCAAGGTCTGGTACTCCACCGTCATGGTCTTTTTTGCATTCGGATCTTTGCCTTCGGGAAGGTAGTCGGCAGTGTGGATTTGGCCGCGCCCCAGGCCTTTCCCCCGCGCAGTGGCATCCAGCCAACCGACGACGTAATCATGCGCCGTTGCGCCGTCGAGCAGCGCTTCGAGTTGTTCGTCCAGCCTGCGCACCGGGAAGGCGTGGACTTCAAGCAAGCCCGAAGCGATCTTCTTCATCTGGAGAGTGATGGACGTGAAAACGCCCAGCATTCCCATCCCGCCGATGCAGGCGCGGAACAGGTCTCCGTTCTTCTTCGGAGAGCACGTCACTTCCGCGCCGGTGGGCAGCAGGATGGTGACCTCCTTTACATGTTCGCCTAGGGTGCCCGTGAGGTAGTTGTTCTTGCCGTGGATGTTCATGCCCAGGCAGCCGCCCAAGGTGGTGAACATCGTGCCGGAGACGACCGGCGGCCACCAGCCGTCCGGCAGGATGGATTGCCACAACTGCTGGAGCGTGACGCCCGGCTCGGCCTGGAGCAGGCCCGTCGCCGGGTCCCAAGCCAGGATGCGGTTGACCTGCCGCAGGTCCAGCACGATCCCTCCGCCGTTGAGGGCCGCGTCATTGTAGCTGCGTCCTGCGCCTCGCAGGGTGATGGTCATGCCCTGCTGCTTCGCCATTTTGAAAACCTGGTTGATCTCTTCCGCCTCGATTGGCTGGAAAAGATAAGCCGGGCTGCGCAGCGAATGGCCGAAGTTTTCGAGCAGGGTCAGCTTTTCATAGGGAAGGGTGGTGTTCATAAGGTTAAAATATCAACCGCCGAAAGATTACCGAAGGGATGTTCCGCACGATGAGCATGACCAGCCGCCAGCGCGCCGGTGTGTAGACCTGCTGCCTGCGCTTTCGGATGGCGCGGCAAATATCGGCTGCGGCCTGCTCGGCGGAGATGACCCAGAAGGTCTTTTTCGCGCCGACGACCATGTCGGTGTCAACGAAGCCAGGTTTGGCGGTCAAGACATTCACACCGTAACGGCTGAGCCGGTTACGCAGGCCTTCCAGGTAGCAGGTCAGGGCTGCTTTGGAAGCATTATAGGATGGATTGCCAACGCGCCCGCGCTCACCGGCCACTGAGGAAAGACCGACGATCTGTCCGCTTTTCAGGTTCTGGAACATGGCTGCCACCGGGTTTAGCCAGGCCAGCGCACCTAGATAATTTACTTCCGTAGTACGGCGGTCTTTCTCGAAATTATACTTCTTCAGCCCCACAGGGAGGGAGATGCCTGTATTGTATACGAACAGGTCGAGGCCTCCCAGGTCAGTGAGGATCCTTTGCAGCAGATTGGGCACGGAATCGTAATCGGTCACATCGTGAGGGTAAGCTAGGGCGCGGGTCTCTCCTCCTGCGCCGTTGATCTCGTCACACAGGTTTGCCAGCAAATCGGCGCGCCGGGCCAGCAGTGCCAACATGTACCCATCGCGTGCCAGATGGCGCGCCAGTGCCGCCCCAATCCCGCTAGAGGCGCCGACAATGATCGCCCGTCGACGCGGACGGAGGGGTGTGGCGCGCGGGGGAAGAGGCTTTGCATTTGTCGTCATTGTATCCTCCTCGAAGAATTGTCTTGATTATACCCTCAGCAATTCTGTGCTGTTAGATTGATCCTTTTTGCTCATTTACGGAGGCCTCGCAGCGTGAGCCTCCGTTTTGTTTTGGGGCTATAATTCAACAAATATCAACGAGAGAAGATTCTCCTATGGCACGTAAAGTAAAACTTATCCTCAACCCGATGGCCAATATGGGCAACGCCTGGAAGGTTGCCAAAGATCTGCGTCCCATCATTGCCGAATATGGTCATGCGGATTGGAGTGGCACGGTCTACCCGACCCACGCGATCGAGCTGGCGCGCCAGGCCGGTGAACAAGGCTACGAAATGGTCATAGCGGTCGGCGGCGATGGGACAGTGCACGAGGTGATCAATGGCTTAATGCAGGTTCCAGCCAGTGATCGCCCACTCCTGGGCATCGTCCCGACCGGTTCGGGCAACGATTTTGCACACGCCGTCGGCGCCTTTGCCGAGCCTGAGGCAGCCCTCAACCACGTTCTAACCGGCGAGGCGATGCCAGTTGACCTGGGCCTGCTGATTGATGAAGACGGGCGCAAGGAATATTTCGATAACACGCTCGGCCTCGGCTTCGACGCCGTCGTGACCATCCGCTCGCATAAGCTGCCCATCGTACGCGGCTTCTTGATGTACCTGACTGCCGTCATCCAGACCATCATCCTGAACTTCGACCCGATGGGCTTGCACGTCGAAACTGAATCCGAGACCTGGGACTTGCCTACCCTGATGCTGACCCTCTGCAACGGTCCGCGCGAGGGCGGCGGCTTCCTGGTCGCCCCGGAGGCGCGCCTTGACGACGGCATCCTTCACTACGCCACCATCCGCAAGGTCTCCCGCCCGATGATGTTCCGCCTGATCCCGGAAGTCATGAAAGGCACGCACGGGCGTTTCAAACCAGTCCGGATGGGGACCTGCCGCAAAATGAGCATGACTTCCGACCGCCCGATTTACATCCACGCGGATGGGGAGATCTACACCGGCTTCAGTTCCAATTTGCGGCAACTTTCCATAGAAGTCGTGCCCAACGCGCTAAGAGTCGTCCGGTAGTTCACGAATTACGTTTTACGCTTTATCTGTACGTGAAACGCGATATGTAAAATGTAAGATATGCCCGACCTTCTCCATTCCCTCCAATCCCGTGACCTCGGCCATTTGCGCATCGTGGCCTCGTTATGGGGCATTGAACTTGCCTCTGTCGAGATGGATGCAGCTCTCACCGAACTGGCCGCCGCGCTCCTCGACCCGGCGCTTGTTGGCGAGATCGTGGACGCCCTCTCCGCTGAGGCTCTTTCCGCGCTCGATGCCTTGGCTAAGGAGGGTGGACGCATCCCCTGGGCAACCTTCGTCCGGCGCTTCGGTGAGATACGCGAGCTCGGCCCAGGCCGCCGCGACCGGGAGCAGCCTTACTTGCAACCCATCTCTGCGGCTGAGACACTTTTCTACCGCGCCCTGCTCGCACGTGCCTTCTTTGATACGGCGAATGGCCCACAGGAATTTTCTTACATCCCCGATGATCTGCTTCTCTTAATTCGCCACGGAGAACACGGAGAGCGCACAGAAAATATAAGAAAAGATTCTGTGGACTCTGTGCTCTCTGTGGTAAAAAAAGAGCCATTAGGCCGCCCGGCTTTGCCGAGGGAACACGTCCACGTCATCCCCGCCAATGACCGGATTTTGGATGATGCCTGTACACTGCTGGCTGCATTACGCATGGGATTGACGCCTCCGGAGACACTCATCCCCGTCCAAGTAGTAATGGAATTACTGTCGGCAGCGAAAATTATTCTCTCCTCCAACCGCAGGGTAGGAACGCGGGGCGAAGTCCAGTCCCCCTCTTCTTCCAGAAGAGAGAGCGAGGGTGAAGTTCTACATGCAGAAGCAACAAAATCTTTCCTCGAAACACCGCGCGCCGAGGCCCTGTCTAACCTGGTCGAAGCCTGGAAAAAAAGTGAGACTTTCAACGAATTGCGCCTGATGCCGGGACTCGTATGTGAAGGAGAATGGTGGAATCCCTCACACATCACACGTCACACATTGCTGGCTTATCTGGACGCCATTCCGCAAGGGCAATGGTGGAATTTGCCGGCTTTTATCCGTGGGATCAAAGAAAAACATCCCGATTTCCAACGCCCGGTCGGAAATTACGACTCCTGGTTCATCCGTCGCGCCGACAGCGAGACCTACCTGCGCGGTTTCAGCCACTGGGATGAGGTGGACGGCGCGTTAATCCGCTATTTCATCACCGGACCGCTGTTCTGGCTGGGCATGGTAGAACTGGCGACTCCAGGCGATAGTGAGATCATCACTGCATTCCGGGTAAATGAGAAACGAGTAACGAGTAACGACAACGGGAGGTTGATGGTTTCATCGAACTGTCGGATTGCCGTGCCGAGGTCTGTGCCACGTGTTACTCGGTATCTTATTTCTCGTTTCTGCGAACGGGAGGAAGAAAAGCCAGACGAATACCGGTATCGCGTCAGCACTCGCTCGCTAAAGAAGGCCCAGGAGCAGGGACTGAAAGTCAGTCAATTGCTCAGCCTGCTGGCGAAGAACGCCGCCGCAGAAATCCCGCCTGCGTTCGTCAAGGCGCTCAAACGCTGGGAGCTTAACAGTACCGAGGCGCGGGTCGAGAATCCGGTCGTTTTGAGGGTCAGCCGGCCGGAGGTCCTCGAAGAGCTGCAAAAATCCAAAGCCGGGCGCTTCCTGGGCGAAATCCTCAGCCCAACGACGGTGATCGTCAAGAAGGGCGCACAAGCCAAAGTGCTGGCCGCGCTGGCAGAGCTGGGTTTGCTGGCGGAAGATACCACCAAAGGCGATATAATCACCGGTGAAACTAACCTCAAATCTCGGAGTTTCCCATGTCAAAAACCGATTGGATCAAGCAAGAAATCGAAAACCTGAAAACGCAAGGCCTCTTCAACCGCATCCGCACCATTGGCTCGCCGCAGGGTGCCTGGCTGGTGGTGGACAGCATGAAGGTGCTCAACTTCTGTTCCAACAACTACCTAGGCCTGGCGAACCATCCCCATCTGACCGCCGCAGCCCAAAAAGCGATTGACGATCTCGGCATCGGCCCGGCTGCGGTGCGCTCCATTGCCGGCACGATGACCCTGCACCTCGAACTGGAAAAACGCCTGGCGGCCTTCAAGGGTGTCGAGTCGGCCATTACCTTCCAGAGTGGCTTCACCGCCAACTTGGCCACCATCCCAGCTCTGGTCGGCAAGGAGGACGTGATTTTCTCCGACCGGCTGAACCATGCCAGCATCATCGATGGATGCCGCCTCTCCGGAGCCAAGATCATCGCTTATGAACATTGCGCCCCAACCGCGCTGGAAGAAGCCATCAAGGAAAATCTTTCGCAGTATCGCCGTGCGCTTGTGGTGACGGACGGTGTCTTCAGCATGGACGGCGACGTGGCCCCCCTCGACAAGGTATATGAGGTCGCGAGCCGTTACGATCTTTTGCTGATGGTGGATGACGCTCACGGCGAAGGTGTGCTCGGCAAGGGCGGGCGCGGCATCGTGGATCACTTTGGCCTGCACGGCAAAGTGGACGTGGAAGTTGGGACGCTCTCGAAAGCCTTTGGCGTGGTAGGCGGCGTGGTGGCGGGTTCGCCCGTCGTGGTGGAGTGGCTGCGCCAGCGCGGACGTCCGTTCCTGTTTTCATCCGCCGTTACCGTGCCGGACGCCGCGGCCTGTATTGCCGCCCTCGATATCCTCGAAGCCTCGACCGAATTGGTGGACAAGCTATGGGCCAACACCAAATACTTCAAAGCTGAGATGAAGAAACTCGGCTTCGATACCGGCTTGAGCTCCACGCCCATCACCCCGATCATGCTCGGCGAAGCGCCGCTGGCGCAGCAGTTCAGCTACGAGCTATTCAAGAATGGCGTGTTTGCGATGGCGATTGGCTATCCCACCGTGCCGCAGGGGAAGGCACGGATACGCGTAATGATCTCAGCGGCGCACGAGAAGGGTGATCTGGATAAAGGTCTGGAGGCGTTCAAGAAAGTGGGGGAGAAGTTAGGTGTGATTGCGTAGTGCCCCACGTCGAATCCAATCCCGCCCAAAGGGAAACGGATAACAATAACCACGCCAAACATTAACCACCATTCATGATTCTGTATTATGGCGACGTACCCAATAGGGAGCGTTGCTTTTTTTATTCATAACCTGTCGTGCATCCATGCGAATTGTGACAACCATTACTTACCTTGTGACAATTATCACTTGAATCGTGATTATAATGTCGCAGAATATAGTTAGCCCATAACTTATTTGCCAAGGATTGTAAGGTGTCCTTCTTTGATTTCCATTTCCGAAAGGAGACGCTCGGATGACGCCAGCCGAAAAGACGCCGACACGCGATACGCCTCGTGTAGGCGTTTATGTTTGTCACTGTGGCACCAATATTGCAGGGATGGTGGAT
>Ga0315289_10010933_pt1 | contig 12915 bp, 30 predicted proteins | sample YL17G11_40_MG_FD_203452 | JGI IMG/M metagenome (GOLD analysis project Ga0315289, IMG submission 203452) | Sediment microbial communities from Yellowstone Lake, YNP, Wyoming, USA - YL17G11_40 | ecosystem: Environmental > Aquatic > Freshwater > Lake > Sediment | place: USA: Wyoming | collected...
GTCTGCCCGAAATGCAAGAAGGATGTCGAGCCGATTCCCTCTAACTATTCTAATCTGGATGCAGTGAAAGGCGAGGTCGAGGTTTTCCGTTCCAAGGAGTTCACAGCGGGTTGTATGTCGGCTAACTTTGCGGAGTGCCGTTCGTGTGATATGCGCTACTTCATAGCTGAGCTTGTCAGCCAGCGGAGTTTCCGTCTGAAGCTGCCGAAAGAGGATGTGCGTTCCTACTATCCTTTCCTGAAGGTGGATGAGGTGAAGGTCGAGGGGGGCTGGACTGCTTGGAGGGTGATTTCTGGGGATGTGACGGTCGTTGCCTCGTCGGGTGATTTCCCAGAGTAGTTTTTTCCGTGCACGCTTTTCAAAAAAAGGTGCTTTGTCTGCCATTTTAGGTAGTATTTATAAAGCATTTCGGGGAAATTCAATAATGGTAAGAGGAAGTCGCCTGAGGAGCAAGACATTTACGACTCATCGGGATGGTGTTTTGCAGAAGGTTGAATTTAAGAAGGCTTATGATTTTCTTGGGAAGAAGATGAATGCCTTCCTGAGCAAGCATCCAGAGGCTAAGGGTAATATGCCTTCGATGGAGAGCTATCGTGTTGGGAAAGGCCAAGGGATATCCAGAGCTGTTGTCTACTGGACGGAAAGGAATTGATTGATATGGTCAAGCGTTCACGGTTTACTAAGGGTTTGATGACTGGTGGGTTTAAGCATTCGAATTGGAGGCTTATGAGATATAATGAGCGGCGGAGATTGGCGCTGGAAAGTGGTTTGAATCCTCAAACTGTTGCCCTTAAGGAAGTTTCGGATTTGACTGTTAATGAGAGAGCGATTTTGAATCGGACGGCGCAAAGATATTTGAAGTGATTTTTATGGTTAAGCGTTCACGTCTTTCAAGGTCATCGGGGAAGCCTCGTTCCAGCCGTCTTGATAAGGTTCCTGCCGAGGTCAAGGCTGAGCTCAACAGCACGAGCGTTGGCGTGATTGCTGGGATAAGTGGTCAGCCTATGTCTGGGTTGTGGATGCTGCATTTCAGGGATGGCTCGTTCGCTCACCTTGAATCTGGCTATGGCACGAGGGTTCTTGCTCAGGCGTTCGGTGCGACCGAGGGGTCTGGCGACCTCCAGTCCAAGATTGCTGGGAAGAAGATTGCCTATACCGTCGATGAGTTCGGCATTTTCACGAGCTTCACTCCATATGGTGAGTTCATCCAGAATCTGAAGGGCAGGGGCTATTATGATTTCTGGAAGAAGCTGAAGGGGCGGTGTTGATATGGTCAGGCGAGCTCATCGTTTGATGCTGCCGAACCCGTTCTATGTCAAGCCAGCTCGTCTTGATAGGTCTGGTCAGACTTCTTTCAAGGAGGCTGCGAGGGTTTATTTCCAGAAGCTGGATGTTGGTATGCTGCGGATGGGAATGGTTCGGAATGATGCATACCGAGTGGGGAAGGCGACGCTTGATGATTTCGCTAAGCAGATGGATAGGCAGGCTGTCATAAAATTGAAGGTGAAAAAATGAGGCGCTCACGTCTTTCCCGTTCAGGATGGAAGCTAATCCATACATCGAAGGATGCTTGGATAAATGAGCAACAGGATAGAGTTCTTGCAGTTGGTTTCGGTTATACTGTTGGTAACAAGGAGCAGATGAAACGACCTCATACTGTCTTTACATATCCGATTCACAGGGATGTGAAGCGTATTAAATCATGGAGATTTGCTGCAAAAAAGCAGGCGATGAGTTTCGCTAAGAAAAGAATGAATTAGGTGTTATAAAGATGAAGCGTTCCCGTCTCTCCCGTTCAGGCGCTAAGGCTCGTTCTACACGTATGACTGCTGTCAAGAACTTCGATGTCCAGCATGACCTTTATGGCTTTGCCAAGGAAGGTAGGGATTACAAGCTGCGTCTCGGGAACTGGACTACTTCGGGCTGGCACTGGGATGGCGACAAGTCCGACTTGGGTGGATTCTTTGTCAGGCTTGCTAATTCTGGTGTGACGAATGATTTTCTTGCGGACATGAAATCCCATGGCGTGAGTTTTGCAGATGTGAAGGCTGATACTGTCGCTTCGGTGAAGGCTGGCGATGGTGTTTATGAGCTCACAGGTGACAATGTTCAGTGGCATTTTGGTGAGGACATGGTTGACAGGGAAGGGCTCATTGATGATTATGTTGAGCAGACTGGCAAGACTCGTGAAGAAGTTGAGGAAGCTGCTTATGATATTGATGTGAGTGATTATGATGAATTCGTCAAGAGTGATTCGTTCAAGGAAGCTAAAACAGAGTTGCTTGGCATCGTAGAGTCCGCCGATACTTTTGATGAGTTAATGGGTTTCTTGACTGATAGTAAGCTGAAGGAGAAGATGATTTACAGTGTCATGGAATGGCAGAGGGGCAAATTTGATACTGAAATGATGGAGAGGCTTGGTAAGAAATGAGGCGCAAGACTCGTATGATAAAATTTGCTGATATGAGAATCCCGCTCATTGAGAAGGAGATTCCAGAGATAAGCCGCGAAGAAGTTACTGCTGCCATCGCCAAACATGGTGCTGTGTGGATTCGTGACCCGCGTTGGGTTGGCGAGAAGAAGCGGATGGAGCGGGAAAGCAAGAAGGCTTTGAAGAAGTTAGGATGGATAAAATGAAGCGTTCACGACTTTCCCGAAAATCTGGACGGCTTGGCTTAGTTCCGAAGCGGCTCGTTCCTCAGTTCAAAGTGCCAGATAAGGAATTCAGGCTTGCGAGGAAAGGAGATAATCTCTATTATTTTTACGAGAGTCCGTCTACTGGGAATGCTGTCGAGATTGCGGAGACTACGACTTCATTCGATGGCAAGAATCTTTGGTTGGTGAAGAAGCTTGCTCAGACGATGCAGATGAAGGCTGGAGCTCCGAAGAACTACATGATTGTGAATGAGATTTTCTATCCAGATAAGGCGGCGGCATTCAGGAATTGGGACAAGCCTTTTTCCGACGAACAAGTTCCAGAAGCTGTCCTTGTGAAGCTTAGCGGCATGAAGACCTATAAGGTGACGGTGAGAGCCAATGAATATCGAGATGGTCGTGTCATTGGCAGTAGTATGCATACTATCAATGTTTATGCCAAGAATCCTGCTCAGGCACGTAAACATGGTGTCGAGAGTGTGAGTGGTGGTCAGAAGACTTTTAGTGTGGTTCCGATTCCATACGAGCAGGCGAAGGCAGAGGGGGAGATTTACTGATGGTTAAGCGTTCACGTCTTTCGAAGAAGCAGAATGTTGGTTTCTGGCAGCGTCTCAAGGGCGATGTGCGAGGCATGCCTTATCTTATCGGTGGAACGGCTGGGATGGGTGTGAGCCTTGCTGGGTCTGCGGTCTTCCCTCCTTTTGCCTTGGGTGCGCTTCCTTCTGCTGCGGCTATATTATATCAGCCTGCTTCGATGGCTGCGAAATCGATTGAGAAATATAATCGTGATGAGATGAAATTGCTAAAGGGAATGACGAAAAACCAGCGTTATGACTATCTGATGCAGCGTTATGGTCACGGATTAGCTTATCGGAAAATTGGTAAGAGGTTGGTTTGATATGGTTAAGCGTTCACGTCTCAAGAAATCCAATAAGCGGCAGGTGAAGGATATTTGCGGATATTGCGGATTTCCTGCTGCCCGATGCGCATGCAGTTATGATGAATTTGGTATGCTGAAGGGTGAATGATGCTATGCGTTGTTCCCGCCTTCCGCATGGCTTGCCTGCCCATAAGAAGAAGCGCCTTCCTGTTCCTGCCCATCGTTTCCTGTTGAATGTGTTCAGCACGCCGACATTGAAGGTATGGGTCGTGGACGGTCGGGCTGTCCGTGATGGGCTTTCCGTTGACTTCTCTCTCGCTGGGCATGATGCCGTTTATGATTATGTGCCTAAGGGCGAGGTCTGGGTTGAATCTGGCCTCTCTCCGACCGACCGAAAATTCATTCTTGTGCATGAGTTGTGGGAGAGGCGGCTCATGAGCGGTGGGATGCCCTACGAGCAAGCCCATGAGCGTGCGAACAAGCTCGAACGGGCTGTTCGTGACAACCCTCATGGCGTGGATGAGGTCTTGCGGGTTCTGGTCAAGCAGAACAGCTGAACCCCTTTTCCGTTTCTCGTGAACGTCTTTGCTTGCTCGGCCAGAAAGAGGTTCCTGCCATTTTAGGTGGTATTTATAAATCATTTTAAAGCAATCCTATTATGGTGTCAAGGAAGTCCCGCCTCGCCCGAGCGAAGAGGAAGAAGCAGAGCAAGTGGGATTTCGTTTCCCTGCTGGGCTCTGGCGTGGAGGCGTCGGCCAAGATGTCAGCTGTGGGAAAGGTTCCAGCTCTATTGCCAGCCTTGGGAGCTGGGTTTGGGTGATGTCCATGGTTAAGCGTTCCCGTCTCTCTCGCAACATCAAGTTGGTAATCACAAAGCCACGGGGTCGCCTGAAGTTCGAGTCTTTCTCCAAGCTTGATTCCTATCTGTCTGGCATTGGCGCGTCGCGTGTGATGGATGATATAATTGCGATGGAGCTGCGTGCCTCGAAGGATGTTGGTCAGAGCGTGACCCGCAAGGAGATTCAGGATAGGGTTTTGATGTGGTGGAACACGCTTACTGATGCGCCTGATGCGATAAGCCAGCGTCCGAGCTACATTATGACTTATATGCTCAGGGAAGCGGCGAAGAAGAGGTTGAAGTGATATGCCTCGCAGGTCTCGTCTTTCCCGAAAATCATCAATGTCTATGGCAGATGTCCGCAGGCTGAATCGTGAGAAAGGCCAGTATTTCTTTTCCCGTGATACGATGAAGTTTTTTAACTCGAAAGTGGAGTCTGATTTGATTGGCGACAAGTATTTCGTGACCAGTGAGCAGTTCAGCGGCGACCCAGCTCTTGGCGTCCCCGCAGGCGACCGACTTTTTTCGGTTCGTGAATTCGATTCCAAGACTGGCCGTGTCAAGACCTATGGCGATTTCCAGAAGTTCAAGACTCGTGCAGAGGCTTTGCAGAAGGCGAAGGAGCTTGTAGGTGGTTGATATGGTTAAGCGCTCACGTCTCTCCCGTAACATCAGGTTGGTAATCACAAAGCCACGGGGTCGCCTGAAGTTCGAGTCTTTCTCAAAGCTTGACTCCCATCTTTCTGGCATTGGTGCATCGCATGTGATGGATGATATCATTGCGATGGAAGTGCGTGCCTCGAAGGATGTTGGTCAGAGCGTGGCTCGCAAAGAGATTCAGGACAGGGTTCTCATGTGGTGGAACACGCTTACTGATGCGCCTGATGCGATAAGCCAGCGTCCGAGCTATGTGATGACTTACATGCTCAGGGAAGCTGTAAAAAAGAGGTCGAAGTGATATGGTTAAACATTCCCGCCTTCCAAAGCGTAAGGTCAAGTGGTATATGTGGGATGATGGCATCAGGAGGCGGAAGAAGCCGCCAGTCCCAGAGCCCGTTGTTTCTGTTTATGGGAGATGTGGTGTCTGATGGTCAAGCGGACTCGTCTCTATCATGGCAAAGTTGTTCATCCTTTGCAGAAGATTAAAAGGCTAATGTATGCTGGCAAGGAACATAAGGTAAGAGTTTCGCTTTATGATATTCCGAGGGGATGGAAATTTGATTCAGCGGTTGCATTGCCTGAGTCGCGTGGCAATAAAGAATATATGGTTGTCAGGCTTACAAAAAAGGTGAAGTCATGAACAAGCGTTTCCGCCTTCCTCGAACTCCCCGCCAGCTGCCTGTCGTTACCGTTGAAGGCAGGAGATTTTTTCTCGACCGCAGGCTCGGCGAGCTGCGTGCCGTGGATAACCCGCATGTCAGGAGGCCGATTCCCTTCGGGTGGTGAAAATGGTCAAGCGTTCACGACTTTCACATAGCAGTGGTGTGGTTAGGAAAAACAGGATGAAGCCTGTCAGACGTTGGGCTGTTTATGATTTGCAGACGAGCCAGTATCTTCATTCGGGTCGTAATGCTAAGTCGTTGAAACAGGCTGTTGATGAGGTATGGAGTCTTTATATCGGGACTGCCGATTTCGAAAAAGCTGATTTGAAGAAAATTGGCAAGTGGACTTTGCAGGAGAAAAAGGAGTGGCTCGAAAATACGCAAGGTTTTAGGTTTGACCAGCTGGATGAACCTGAACCTGATATAGGTGGTAGAAGATGAAGCGTTTTCGTCTCTCTCGTTCGGGTGGCAGGTTGCGTGAGACCAGACTTGATTCTCAGCGGGAGGGCTACATCGATTCTGTTGAGTTCACTTCTCCTATCGTTAGGGAGCATAGCATGCTTGCCCATGCCGACCCGCTCGGAACTCACAAATGCAAGATGACTTTGATGAAAAGCAGGAATGTTGATGCAAGGTTTGATTATTATTTTATTGAATGGGAGATTCCTACTCTTGATGAATATGTCGAGATAGGCATTATGACAAAAACTGGAACTAAGAAGGTCGTCGATATTGATGGTGTTTTTGAACTGCCGAGAGAGGCTGTTGCTCTGCTGAAGAAGAATGGCTTTAATGTGCGAGATGTTGTTGTTGAAGAGGATTTGCCTCGGCTTGATTGAAGGGTTTAAAGAAATCAAGGAGACCTGAAAAATGAAGGGTCTCTCAAAGCTATTATTGTGAGTTCAGCGCCGAGCTTGGTCAATGTCTCGTGGTATCCGCTTTCTGTGTGCGACCCGCCGTGATGCGCAATCTCATGTATCAGGAGATTGAGCACTGGCGCGCTCACTGGCTCTGCGAAGAACCTGCTTCCCAGTTTTGCCGTGTTGAATGTCACCGTCTTGCTGATGCTGTCATACTGCGCCGTCACCATTTGGCTGTGCTTCACGAACTTCACGCTGATGCTGATGCCGAGTATTCTCTTTGCGATTTTCTTTGTGAGCTCTGCGACTTTGCGCATGTCGGCGGTCGGCTCGACCTCTGGTGCGCTCACCGAGTTCATGCCGAACAGTTCGGATGTGCTCTTCATCAGTTCCGCCTTCCTGATGTTTGCCCACTCTTCCTTGCTCAGCTCGGAGCCGCTGACCACCTTGTAGCCATGGCTCAGTGCCTCGTCGATGCTCTGCGGGTCGAACTGGTTCGCTATGCAGGCTTTCTCGCCGAAACGCTTGTGCATTATGCTGCTGACCGCTTCGGGTTTGATTCGCTCATCTCGCGTCGCTTCCCTGACCCACATGTTCGATGCGTGTTCTGGCTCTACCAGCTCGTGCGTCATGTTCAGCACCTCGGCGAACACGTCTTGCAGGTATGCCTGCGGGACTGTTTCCCTGTCCATGCCCAGCGGGACTTTCTGTTCGACGTTGATGGAGAACTGGCAGTCAATTATGCATATGGGCAGTCCCATCTCATATAGATAGGCGATGTCAGCCTTCTCATGGATTTCCAGTTCGGTTTTTCTCACGGTCTTCCTGAATGCGCCGTTTTGCTCATATTCTGTGCTGAGCTCTGCTGTCGTGGTCTTCAGTGGCTTCCTGCTTGCTATCTGCTCTCCGTTCACTGTGAAGCGGATTCCGCTCGGCACGAGCAGTATTCTCGCATACCTGAGCATCTCTGCCATGTCTTCCTGCGAGCCCGTGAACTCGACAGCTATTGTCGTGCCTTTGTCGGTCTTCGTTCTTGAGCTGTGCCGTCCAGTGCTGTCGAATGCAAGCCTTCCCTTGGTCGTTGTTAGTTTGATTTTCTCGCAGACGGAGAAACTTTCTTTTTCGCCAAAATTATATTTGCCTCTTTTTTCTGGGTCTCTGCGTTTGTATGTGTCTGCGAAGAGCGTATATGCGTGGCTGATGTCCCTGAACCCTTCTGGCGAGTCGTCGGTTATCGTGAGCCTTATCTTCCTGCCTTCTTTTGCTATGCTCACGTTGCACTCGCTGATGTTTTCATCGAAGCAATTCTGGACAAGCTCTCTTAGGATGAATGTCTTTGGCTTGCCTTCCTGCAAAGCCTTCAGTCCTTTAGTGCTGACGCTGAACCACTCCTTCATCCGTGCCACGGAATCACCTTCTTCCTATATACTAATCCATATATCTTGTCTTTCCTGATTCTGACTCGCTTGCCTGCTTTCTCTCCCTTGAATTGCCATGGATATAATACTACAGTCAGCTCATTGCCTCGGACTGCCCGCACTCTGGCTATCCTGAATCCGAGGTGGTTGATGCTGATGTAGCCGCCCACGGTTATTTTTCTATCTTCCATATTTATCACCTCTTGATAGTAATTGGTCTGGTGACATAAGTTCTTGGTGTTTGGTTTCTGGAATTTCTTTCCAAAAATATGCTCTACTGGTATCGTTTTCGGAATTTCCGTAATATTCCGAGCATTTTTTCCAGCCTTTTTGGTCTCTCTTGTGTGCGTGAATGGAAAATCTTTCCAACATGCCTGCTATCGTTTTTCAAGTTTGTTTGAATAAGAGAACTTTTTCTCGTGAACGTCTTTGCCTGCTTTGGACAGAAAGAGGTTATCTGCCATTTTAGGTGCTATTTATAAATAAAATTTCGTAACAATTCTGTATGGTCAGGCACACGAGGATGAGGAGAACGGATGCCAAGCGTCCGTTGAAGATGATGGTGGATGGGAAGTTCTACAAGAAGGTGCATGGGGAAGAGGACTATGAGCAGCACCTCAAGGACATCGACCGAAGGAAGCATAAGGTGAGGCTGGTCTGATGGTTCTCAGGCGTTCCCGTTTGTCAAGCCTTCCGTTAAGCCCAGCCGTCGACAGGTCTCGCCTTCAGGTCGTGCCCATGGGCGGTAGTATGGTCTCGCCTTCCGTCATGTGCCCTCCTTGCCCAGAGGTTGAAGTGAAGAAGAAGTATACTCCTTATCATCTCGAGGTCGTGCTCGGCGCTCCCGACCAAGCTGTCATCCATTTGTGGAAGGGCGACAACTGGGTCGAGACGGTCGCTGAGATAGACCCAGCAGACCTTGATGATGATAGTGATGTTGATTCCCTTGGCAGGGTCAAGCCTGATGTGATTTGGGAGACTCTGGAGAACGTGAAGGAGATGCTCTTGGAGACCCGTGATATGGAAGTCCGCCTTCCGAAGAAGAATGTCGTCTTCGGGGCGGGGGTTTGATATGCCGCTGAACAATAAGTCCCGTTTGCAGAAGGTGCAGGCTCCAGACCCGACCCAGCAGCAGCAGGGTCAGACGGGTCTTCCTGCTGACATGGGCAAGCGGACTGGCAGCTTCGTCAAGGGCATGTTCGGCTTCTATGGCAACGTGATGAAGGGTGCGGCCAAGAAGCTCAAGGGTCATGGTCAGGAGGAGGAAGCTCCCCCGTTCGGGTGATGTCATGCCTCACCATGGAGCTCATCGGCTGATGCGCAAGGCGGGCAGGCACAAGCGTTTGAAGGTTGGATTTTGGAAAATCCGAAAGACTCCTTCCATTCCTTCCGAGCAGATGCTCGCCCAGCTTGAGCTGAAGCCTCTCGATTACAAGAGATACGCCCGCACGAAGAACGGTGGTGGAAAATGAAGCGAACCCGCCTCTCCAAGAAATCGAATCTCGGCAGACAGGACAGGCTCCAGTCCGCCATCCGTGCTGAGTTGAAGGGGATGTCCCGTTCCCAGCTTCTCGATTTTTCTAAAGCCAGCAAATCCGCCCTCAAGGTCGACCCATTGCTCTCTGCTTATAAGGAGCTCGCCGATGTGGAGCTCGCCCGCCGTGCTGGTCTGAAGAAGGTCTGGGGAAAGGAATCGCCTGCCCTCGCATCCAAAGGCGTGCTTGCTGTTTCCGAAGCGTTGGAGAAGCCTGCTCGTTTCGGCAGGGAATATGCTGGATTCTTTTATGATATTGCCAAAGGCAAGTTTGCCGAGGATGTGGTCTTCGGAGCTGATTACCTCGTCGACAAGCTCACTGAGCTTCATCATCGTGGCGAGAAGGCGAAAGACCGCTGGGTGGGTTTCGCCAAGGCGCATGGCATTACTGGCAAATCCGAAAATGATTATTTGAAGGAGGGTTTTGTCGTTAAGCAGAGGTTCGACCACAAGGTCAGCCCTGAGCTGCTCAGCCGTGCGCATAAGGATTACAAGAAGGGCTACAAGGATGTCATCGTCATCCCGACCAAGGTTGATGGCAAGATGATGTATTCGCTCATGGTCAGTGCAGTCAAATAAGCTTTTAAGTCTCCCTGTCAAATCTTCATTATGTTCAGGCGGCATCGTTTGCCAGTTAAATCTGTCAATCAGGAAGTGGTCGTGGACGAGAAGAGCAACATCGATGCGGACAAGATGCTCGTTGATGCCAGCAAGATTCTGGAACGGAATCACATCCGATTCGACGACCCAGATTGAACCCTTTCGGTTAATGGGTTAGAACTGGTAATTCTTGAAAAGCGTTCGCGGAAAACCTTTCTCGTTGGTGCTTTTCCTTGTTCAGTATATAAAGAGGTTCTTTCCCGTGAACGCCTTTGCTTGCATCGGCTCGAAAGGGGTTCTTTGTCTGCCATTTTAGGTGTCATTTATAAAGCATTTCCGCGAAGTCCTTATAATGAGAAGGGCAAGGATGGCTCGGAAGGCTCGTGGGGCGTGCGGAAGGCTCTGCGCGACCTGTCCGAAGTTTGCTGCCTGCCCGAAGAGGTGTGTGTGATGGTTAAGCGTTCACGTCTCTCAAGGTCTGGTGGCAAGCCTCGCAAGGACAGGCTTGAATCTGCTGCATCTGCCCAGATAGGCGATGGCAAGGCTCCCAATAAATACTGGGTTTCTGTTTCCAGTGACTATTATGTCCATGATTTGAAGGAGAATATGCTTGACTGGGCGAGTGATGTGAAGGGCGTTAAGGTCGATGGCAAGACCTTGCGTCAATTCGACACTTATGAAGAGGCAAAGTCTTATGCTGATTCGATAGAATTGGGGGGCAAGGTTCATGGTATTGAAGCGAATACGGTTTCTGTTGAAGACAGGTTCACTGGTCAGGTCTATGAGCGTTCTCTGGGTGGTCATGTCCATGAGGATATTGATTTCACCATAGCACAGGAGAAAAAGTTGCTTCTGTCGTCAACTCTTCGCAAGCCCGCTAAAGAATATGAGGTGACTGCTGATAATCTCATTGATTATATTATGAGATATGAGGATGGCAGGATTTCTGAAGGAGACTATCTCAAATTATTTTCCTATCTGATAAAGACTGGGCAGGCATGGTCTTTGCAGGGTTCATTGTATGGACGACCTGCTCACGACCTTATCGAGTCTGGTGTAATCAGCAAGACGGGCAAGATTGATTGGGATAAGGTTGATGAAATGAAGGAGCGAGGTTGATATGGTCAAGCGTTCACGTCTTTCAAAGAAAGGTGGCAAACTTCGCCAGAGCAGGCTGCCTTCCGTGGGCATGACAGTTTCGCAGATTGCGTCTCTTGCAAGGAAGATAATGCTTGTTGAAACAAAGATTTGGGAGAAGCATGGCTGGGAGCATGCTGGCATGGTCGTGAAGCCTGTTTATGAGAAGGAACTGCTGGCTGAATTGAACAAGCTTGACGTGAAGAGCCTTCCTCCGATTTTCTATGAGATATTCGAGGATGCCAACTGGCACACGATGAATGCATCTTTGGTTGATTTGGGGGTGCTTGCTTATCCGACTGCAAGCAGCAGGAAAGTCTATGATGCTTATAGGGCTCAGGGTGGGAAGACTTGGGAGCTGACATGATATGATTCGCAAGACCCGTTTATCAAAATCCAGCAGGAGCAAGAAATCCACTCGCATGACCAAAGTCTCCATGAGCCCAATACAGCAGCGCATCGCTGGCATGCTCACCGAAGAGATTGGCAAGCACATGCTGGATTCTGGTGCGGCATACGGATACCAGTATGAGCGGAACCGTGGAAAGGATTTCCTAAAGGAGCCGCAGGTGAAGGTCGAGGTTTATGATAATGAGGTCACGTTTTCTCGCAGCACATTCGATTTCCTGACGAGCCAGTGTGATGTGACTCCTGCAAGCGAGAAGCTGAACTCGCAGTTCAAGGCTTTCCTGAATACTCCCGAGATAAAAGAGGGTGATGCGCCCGACTGGAGCTCTGAGACCATGCAGGCATTCATGGACAAGCTTTTCAAGGAGCAGAAGATGCTGGTCGACATCTATGGCGAGGAGGATGGTCAAATCGGAAAGGTTGACAACAGCTATAATTATGATAATTCGCTTGACCAGACCTTGCTTTCCGTGATGTTCAGGAAGGATGGCAAGACGTTTGTCCTGCTTTCCGTTCACGGTGGTGCGGATGTCCGTGGCGGATACACTACCCCGCAGGTCTTCGAGCTCACTGGCGATGAAGGTGTGGCTGACTGGATTACAGGCATGCAGGACTTCCAAGCTGCTGATGGCGACAATGGGTGGAATTCAGATGATGCTGGTTATCACTGGTATGGTCAGATGGGTGATGCCAAAGACCTTGACGGTGACATCAAAAAGCAGTGGACGCTTGACAAGGCTAAACAGAAGGTCATGTCGAAGCTGAACGGCAAGGAGGTCAGCTTTTCTGCTGGGTGATTTTCATGGTTAAGCGTTCGCGTCTTTCAAGCAAAATTGTGAAGCCGATATATAGGAATCTTCGTTTTGGCAGGACGAAGAAGGTTTTAGGCATCCCAACTCGTGACATCTCAGGCGAAGAGCAGGGTCGTTATTATGGTGGTTTCAACAAGTTCAGCGGGACTGAGTTCCTGATGAAGATTCATTATGCGCTTGAAAATCCTTCCGCTTTTAAGAAGATTTGGGGCATGGTAAAAGCCAAATATGGTCTGTCGGAGTTTGATTGGAGCTTTATCCGTGATGAGGAAGACCCTGCGCTCCTGAGGAAGTATCTTGTGATTGCGGATGAAGCTACTGGCGGTAAATATCCTTGGATGAAGGGTGGTAAATGATGGTTAAGCGAACCCGCCTTCCAAAGGGGCAAATCTTCTCATCCGCCGACCACAGGCTTGAGTCCATCCCTATGATGTTCTTTGCGAACTGGTAT
>Ga0315289_10010936_pt1 | contig 12912 bp, 12 predicted proteins | sample YL17G11_40_MG_FD_203452 | JGI IMG/M metagenome (GOLD analysis project Ga0315289, IMG submission 203452) | Sediment microbial communities from Yellowstone Lake, YNP, Wyoming, USA - YL17G11_40 | ecosystem: Environmental > Aquatic > Freshwater > Lake > Sediment | place: USA: Wyoming | collected...
CATCAATAAATTGCTCATAATATTCATCAACCAGACTTTGCATGATTTCCTGCTCATCAGACGTCAGGTTTCTATACCCGGCATACATATCCTTATGCTCGCCACCGGTGAAAGTCTGCATCTCGATGCCCAGCTTATCGAACAAGCCCTTGAGGTTAGGTATCTGGGAAATAACTCCGATGCTTCCCGTCAGCGTGCCGGGGAGAGCCACTATCTTGTCCGCCTCACAGGAAATATAGTAGCCTCCAGAAGCAGCAATCGAGCCCATGCTGACCACAACAGGCTTCGATTGCTTAGCCTGCTCTATTTCCTCCAGGATTTCCTGGCACGGCGCCACCTCGCCACCGGGACTGTCCACACGCAAGATAATCGCCTTTACTGAAGAATCTGCCTCCGCTTCCCCTAACAGTTCCCGCACCAATTCCGGAGTAATAACCCCACTATACGTAAGTGGGCTGCTTGTTCCCGTAATAGCGCCAGTGAGTGGAATCACGGCAATTTTATCCCCGCCAACTCCGCCAGGCACTGAAATACAGCTAACTGGAATTAACATCACTAAAAGCAACAGCACCACCACACCAATAATAGCCACTCTTCCCTGTTTCATTTCTCTCCTCCTTATTGCTGACTCTTTTTATATATAGTATCCCGCATAACCTCGTACAAAAATCCCGCTAAATCCCCCTAAATCCCCCTTTATTAAAGGGGGAGTAAGGCAAATCAAATCCCCCTTTTCTAAGGGAGGAGCAAGGTAAATCAAATCCCCCTTTTCCAAAGGGGGAATAAGGGGGATTTGACATTCCATGAAAGCAAGTGAAATTACCAATAATTTTGTGCCTCATCATATTAACATACTTCTTCAGCTTTGTTAAACATTATGTCAACTGGAGCCTTCTTTCCTGTCCATAGCTCAAAGGAAGCCGCTCCCTGATATACTAGCATAGGTAAGCCGCCAAGAATATCAGCCCCTGCCTTCTGTGCTAACTGTAATAGAGGTGTCACCCGGGGATTGAATACCAGGTCATAGACCAGAATGCCTTCGGGAATTACATCGCCTGAGAGAGGCGATTGCTCTTGTTGAGGGCTATATTTCATTCCTATGGTGGTGCAATGGACTATTAACCGGCAGCGCTCAAATGTATCAGCGGAATTTACGCTTTGCCAGGGCAAGACAGCGATTCTGGTTTTCAAGCCAGCTCGAGTTACATAGCGATTTATATGCTCGGCCAGAGCTTTGGACTTATCCGGTACCCCATCCATAATAGTGAGTGAACTTACCTTGTTCTGCACCAGGGAAAAACAGACCGCCCTGGCAACCCCGCCAGCACCTAAAATTACCGCCTCTACGCCCTCAGGCTCAAATTTGCCTTTATTGCGTAGCGCAGTGATAAATCCATAGGCATCGGTGTTGAAGCCAACAAGCTTATCATCTCGCTTTGCTATGGTATTAACCGCCCCAATCAAGCTTGCCTGCTCGTCAATTTCATCCAGCAGGGGCAGAACTGTTTCCTTGTAAGGCGTGGTTACATTGGCGCCCAGGTTTTGTGGCTTTTTTAACCCAGCTATCCGGGAGCTGAGCTTCTCCGGACTTGTTTCCCAGAGCTGGTAGCGAATATCCAGGTGATAGTAATCCAGAGCCGCCTGCTGAAAATAGGGTGAGATAGAGTGCTTAACCGGATAACCAATAAGACCGATGAAATCAGGCATCGAGCCAACATCTTACCAAGCAAACACTGTCCCTGCAATGCCCTCTGCTCGTTCACATGATTGGTGACACTTAACTTCCTTCCTTGTCATTGCGAGCCAATTCTCCTCTCCCTTGACGGGAGAGGATTAAGGTGAGGGTGACATAAGCGGAGCGGTCGGTCTGGGCTTGTTCTGACCCTGAATGGAGGGGAGGGGAAGAATCTCACCGCTCAAGGCAGGCTCCGTGAAGAGGAAGAGGCTGGCGAAGGGTCTCTAGATTCTTCGGTTGCCAGCGGCAACCTTAGAATGACACCGATTGGTTTCTAAACGACCTCCCCTTTTAGAAGGGAAGCTTATAAAGTGAATGCCCCGCAGCATGCTGCAGGGCATTCAGGGTATCTAACCCCCCTTCCCTTCTAGTTAAGACCTGCTATCCTCAGTAATTGTCCGGTTAGTCCGGCTGCCCGGTTCTTACCACCACCACCACCAGGGGTGGGGTGGCCGTTCAGTGATAGTGAAGTTGTCGTCACTTATGTCAAAAATAGCTGGGTTAGCAATGCTAACCACCTTTATCCTTGCCTGGGTCGTTGCCGGCCCGGTTACTTGCCAGGCTTGACTGCCATCATTGCGAGTGGAAGCTACGATGGTTGTCCACGTTGAGCCACCGTCTCTTGAGAGCTCAATACTGACATTGCCAGTAACGCCGCCAGAAGATATCCACCAAATTATATGGTTAGTTCCAACTGCCCAGCGCTCACATCCATTTGGTGAAATAACCCATATACCTAGCCAAGTGATGGTGAAGTTGCCGTCACTTATGTCAGAAATAGTTGGGTTAGCAATGCTAACCACCCTTATCCTTGCCTGGTCCGTTGCTGGCCAGATTACCCACCAGGCTTGACTGCCATCATTGGGGGTAGAAGCTATGATGGTTGTCCATGTTAAGCCGCCGTTTCTTGAGAGCTGAATCCTGACATTGCCGGTAACCCCAGCAGATGTCCAGTTAATTGTCTGCTTACTTCCAATTGTCCAGTACTCACCTCCATTTGGTGAAATGACCGTTATCGTTATGGCTGGGCCGGTGGTGGTAAAGTTGTAATCGTCCGAAATAGCAATGAATCCGGTACCATCGACTGCGGCAACCGACCTGGCTCTATAGTGATAGGTGATGGATGGGGAAAGCCCGGTTAACGGAACACTGTGTGTAGTGACCGGAGTGGTGTCATTAGGGGTGTGGAAAGCATAGTCGGTTATGTTCTGGTGAAATTCAGTGTCATAGAATACCTGCGAGCTGGCACCGCCATTTGTCTTCCACACGATAGTGGCGCTGTTAGAGCCAATGGCTGAGGCATTGACATCATAGATTGCCAGGGGCACAGTACCGGTGACACTGGTGCCTTCAGCGGCAGCCATAGCTGGCACAGCTTGCAGGACTATACAAGCCAGCGCAAGCACACCAGAAACTAATTTCCACCTCATTGCTTAACACTCCTCCGTCTCACGGCAAGGAAGTAAACCAGCAAGACGATGACTACCACACCGGCAGCACCGCCGATAATAAGCCACAGGTTCACCGTCCCCGATGCCGAGCCTACCACAACCGCCCAGGTGCTGAGCTGATTAGTTTCAGCACTGAGGGTCATAGCCTCCGCATTAACCTTTGTTCTGAGTACCGTCCACTTGCTTTGAGCTTCGTCCCATCTGGCTAGGCTCAACCTGGAAGCATCGCCCCCAGCTTTATCAAGGTCAGCCGAGCTGTATTTGACGGTTATTGTGGCTTTCTTAACTAATAGCCCGGTTAGCCCTTCAACCCGAAAGCAGGTGGTCCCCAGCTCAAGTCCCGCTTGTGATGGGGGAAGCTGCGACGGCGAAATGCTCTCCACCGAGACCTTCACCTCACTGGTCACGCTGCCCTGGGGGAAGCTGATGGAAATTCTGCCATCCGCTGTCGCTAGAGTGGCGGCACTATTAGGGTAAAGGGTGATGCTGGCTGCTGGTGGGGGTGGGATATAGGGCTCCTTAACCTCAAAGCTGCCACTGGCTTCATCCAGTAAAGTCCCGTCTTCCAGCATTACCCTGGATTGAACTGAATAGTTCCCCAGAGGCAATTCTCCCTGCGGGATGAAGGTGACTTTTAGCTGTCTTGTAATGCCAGGAACCACTGCGGACGTCGTTACTGGAATGGAAATCGTCTCCAGAATTTGTCCCTGGGCGTCCTTGATGGTGACCTCTCCCTTGACCTTGAAGTCATGGTTGCCGGTATTCTGGAACATGGTCAATATCTCTACCGGTTCCCCGCTGACTGCCTCGGTGGTGGGAATCTCAATAATCTTGCCCTCATAGATAAGCTGGCTGTCCTTGATAGTCAGGTATACTGGTACATTTATCGCCGAGATAATCCCCACCTGTCCCCCACCCGTAGGTTGCGTATGGACATAGATGACGGCATACCTGCCGCCAGCGGTGGCATTCCCCGGAATTTGTATGGTAGCCACTACCTCCTGAGAATCGCCCGGCTCTAAATGGAACGAGCTTTTATCCAGGGTGATGAAGCTGCGAGCCGAGTAGGGGCTGGTATCCTCGGGGGCTTCCAGCGCCTGGCAGGCGCCCTCAAGGGACTGCCCCAGGCCCCTGACATCAACCTGTATGTCCATCGCCGGGTCGGTGTCCCTGGTGCTTATCGTCATGGTATGAGTGTAGTTGTTTCCGGGGACAATCTCGCCCTTGCAGATAGCCCCGCTCACCCTCAGCCCTGGATTAGCTGAGACCGGGACAGCCAGCAACGCCAGTGCCGACATTACTGCCACTGTTGCCAGCACCGCCAGGTATCTATGCCGTAGCTTTGTCATATTTATCTCTTTATGGTGTTATAGTCGTCCCGGTAAAGGTAACGATAATGCGGTATGAGTGCCCACCGGGAAGGACTTGGTCACTCCAGGATACCGTCTGCTTGAAGGTAACAGTTACGTTTGCATTGCCGCTGCCGCTGGCGATGGTGCCCTCGGTGGGCAGGGTCACCTCATAGGTCTGGGCAGCCACCGTCATAAAATTGCTGAGTTTGGTCGTGCCGTAGGCTGACCCGTTCCAGTCGGTCATCTTGCCGCCGGTGGCAGCATCGGCATCCTTGACCGTTACCGTCCAGTTGCTATTAGAGGTAACATTGAGCGTCCCCGTCGTCGTCTTGGGCTGGTCTCCCTGCGGGCTTAACGCCCAGCCGGTAATATCGGTTGGTGCGGTGATTTCAATAGTGGCGGGGGGCGGCGTGGTGGTGAATGAAACTTCACCACCATAGGAATAACCTACTGAGTTATGGGCATAGGCTCTGGCATAGTAAGTGGTTCCAGTTGATAGGCTAGTTAATCCTTTAGTAAAATCCCCTATCCCGAATAACCCCGTATCCTCGGCATAACTTGCATATCCAGATGATGCGGGGGCAACATTACCGGGAAGGCCATGAGATGATGTATCATAAACAAAGCCACGCTTGTCGCAATCCCGACCGCCGGTAGCGGTTATGTTGCCATTGCCCGTGGCCGTGGTCGCTTCAACAGAAGTGGCATCCTGGGTGGTTACGGTAGGTGCTGCCACCGCCTCTCCCACCGCAAAATCGCCAAAGGACGTCATTCCTGTTGCTGGTGTGCTCGTAGTCGTCTTAGTGCCGACGGTCGGATATGACCAGGAGGTGCCACTGTATTTCCCGACGATAAAGTTAGCGGTGTTAGCGCCAGCATCGATATCACTTGGATTATTGAAGTTGAAGGTCGCACCGTAGGTCGTGAACACAATCCCGGAGTTTGTGAGGCTCCAGTATACGTTGACGCTCTTGGTAGCATCTATCGTAGACGATCCGATGGAGGGGTGATCGCCCGATGTTGCCTTTGCGATCAGGTTTCCCGCAGTGCTGACACTGGCAAACGTTACGGCCACCGGGTTATAGCCACTCGCTGTGCCGACCTCGAATGTACGTGAGACGCTAGACCCAGTCGCAACGTTCTTCTGCAAGTTGCCGATTACATAACCATTAGTGCGTGTGACTGCGCCGCTTGCAGGGATGATGACCTTGTTCGAGTCGGTGGTAATCTTGCCATTCGTTAAGGTGAGCGTATTGCTGATAGTCTCATCGTTGTTGATAGTGAGACCGTAGCTGTTATTCAGGGTCATTTTATAAAATGTTGTGGCTCCGGTCATAGTCTGTGCGCCGCTGCCATTTAAATTAATGGTTGAAGTCCCCGCAGTGAACGTACCGCCGTTGGTCCAGTCGCCCCCGACATTGTGAGTATAAGTACCTGCACTAAATGTTGTACCGGATCCAATTGTAACGCTTCCACCAATCGTCATCCCTGTTAAAGCAGTGGCGGTGGCTGTTCCTAATAAATTAAAATTACCATTGATAGTACTTACAGAAGTCATTGTTTTTGCACCGCTGCCACTCAATGTGAGATGATGATAGGTGGTTGCTTTCACCGTCTGGCCGGCACCAGTGTAATTGACTGTATTACCTGTTGCGTTAGCTGTCAGTGTTGCGATTCCCGAAGTTCCACCGATGTTAAGGGTGGCACTCGTGCCTTGTGTCAGCCCGCCTCCCCCGGCGAGCGCTGTACTGACATTCAATATCCCATTATTTGTGTAGGTTCCGCTGACCGTTACGCTCGGAATTGAAGTTTGGTTTGCCCCGCTAAACGTCTTGGTGCTACCGCTAAAGGTGTGAGTACCTGTGCCGCCAGTCAACGTTCCATCGTTCTGTAAATTTCCACCAAAGGAAATACTCTCACTCACCGTTTCACTCCAAATGCCTCCGCTATTGATAATGACATCACCAGTGAAGGTCTTGGTCCCCGTCGTGCTGCTAATCGTCAACGTGCCATCCACCGTCGTGGTTCCGTTCACAGTAATACTGAAACCAGCAACCGTGAAATTCGTGCCGCTGCCGACATCGAGGTTGCCGCCGATGGTCAGACCAACCGTCGTGGTCGCCGAAGCAGTTCCACTCAGGGCCAAGTTGCCGTTGACCTGTGTTATGCCACTCGGTAGAGTTTTTGTGCCACTGCCTGCCAGTGCAAGGTTGTAGTAGGAGTACCCAGAAGCGGGGACTGCAACGCTCTGTGCACCCCCATTATAGCAAACGGTACCAGCATCGCCTGTTATATGGAAGTAATAAGTCCATGTGGGAGTCACCGGAAAATAGACTGTTCCACCGCTTTTTTCGATGAAAAGATTTCGGGGGAAAGCAACCTTACCCCCAGCCGTATTTTGGTCTTGACTACCGTAAAAGTAAAAACTAACATAGTCAGTCAAGGTGCCGCTGAAACTCCAATCACCGTAGAACACAACATTAGTTCCCCCATCGCTGGGTCCATCAATTGTTCCGACACCGCTAATCTTGCCAGTCGTAACCGGCGAGGTTCCGCCGCCAAAAACATGAAGTGTGCCCGCAGTGTTATACAACTTAAGAGTGCCATTAACGGCTATATCACCACAAGTTCCCGTATAGTCCCCGGGAATGTAAACAGTATGGCCTGCCGCAATAACCACTGCATCAGTTGTTCCTGGGACTACTCCGCCAGGCCATGGCGTGTTGTTGACCGTCGAATTCCAGTTACCATTGCCGGTGGTGGTGATGGTCGCCGCCAGCGCCGGTGTGGGCCCCAGGAGTGGAACAGCCAGCGGGATTACCAGTAAGGATAGAGCCAATACCAGAGCTAGGGCTAAATGCCCTAACCAGGCCCGTCCATTTTCTGTTTTATTCATTTACCACCGGCCCCATGGCAAGCACCAGCGCCGCCACCAATAGCGGCGTTAGCAGCAAGGCGAACTTTCTGAGTTTAGCCTTCATATAAGCGCCTTTCCTCCTTGGTTATTATAGTTCCTGATGGGCAAAAGCCCATCACCTCTTTCATTCTATAGTCAGATAATGTTATTGTCCAGCGCCAGGGAATCCACCGCCCCTCCTGGGCAGCATCCACCCCGGCATCGGGATTTTAGTTCGGGACAGGGATTGGGGGGCAGCACTCGCCGCCCCTAAGATTGCTACATTGGGACTATATAGGGGTGCCGGTGAAGGTTATGTTGATTGAGTAAGCACCTGCAGTATCAGCATACACAACCGTCTGCTGGAAGTTTACATCATCGATATCTGTTTGCCCAGCCGCGGCAGCTCCGCTGTCCTCCAACAACACGTCTGAGCCTGACAGTGCCGTGTAGTCCGCTATATCACCGCCCTTAATCTTTAAGGCATTGGCTAGAGTACCGGGAGTACCGGACATCTTCCCATCACCACCAGCCTCTTTCGCACCCAGTGTCCAGTTTTTTTGAGTGCAGTTAACCGTGACGGTAATGTCTGAAGCTAGCGTATTGTTGCCAATGTCCATACTACCCAGGCCAGCGCCAGCCGGGGCAGTAACTTCAATTGCCACGGCGACAGTGCCCGTTACCTCGGTCGTGCCCACGGCAGCCAGAGCCGCCATCGGCATCGCCAGGGCAGCCATCAGTCCCAGGACTCCAACTATGGCTAAAATCTTTTTCATCCTTTTCCTCCTTTCTTAATTATTATTAGATTGGAACCTTTCCAACCTTCCGCTTTGTGACCCTGTCCCATTTTCCTGACCTTCTCTTCTTCCCGTTAAATATCACCTCCTTATCGGCCTGAAAAGCACGCTCTGGATTTTTCGCTAAATGCACAGCACGGCAGATACAGTACGAATACAGTACTTTAATTCTAACACTAAAGTACTAGTTGTCAAGATGACAAAACCTCACAAAACCTCACTTTTCCTACTTTTTTAATACTTTTTTCCCAGGACTGCCCTGGCTGGTGCTGAAGGCTTAAGACATCGCCACTGGATTGTCAAACACTGCCATCCTCCAGGCATTTCAAATTTCTTCATTCTCATTTATTTTCCTCCTTTTTTGTAAGCATTCAGCCTTCAGTAAATAGCTTATAGCTTTCAGCGCTCAGCACTCAGAACCACCCATCCGCCCCTGACGGCTGATTGCTGATAACCAAACGCTTTTTCTCCTTTTGCCCGATGTGAGATTGCCTCAGATCGACCGCTCCGCTTTTTCACCCTCACCTTAATCCTCTCCCTTCAAGGGAGAGGAAAATTGGAAAGAGAGATTGCTTCGGCACTGTCGTGCCTCGCAATGACAATCCAGAGCAAGCCCAGGGGCATCTCAGCTTGGATAGTAGTCATATTTATGTTGAACTCGCATCGACATCTTCTCCTCTCTCGCAATGCCTGTAGACATTCCGAACAAAGGTAGCCCCAAACTCCGCCATTTCCGGCACATTCCAGTATGTCAGCATAGGCACCAGCCAGTCTGGGATAGACGATTTTCCGTTTATGACAGTTATCACAGGTTTTGTAGGTTACTTCATTTTCCGCACACAAATTCCTTGTTGCCCTCATACCGATGATTATCCTTGCCTGTACCTCCCCATCACGGAGAAAAAGAAACTAGCTATGCTACATAATTTAGTTATTGGCAGCAACAAATTCAATGCCCATTTAGTGGAAAAAGGTCTTTATCTGGTGGAAATTAATTGATTTGGCAGCTAAAAGGAACAGAGTTTCAAACCAGGCATTAAGATGAAGGAAATAAGAGATTTCAGGGAGACTCAGGATTTAGCGATCCTGTATCCCATACCTCTTTCGGTGAGAATAACCTTCGGGGCAGCCGGGTCTTGTTCGATTTTACACCTCAAGCGGTGGATGTACTTCTTAAGGAATTCAGGGTCAGCTCGATAATCCGGCCCCCAGCCACTATGGAGTAAAGTTGCACGGCTGACTACACTTCCCTCATTTTTTACTAATTGGCAAATAATCTTATACTCGATAGGGGTTAGCTTCACTGGCTTTCCTCGAAGGAATACCTCATGGGTGTCATAATTTATGGTCAGCATTCCATTGAGGAAAAAGGATATAGACTCATTGCTTGGAGGAGAACGGCGACGAAGGATAGCATTGACTTCAGCAATAAATTCCATAGGCATGGTAGAAGGGGTAACCCAGTCATCAGCGCCCATTTCCAGAGCCCTTACCTTATCGGCAACATCATCACTCTGGCTAAAAATAACGATGGGCACGTCAGAAAAGCTACGAACCTGGCTTATGAAGTCAAAGGAGTCCACAGTAGCTGCTAAATCCAGGTGAAGCATAACGACATCTGGTTGTTCCCTATATATTAGCTCGAGGCCTTCCCTGGCTTCAGTGGCATGAAGCGTGCTTAAATCCGACCATCTCACCCTTAAAATGAGGGTAATAGTTTGCCACAAACCGCCGGACTCACCCACGCACACGGCTTTCATCTTCGATTTTACTTTTGGATTTTAGTATTAGTACTATTTTACCATATTTCTAGCATATATGGAAATCAAGTCAATATCCTTATCTTTACTTTACCTCTAAATCGTGGGACAAACGTCCTGTTTCTCGCGACTTTTTGGTCAAGGTAAAAACCTGGGAGCCCGGGGATAGTACTTTTTGGTGATTTACAGGGAAGAGAGGTTAAGTTAGTATAAGTTTAAGCAACATAAATAAAGTTGTGTGAGGATAGATAAGGTAGATTATAAGGAAGAAAAAATGGAAATAATGAATAAAGAAGAAACCGAAAAAATAACTAAAATGTCTTTTTCTGATTTAGCGAACCTTGCTGGCGACCAGAAATTCCTAGCGCAAGTAGTTTCAGCAGTTTATAACTATGGAATTCAACTGGGAAAACAGCAAGCGTTACGAAGCGTTACGAAAGAAGTCTCGAAGAACACAAGCGAGGTAAGATGAAAGTGTACTCAACCGATTCCGAGATGCTGACTACCGCCGAGGTAGCCAGGCTATTGCATGTTCATCCCAACACGGTGAGGCAGTGGAGCAATAAAGGGCTGTTTCATGCCTATCGCCTGGGGACAAGGGGTGACCGCAGGTTCAACCGGAAGGACATAGAGCGCTTTATAAGGCACGAATAAATTTTAGCTGCGGTAGCTCCTTTAGACAGAGTGCCTTATCAAGAGATTGTTTAGCAACTCCCCCTCTGTCATTGCGAGCAAAGCGTGGCAATCTCGGTGGGGCGTGGGATTGCTTCGGCACGTTGTGCCTCGCAATGACAAATAAACAATGTGTTCCTTTTGGATTTTAGTACCAGTACTGTCTTACTATATTTTTAGCATATATGGAAATGTCAATAGCATTATCTTTACTTTACCTCCAAATCGTGGGACAAAAATCCTGTTTCCCGCGACTTTTTGGTCAAGGTGTAAAAACCTGGGAGCCCGGGGATAGGACTTTTGGGTGATTTACAGGGAAGAGAGGTTAAATTAGTATAAGTTTACGCAACATAAATAAAGTTGTGTGAGGATGGATAAGATGGAGGTAAAATGAAAGTGTACTCACCCTATTCCGAGATGCTGACTACCACTGAGGCAGCGAGGCTATTGTATGTCCACCCCAACACGGTGAGGCAGTGGACCAAAAAAGGGCTGATTCGTGCCTATCGCCTGGGGACAAGGGGTGACCGCAGGTTCAACCGGAAGGACATAGAGCGCTTTATAGGGCACGAATAAATTTCAGCTGCGGTAGCTCCTTTAGACAGAGTGCCTTATTTATAGTATCCCTCATAACTTCGTATAAAAATCCCTCTAAATCCCCCTTTTTCTAAAGGGGGAGTAAGGGGGATTTGAGATTCCAGGAAAGCAAGTGAGATTATAAATAGTTTTGTGTCTAACTATAATTTTTGTTCAAGCTATCTAGGAATCCCTGAAGGATAATAGCCGCCGCTAAAGCATCCTGGTGCTGTTTTCTCTTATCCTTTCTAGTTCCGGCCTCAATCATCAACCTTTCCGCAGCCACGCTGGACAGCCGCTCATCCCACATTTGTATGCTGACCCCGGTAAGATGAGACTGCTTTTCACCCAAAATTTTCTGCGAATTTTTCGGGAACCCGTTCGCTTCCCCTTCGCTGATTGCCACGCCTTCGGCTCGCAACTTTGGCTCAGGGCTTCGGCTCGCAATGACACTCTGGAGCTTTTCCGCAAAATCCTTTACCTTCATAGCTTGCTGAGTTAAATGTCCATCGAGGGAATAGGGTAAACCGACCACAATACATTCCACCTTATATTGCTCAACAAGTTTAATAATGTCAGCTATGACATCCTCCTGGTTTCTACGCTCAATCACGGTGAGAGGAGTTGCTAATACTCCGTCAGGGTCACTTATTGCCACACCGGTTTTCCTATCTCCAATATCCAATCCGAGACTGCGCATGTTCACCTCATTCTTTCGCTTCGCTCAGGACAAGCCTTTAAAAATCCCTCTAAATCCCCCTTTACAAAAGGGGGAGCAACGGGGATTGGGCTTATCATTACGCACAAATAAAGTCCCCCTTTCCTAAAGGGGGAGTAAGGGGGATTACAAATCCCCATATATCCTTTCAATAACTCCGTTAAGGTTCTCAAGTATTTCTCGGTCTGAAAACCTCAAAACCTTTAATCCTTGCTTTCTCATATAATCATCCCTAGTCTTATCCTTCTTAATCTCCTTATTGTTGTAGTGCTGACCACCATTAACTTCAACGATTAGCTTTGCTTTTGGACAGTAGAAATCGACTATATAATTGCCTACAATCCTCTGCCTATAAAATTGATACTCCTTCAACTGCTTTTTCCTCACTTTTGACCAAAGCAATCTTTCTACATCGGTCATATTCTTTCTCAGTTGTCTAGAGTATCCTTTTAGCTTTCTATTGTAAAACAGCAAAATATGTCATCCCCACAAGGAGATTATAATCCCCCTCTTTCCCCCTTTCCTAAAGGGGGAAGATATGGGCAATGCAGAGCATCAAGGGAGGGAGATTCTCTCTGCGATGATACTTTCAACCGAGCTTAAGGCATCATCCAGTCTGGTTACATCCTTCCCACCTGCCTGGGCCATCTCCGCTCTGCCTCCACCGCTGCCGCCGGTAACCCGGGCTACCTGTTTGATAATATCATCGGCATGGAGACCTCGGGCTACCAGGTCAGGGGTAACCATTGCCAGGAAGCTGGGGGTATTATCATAAACTGTAGCTAAAATTATCACTGCGCTGTTTAATTTATTGCGTAATATATCACCCATCTCGCGAAGAACGGATTTGTTCAGCGGCAGTACTCTGGCTGACAAAAATGTTACCCCACCCACCTGTTTGGTCTGGGTAACCAACGATTCTGCCATCCTTCGAGATAATTCCCTCTCCAACCAC
>Ga0315289_10010937_pt1 | contig 12911 bp, 9 predicted proteins | sample YL17G11_40_MG_FD_203452 | JGI IMG/M metagenome (GOLD analysis project Ga0315289, IMG submission 203452) | Sediment microbial communities from Yellowstone Lake, YNP, Wyoming, USA - YL17G11_40 | ecosystem: Environmental > Aquatic > Freshwater > Lake > Sediment | place: USA: Wyoming | collected...
GAATCAGCTCGACCGGCAGGTTGGCCAGCAGACTGCCGCCGAAGCGGCGCGTGTCATCGACCAGCAGTGCCATCTCTTCCGCCAGCGGATCGCCCGCCAACTGCACTGCGCCATTCAGAAGCATTCCACTAAACTCGACCGGCGCCGTCATCGGCATCGAAACCGAGGCGCTCTTTCGGATAATCGGACGGTTGCTTCCTCCGCCGGTCCCATTATCAATGCTCGACCCGCGGAATATCACCCACGCCCCCGCCACAAGCAAACACGCCCCCGCCACGGCAATCACCGGACGAGGCAGCCGCAACAGAACCGCCCGGCGCCGGCCGCTACGGGCCTCAATGGCGGACATGACCCGCGCGGAAAGTCCTGCTGGCAGGGCCTCCAGCAGCGGAACATCCCGCGCGAGCGACTGGCGAAGCCGGACAAGCCGCTGATGGTACAACCGGCACGCTTCGCAGCCGGCAAGGTGACCTTGAAGTTCGGAGCCGATCGGCTCGCCCGCGTCAACGCTGTCGAACAGGGCAGCCTGGTTCTTTTCGCAATTGTCGCAGTTCATCTTGCACCTCTCGATGTTTCGATAGACAGCATCCCCGCTGGCGGCACCCGCTCCGGGCCGCGCGGCGGCGCCAACGCCGCGGCCGGGCTATTCATAAGCCTCCGGCACGCCCGGTGCAGCATCACCGAGACGCTGTTGGCCGAGCGGCCCAGGGCGTCGGCGATCTCCCGCACGGCCAAGCCTTCCACATAGCGCATCCACAGCGCGCCGTATTGCTCAGCATCCAGCGCCGCCAACGCCGCTGCCCAGATGCCCTCTCGCTGTTCCTGCTCGATCATGGCCTCCAGCACCGGTGAGGCCGAGTTGTCCGGCGGATCAACAAGCTCAAGCGGCACAGCCGCCTTACGCGACCGCCAGTACCCGACCGCCTCGCGCGTCGCAATCGCGAACAACCAGGCCGAGACGCTCCGAGAGGCGTCGTATCGGCCAAGGTTGCAGTATGCCTTAAGCAGCGCTTCCTGGAGGGCGTCCTCGGCCGCGTGGGTGTCGCCAAGCCGCCCGACGAGGTAGCGAAGCAGCCTGGGGCCAAGCAGGGCCACCAGGTGATCGAACGACGCCAAAGAGCCAGCCGCAGCTTTCGCGGCCAGCTCGTTGGCAAGTCGATCTTCGTCGCAGCGGGATGTCGTCACCGGATCGGTCATGCCTCAGTCGATAACAGTCAGTCCAGCGTGTCTCACTTATCCCCGGCTTCAGCCTGCGCCTTGGCCTTCTCGGTCCGGTCACGGAGGAACTTGAGCATCTCGATGAGCGAGTCGGTCGGCGCGGTCGCACTCACGCTGACCATGCCCTCGGCGCCGCCGACGGTGATCTTCTCGCCCAGCACCGGCAGGTCGTTGCGTTCCTGCGTCATCATCTGCCCAAGGGCGACGAAGCCCTGGATCACGTCACGAAGTTGAGTCGCCTTCTTGGCATCGCCGACAAGCGCCACGACCTCCGCGAACATGCCTTCCTTATTCTCGCCGACCTGAAGGGAGATGTCCGTAATGTCCTTCAGCGCCGCCTTCGGCCCATCCGTCGCGGCTGGCATCGGAATGCCACTGGCCACGACGACGAAGAACTCGCCCGCGACGGGCTTGGGCAGCATGGGCAGGCCTTCAGTCTTGCCCAGGCTCTCGGCCTTGCCGTCCAGCACAGCGATGGCGTTCTTCAACAACTCCAGACTGGAGGCGACAAGCACCGTCTTGGCGTCGTAGAACGTTCCGAAGTTGGCCTTGGCGGGGATCTCCTCCCCGTCAGGCACTTCCTCGGCCGGGTCCGTCCACTGGTGCAGCGTACGGCCGCCGAACTTGAACTCCTTGTGCGTGTCGTTGACCGCCAGCAACTCCAGCACCTTCTGCTGGTCAACCGTCATGTCCATTATGACCACGCCATCCTTCGGGCCAACCTGCTTCCCGTAAATCGTAATGCCCCGAACGTCGCGAGTCAGGTCAAAACCGAACTTCTGCCGCAGGTCCGTTACCTTGTTGACGAACTCAGGCTTCTTCTCGGCCTCGGCCAGGATGAACTTGCCCAGCCCGCTCTGGAGCATGGCCGCAACGTCGACGTGGGCAACCCAGTTGGCATCGCCGCCAACCTGATCGGTCTTCAACGGCCCCGCAAAAGCCGTCGCGCCCAGAACCATCAGGGTCATTGCGATTGTCGCTCGTGCTTTCATTGCTTTCTCCTCTGTAATGATAGGTTCCACACTGTTTCTTCATCTTCCGCGTTTCGCGCTTGACGCATCTTCGCACCAAGTACGCGCGGCGGCGCCGAAAGGTTACATCTTTTTCGACAAAGGGAGCAGAAAACGGGGCAGGAAGGAAAGGGAAAACAGAATAGGTACGCTAACCATTCTTGGCGACTGCTGCCTGAGAAGAAAGCCGTGCAATATGCCGCCGCGTCCGCCGTTATTGCGTACGAGGAGTATGCGTGTGACACGATCCATCGCGACACTGATCGCCGCCGTGTTTGCGGCATGCCTGCAGGCCGCTTCGCCCGCGATCGCCAAGCAGGAGCCGGTGATCGAGAAGTTCCAGAGCGGACAGACCCGCCTCCGCTACACCATCGACGAGCAGAAGCGCAAGCAGGGAACCTACAAGGAATACCACCCCAACGGGCAAACCCCCCGCCCCCCGGTCCGCCGCGGCGGACCCGCCGGCCCGAGGGGTAGCCGCAAAATCAAATTTCCTATCATTGATAATAGTTTACCGCGACCTTGGCCCCCTCGGCCGCCAGGCCAAAGCAAATCGCCTTGCCCAGCCCGCGCGATCCGCCGGTCACCAGAACCACCTTGTCCTTCAGTCCCATGTCCACGAGTTGCGTTCCTCTTTGCTGAAGAAAGCGACTAAGTTCAGATTTCGCGCCGGTCCATTCCGGCGGCCGGGCAAGAGATTAAACGATACCCGGCCCGATGGAAAGCGTCCGTTGAAGGTTCCGGCGGCCCGGGATTCCAGGGGCAACTACGATGCGAAACGAAGGTGGACAGACTGCGGGCATCTGCATTGGTCCTGGCTCGCCGGAATAGGCCAGAGGCTGTACCGGAGATTCCGGGTAACATGTAGTGTGGGTGCAACACTTTGAAGGAGTTTTTGCGATGAATGCCGAAAGCAGTGCTTTGCACGTTGCGATGGGTCTGGTTGTGGTGGGAGCAATGGCATGCGCGGCGGCTGCGGCCCAAGACGCCGACGACATTGCCCGCCGGCTCGTGCCGAAGCCCGCGGAACTCGGGATCAAATCCGCCGGCGGGACGTTCAAGCTCACCGCCGACACGGTGATTCTCCACAAAGGCGAAGGCGCGGCCGCCGCGGCGGCGATGCTCCAGAAGGACATTGCCGCTCAGACGGGCCTGGAGCTCGAGGTTGTGACGAAGCCGTTGGACGATAACGATGAAATAATCTTCGTTCTCTGCGGAACCGGTAGCGCCCTTAGGCCCCGGCCTAGGGGCGACGAAGCCTATGAGTTGTCGTTCAGCACGCGGACGGCGGCGATTCTAGCCTCCAAGCCGGCAGGGCTGTTCTACGGCACGCGGACGCTGCTCCAGCTTCTCATGCCGGCCGACGCGAATGCGACGGACGGGAAGGTTGCCCCAGCCGAGATTCGCGCACTGACCATCAACGACCGCCCGCGTTTCGAATGGCGCGGACTCATGCTCGATTGCAGCCGCACGTTCCAGTCCGTTGAGTACGTCAAGAAGACCATCGACCGCATGGCCATGTACAAGATGAACGTCCTGCACATGCACCTGACGGACGACCAGGGCTGGCGGCTGGAGATCAAGCGGTACCCGGAGTTGACCAAAAAGGGCGCGGAGTTCCCGGCCAGGTACAACGAGCCCGCCGGCCATCAGGGCTTCTATACGCAGGCCCAGATGAAGGAGCTGATCGCATACGCGGCCGAGCGGGCTATCACGATCGTGCCGGAGGTCGAGATGCCCGGCCACAGCCTGGCGGCGCTGGCTTGCTATCCGCGGCTTTCGTGCACGGGCGGGCCATTCGAGATCCACCCGTTCTTCAAGGGCCCGGGCATCCACAAGGAGATCTACTGCGCCGGCAACGATGAGACGTTCGAGTTTCTCCAGAACGTGCTGACGGAGGTGATCGAGCTGTTTCCGTCGAAGTACATTCACATCGGCGGCGACGAGGCCCCCAAGGACAGTTGGAACAAGTGCCCCAAGTGCCAGGCTCGCATCAAGGCCGAGGGCCTCAAGGGCGCCCACGAGCTCCAGAGCTGGTTCATCAAGCGGATCGACAAGTTCGTGACGGGCAAGGGCCGGGCCATCATCGGCTGGGATGAGATTCTCGAGGGCGGCCTGGCCGAGAACGCCGCCGTGATGAGCTGGCGCGGCACGCGCGGCGGTATCGCCGCCGCCCAGGCCGGGCACAAGGTCGTCATGTCGCCCACGAGCCACTGCTACTTCGACTACACCTGGAAACGCATCGATACCGCGCGGGCGTTCTCGTTCGATCCGACGGCCGGGATGACCGACGGGCAGGCCCGCTGTGTGCTGGGCCTCCAGGCGAACTTCTGGTCGCACATCGACCGCGAGGAGCCGAAGGTGGACGGCCAGCTTTTCCCAAGGCTGCTGGGCATCGCCGAACGCGGCTGGTCGCCCAAAGACGATACCGACGCCGCGGACTTCGCTCTGCGCGTGAAAGCCCAACTGCCGCGGCTGGAGATGATGGGTGTGAGTTACCACAAGGACGCGAAGTAGGACGCAGCCAGCTATTCCCGCGGCGGGGGGGGGGGCGAGGCGGGCGGGGGGGGGCGAATGCGGAATTCGTTTGTCGGCCGGGGCTTGGTGCGGCCGGGGCGATGCGGTAGAATACTTGGGGCGATGCGGTAGAATACTTTGGGTGTAAGGAAAGCGCAAACGGCGTTGCCGGCCGGGCCGGCGGCGCGCGAGGTGTGAACATCCGCTACAGGAATCGGACATTGCGGCTTGCGGCGGCGGCGATCGTGGGGGCGGCGTGCGCGCTGACGGCCGTCGCGGCGGATGCCGGTCCGGCCGGGCCAAGGGCATGGATTGCAGCCGGGGACGCCAACGCGGCGGCGGGGGGGCGGAACGGGGCGTCGCGGGCGGGTGATGCGAACTCCGTGGCTTTCGACATGTCGGCCTCGGACGTGGGCCAGCGGCTCACGCGGCTGCTGCTGGACAAGCCCGAAGTGCCCATCACGCTGCCGCTGGACGCGGAGAAGCCCACGGCGGCGGCGCCTCTGCCGGCGGAGGGAACGATGATCGTCGACCGCGTCTGCCGGCTGTGGTCGGAGCGAAACAGCTTCTGGCTCGTGCTGACGTTCGAGCCCGAGCCGGGCAAGGCCGCGGGGCCGTCGGCGCCGGCCGGAAGTATCGAGCCCCGCGTTCTGCCCTGCGAGTTGATGGAGCAGATGGAAACCCTGGCGGCCCGCACGCCGGGCACGTGCTTCCGCGTGTCGGGCGAGACGACGATCTACGAGGGCCGCGCGTACATCCTTCCCACAAAGGTGACCGTGTTGCCGCACGAGTCGCCGTCGCCGCCGCCGTCTGTGGCGCCGCCAGCGGCCGAGACGCCGACATCGAAGCCCGCCGCGGCTGCCGGCGGGGCCGCAACCCCGACCACCGGGCCGGCCGAGCGGGACAAGCCGGGCGAACTCACCAGCGACGAACTGCTCAACGCCCTTCTCCGCGAGAGCTCGGGCCGGCCCATCCAGACCGTGCCCGTTCTGCCGGATTCCCCCAAGCCGGCGTCGGTCGCCCCGACGGGCCCGGCCGTGCTGCCCGTGGCCCGCGGCGAGATGGTCGCCGACAGGCTTGTGCGGATCGTGCCCGACCCGCAGGGCCGCTGGTGGATCGCCGCCTTCGAGGCCGACAACATCCTCCAGGAGCCGCCGATGCGACTGCTGCCCTGCGAAATGCTCGCCAAAGCCAAGGCCCTGGCCGGCGAGGCGCGGCCGGGCAGGATGCGGATCTTCCGTGTCTCCGGCAAGGTCACCCGCTACGAGGGCGACCGATACCTGCTGCTGCGAAAGGTCCTCGTCGAGTTGAACCTCGGACAGTTCTGAACCTCGGACCGCTCTGAACATGGTGCTGATCTGGCCGCTATCGCTGGTGGGACTCATCGCCGCCGCCGCCGTCGCCGCGTGGGCACTCATCCGCCCGGGCCGGCAGGAGGCCATCGTCGGCAGCCTGAGCGTATGGCGAAAGGCGCTGGCGTCGCTGGACCGATCCGCCAGACGCTCCAGCCGGCGAGTTTCCGCGGCGTGGCTGCTGCTGCTGGGCGGCGCCGTCGCGGGGATTCTCGGCCTGGCCAGGCCCGTGCTGGAAACGCATGGCCGCGCACGCGACCTGGCCGTGTCGCTTTGCATCTCCGCCGAACTCGGCCCGCAGGGCCTGGCCGACATGACCGCCGCCGCACGCGGGCTGCTGGGCCGGCTTGGCACGCGAGATCGCGTCCGCCTCGTACTGCCGGCTGAGCTTGGCGGCACGGCCGGCCCGCTTTCGCCCGCCGAAACCGACGAGCGAATCGCCCAACTGCCCCTGCTGGCCGCCGCCGCGGACGACATCGCCATGCCCACCGACCCGCAGGATGTGCAGCACGTGTACCGTTTCGTCCCAGCCTGCCGCGCCGCCGGGGCCGACGGCCCAGCGCCGGCCGGGCCGCAGACCACCGTTATCACCATCAGCGATCACTTGGCCGACGGCACCATTGATGCAATCGGCGCCGCGGCCATGCCGGCCGGCACCGGCGAACAGGCCGCGCAGGCGAAACCCCCCGCCCCCCGGTCCGCCGCGGCGGACCCGCCAGCCCGAGGGGTCAACGAAAAATCAAATTTCCTATCAGTGCTCGCGCATTGCGGCAGCATCGGGTTTCTCCGGGCGGCGAGGGCGGTTGCGGGGCCGGCGACCCGTGCGCCGGCGCCGCGGAAAGGAAAGGGCTATGGCTGAGTTGAATCATTCCACGTGGACGGTTCTGGCGGGGCTGCTCGTGATGGCGATCGCGGGGGCTGGTTCGATGCAGGCCGCGGCAGGGGAATGGTTCATCTCGCCTGCGGGCGCCGATGACAACCCCGGCACCCGTGAGAAACCGTTCGCCACGCTCGCCAAAGCCCGCGACGCCGCCCGCGCCGTCCCCGCCGGCCAGCCGCGCACGGTCCGGCTGCTCGGCGGCACGCACTACCTGAGCGATACGCTCGTCCTTGAGGCCGGGAAGGACTCCGGCGGCAAGGATGCGCCGCTCGTTTTCGAGGCCGTCGCCGGGCAAACGCCCGTCATCAGCGGCGGCGTCAAGCTCCAGGTCGCGTGGCGCCCGTACAAGGGCGAGATACTCCAGGCGACAGTCCCGGCCGGGTTTGCGACGGACCAACTGTTCGTCAACAGCCAGCGCCAGCACATGGCCCGCTATCCCAACTACGACCCCAACCAGCGGATCTTCAACGGCTGCGCCGCCGACGCCATCAGCACCGAGCGGGCCGCCCGCTGGGCGAACCCCGCCGGCGGGTACATCCACGCCATGCACGCCCACATGTGGGGCGACTTCCACTACCGCATCACCGGCAAGGACGCCAAGGGCGACGTTACGTACGAGGGCGGCTGGCAGAACAACCGCCGCATGGGAATGCATAAGACCTACCGCTTCGTCGAGAACATCTTTGAGGAACTCGACGCCCCCGGCGAGTGGTACTGCGACGCCAAGACCGGCACCCTGTACTTCTGGCCGCCGGCGGGGACGGACATGTCCAAGGCGCTCGTCGAGGCGGTGAGGCTGCGCCACCTGGTCGAGCTTCGCGGCGCGGCCGAGAAGCCCATACGAAATGTGACATTCCGAGGCATAACCTTCCGCCACGCCGCCCGCACCTTCATGGACAACAAGGAGCCGCTGCTGCGAAGCGACTGGACGTGCTACCGCGGCGGGGCGTTCTTCCTGGAAGGCGCCGAGGATTGCGCGATCGAGGACTGCGCCTTCGACCAACTCGGCGGCAACGTGGTATTCGCCAGCGGCTACAACCGCGGGCTTATCGTCCGCGGCTGCCTCATCGCCGAGGCCGGGGCAAACGGCGTGGCTTTCATCGGCTCGCCTGGCGCCGTTCGCAACCCGCTCTTCGAAGCCGGCCAGCGACAGGCCCTCGCGGACATCGACCGCACGCCGGGCCCCAAGTCGCCGAACTATCCGGCCGGGTGCCTCGTCGAGGACTGCCTGATCTACCGCAGCGGGCGCGTCGAGAAGCAGACGGCCCCCGTGCAGATCGAGATGGCCGAGTCGATCACCGTCCGTCACTGCTCGCTCTACGACGTGCCTCGCGCGGGCATCAACATCGGCGACGGCTGCTGGGGCGGGCACGTCATCGAGTGCTGCGACATCTTCGACACGGTCAAGGAGACCGGCGACCACGGCTCGTTCAACTCCTGGGGGCGCGACCGCTACTGGGGCCTGACCGACGTGGACTTGGGCGCCGTGACGCTGGGCGAACTGAAGAACCTGCCTCTGCTGGACGCCGTCAAGACGACAATTCTGCGGAACAACCGCTGGCGCTGCGATCACGGCTGGGACATCGACCTCGACGACGGATCGAGCAACTACGAAATATACAACAACCTGTGCCTCAACGGCGGCCTCAAGAACCGCGAGGGCTTCTACCGCGTGTGCGAGAACAACGTGATAGTGAACAACTCGTTCCACCCGCACGTGTGGTACCACAACAGCCAGGATGTTTTCCGCCGGAATATCGTCTTTACGCCGTACCGGCCCATCCGCGTGGACAAGCCGTGGGGCAAGCAGTGCGACTACAACCTGCTGCACCAGGACGGTGCGGCCGGGCCTGCCCCGGCGACGGTGCTCGCCAACGCGAGCGGGCTCGACGAGCACTCGATCATTGCCGACGCGATGTTCGTGAACCCCGCCGCGGGCGACTACCGCGTCCAGGATGGCTCGCCGGCGCTGAAGCTGGGCTTCAAGAACTTCCCGATGGACCAGTTCGGCGTGCGGAAGCCCGCCCTGAAGGCCATCGCACGGACGCCCGTGCTGCCCGCGGCTCCGAAGAATGCCGGCGCGACGCCCCAGGAGAAGCCCGGCCGGGATGAGACCGTCCTTGACTGGCTCGGCGGGAAGATCAAGAACGTCGTCGGCATGGGCGAAGTCTCCGCCGGCGGGCTGCCCGGCGAGGCCGGCGTGCTCGTGGTGGACGCCCCCGCCGGAAGCGAGATGGCAAAGCTCGGCCTGAAGGCGACGGACGCCATCCTCGCCGCGGACGGGAAGACCATCGACACCGTCGGTGACCTCCGCAAGGCCTGTCAGGCTGCCGGGGCAAACGGCAAGGTCAAGCTCGAAGTCTTCCGCAACCAGAACCGCCTGACCATCGCCGTGCCCGCGGCGAAGATGGAAGAGGAATCCAGGTAGCCGGCGCCTCCCGGCGGGTACTTCTGTAGCAGGTCTTATGAGTCCTATGGGTCCTATAGGTCCCATTCGTCCCCTTCGGAGAAGCAGCATGATGAACACAATGTCCCTGGCTGTCGCCGTCGTCTGCCTGCTGCCGGTTCTGCCGGCCGGGGCGGCGGACAAGCCCGCGACCGAAACGGTCGAACCCATGAAGGACCTGCGATCCGTCATGCCGGCCCACGGCACGGCCAGCATTGCCCCGGCCACGAACTGGGAGTATGCCCTGGTCAGCGGCAACGGGCGAATGGGGGCGATGGTCTTCGGCAATCCGCACGATGAGACCATCGTCGCCAACCACGCCAGGCTGTACCTGCCGCTGGGCAGCAGGGATATCCTGCCGGACCTCGCGAAATACGTGCCCGAGCTGCGGACAATCATTCGCGAAAAGGGCTACAAGGACGCGATGACGTTCTTCCTGGGCAAGGCCAAAGAGCAGGGCTTTCCGGGCCTGATCTGGACCGACCCGTTCCACCCGGGCTTCTTTCTTGACATCCAGGCGCCCCGGAGCGGCCCCGTGAGGGATTACGTCCGCACCGAGAACTTCGCCACCGGCGAGGTTACGGTGCAATGGCGGGACGGGGGCGGGCTGTACAAGCGCCGCATGTTCGTCTCGCGCCCGGATAACGTGATCGTGCTTTCCATCCGGAACGATGGCGAGGGAAAGACGTCGTGCGGCCTGACCATGCCGCCCATCGTCAACAAGCGAATCGAATCGAAACGTTCGGCAAGCGAGTCCGTCCTTACCTGCCACAACGTCTACGTTCACGGCAAGGGGGGCTATGACGGAATTATCCGGGTGGCGGCCCCCGGCGGCAAGGTCGGCTGCGACGGCAACTCGATCTTCGTCGCCGGCGCGGATGAAGTGGTCGTGCTGATGCGGATCGAGCCGTTCACAAAGCTTGCCGACAGCAAGCCCGAGAAGCTGCGGGAGGCCCTGGCGGCCCTGCCGGCCGACTACGACAAGCTCCTGGCGCCGCACGCCAAGGCCCACGGCGAGATCTTCAACCGAGTGTCGATCGACCTCGCAGCGCCCGCCGAGGACCGCGCCCTTCCCGGCGAGACGCTGCTGGACCAGGCCGCCAAGACCGGCAAGCCGTCGCCGGCCCTGCTGGAGAAGATGTACGACGCCGGGCGGTACATGTTCATCTGCTCCGCCGGCGAGCTGCCGCCGAACCTCCAGGGGATCTGGACGGGCACATGGACCCCGGACTGGTCGGGCGACTTCACGCTGGACACCAACGTCCAGGCCGCCGTCGGCTCGGGACTCAGTTGCGACATGCACGAGGGCATGGAGGGGTATTACCGGCTCATAGAGTCGCTCGTGCCGGACTGGCGGCTCAACGCGAGAATGTACTACGGCGCCCGCGGTGTGTTTGCCTGCACGCGGGCCAGCAACACCGGCCTGCACCTGCACTGGGGCGCCTGGCCGGGCGTGTTCTGGACGGCCGGGGCGGGTTGGCTCGCCCACTGGTTCTACGACGAGTACCGCTACACGGGCGACAAGCAGTTCCTGGCCAAGCGGACGATCCCCCTGCTCAAGGAGATCGCCCTGTTCTACGAGGACTTTCTCGTCGTCGGCAAGGACGGCAAGTACGAGTTCATCCCCTCATACTCTCCCGAGACCGGCTGCGGGATGGATCCCACTATGGACATCGCGGTGGCGCGCGAGGTGCTTTCATGCCTCATCGAGGGCTGCCGCGACCTGGGCATCGAGGCTGACAACATCCCCAAGTGGCAGGCCATGCTGGACAGGATGCCCGGCTACCGGATCAACGACCGCGGCGAACTGGCGGAGTGGATCACCGGCGAGGCCCGCGAACATTACGGTCACCGGCACCACTCGCACCTCTACCCCGTTTTCCAGAGTTTCGAGTTTGCGCCCGAGAAGGATCCCAAACTGTGGGAGGCGGCAAAAAAGGCCACCCTGGCGAAGATAGCATCCAACGGCGAGCAGTCGAGCTTTGGGCGAATGCAGGCGGGCCTGGCCGCGGCGTACTTACGCATGCCGCAGGCCGCGTACGAGCGATTGGCCATCATGGCCGTCAAGAAGTCCATGTACCCCAGCATGATCACCTCGCACGAGCCAAACGGCGAAATCCTCAACACCGACGGCAATGGGTCGATCCCCGAACTGCTGAACATGATGCTCTTCTTCTCCTGGCCGGGGCGGCTGGACCTGCTGCCCGCACTGCCCTACGAACTGCCCGCGGGGACCATCCGCGGCGTCCGGGCGCGCGGGCAGATCCGCATCGACAACCTGACATGGAACACGCCAGCCGGGACAATCCACCTGGAGCTTACAAGCGCAGTGGAACAGATCATCACCCTTCGCATGCCGAGCGCAGGTAAGATCGAGCAACTGCGAGTGACCTCCGGCGCCGCCAAGGACAAGCCCGCCGATGCGCCCAATGCCCGCGAGCTTACTCTGCCCGCCGGCGCCGCGGTTACAATTGAAATCCAATTCCAGGGCAGCCTGGGCCCTCGGGCGAAATGAGCGCATAATTCGGCGGCAGGGCACAGGTTTCCCTTGTGCCTGCCGCACGAAACCGGCAGCGCCTGAATCTTATGTGAACGATTACAGATAGTATTTCGGCTGTCCTCCCGAAAAACCCCATCTGGCTCTTCGGACGAGACCAACAGCCCATTCCGAACCGCCGTTCGCGAGCAGAGTCGGCAAGTTCCGGGGCTGAAGCTTGATCGTTTTCGGCCAGATATGGCTGTGCAGTGACTGGCCGGCGGCAGCGCAGACTGGTCAAGTCGGCCCAGAGCAGAATGGCCCTGCCCCCCCTACTGCTACGCCGCCACTCGCTGATACCGATGGTGAAGCCCGCCCAGGATCGGCGTTGAGATCAGCTTGGTGGGGCCGAAAGCCGGCGGTGAACCTGAACCTGGGAGAGCCCTTTTGCTCCGTCCGCCGCTTGCATATGCCCAGTTGGCTCTCTGCGGCCAGGTCGCCGGAAAGCTTCCGCAGCCGCTGGCGAACAGCGGGCGGGCAGAGTATGCTGGCAGCCACACGGTGACCACATGGCACGAAGGTCCACAGGCAACCTATCGACCAGACGCAGGTCCGCCGGAAGGACCTGGATGCGGATGCTGACGGAGAGAGACCTCCTGGAGCTCCGGCAGTGGCTGGCGGCCAAGGGGCCCCCGTGGGATGGATGGGAGTGCAGGCTGCGTGCCGGCAACATCCTGATCCTGGAGCCCGTGGTTCCCCTCGGCCCGCGGACCCACAGGCCGGACCCGAAGCGCCGCTACCTGGCCAAGCGGCTGCGGATCGTGCCATCGTGCCCGGGGCCGTTCAGCCTCCAGTACTGGCGCCACACGGAACAATGGTGGCCGCTGGGCTGCAGGGGCAATTTGAGGAAGATCATGCAGCACATCGAATCACGAGAGATGATCTCGCCGTAGGTCCAGGATAGGCAGCCATCACGCCAACAACACTCACCAGATTAGCTGCCAGCAGAGAT
>Ga0315289_10010938_pt1 | contig 12911 bp, 9 predicted proteins | sample YL17G11_40_MG_FD_203452 | JGI IMG/M metagenome (GOLD analysis project Ga0315289, IMG submission 203452) | Sediment microbial communities from Yellowstone Lake, YNP, Wyoming, USA - YL17G11_40 | ecosystem: Environmental > Aquatic > Freshwater > Lake > Sediment | place: USA: Wyoming | collected...
CTTGCCGCCGCCCTCCGCCAGGCGCAGAACGAGGCCCAGGCGGCGTTCGGCGACGGCGCCGTCTACATCGAGAAGTACATAGCCCAGCCGCGGCACGTCGAGATCCAGGTGCTGGCCGACGGCCGTGGCCACGCCGTCCATCTCGGTGAGCGCGACTGCTCGATCCAGCGCCGCCATCAGAAGCTGGTCGAGGAGGCGCCCTCGCCGGCCGTCTCGCCCGAGCTGCGCGCGCAGATGGGCCACGCCGCCGTCGCGGCCGCCCTCGCGGCGCGCTACGAGGGCGCCGGCACGGTCGAGTTCCTCCTCGACCCCGCGGGCGGCTTCCACTTCATGGAGATGAACACCCGCGTGCAGGTGGAGCACTGCATCACCGAGGCCGTCACCGGAGTGGACGTGGTCAAGAGCGGCATCCGCATCGCGGCCGGCGAGGGGCTGCCCCTCGTCCAGGAGCAGGTCGCCTTCAGCGGCCATGCCATCGAGTTCCGCATCAACGCCGAAGACCCCGCCAACGACTTCCTGCCCTCGCCGGGGAGGGTCACGACCTGGATCGTGCCCGGTGGCCCCTGGGTGCGCATCGACACGCACGTCTATCAGGGGTACACGATGCCGCCGTACTACGACAGCCTGATGGGCAAGCTCATCGTCTGGGGTCGCGACCGCGACGAGGCGATCGAGCGCTCGAAGTGGGCCCTGGCCCAGTTCCTCGTCGAGGGCGTCAGGACCACGATCCCCTTCCACCGCCGGGTCCTCGAGCATGCCCTGTTCCGCGCCGGCACGGTCTCGACCCATTTCGTCGAAGACCACCGGCGCGAGCTCGAAGACGAGGGCGGCTGACCCCGGCCCCGTCCCCGCGGCCCTACTCCCGCTCCACGCCGAAGCCGGCCGCGGTGAGTCGCCGTTCGAGCGTCTCGAGGGGCGTGAGGATGAGGCTGGACACCTCGCCCCCGTCCTGGCCTCGGGCCGAGAGCGTGATGCGGATGCGCACGTCGGGGCCCATGCGCTGCGCCCGCGACTTGATGTAGACCGCGGGGCTGGCCTGGTCGACCTCGGCCAGCACGGCGGCGATCGCCGACTCGTCCTGCAGGTCGACGATCAGGGCGCGCTCGTCGTAGTGCGCCGTGCCGAAGACCTCGGCGAACAGGTCGTCGAGCGATTGGTTGACGATCCCCATCAGCTCCTCCGGAACGCCGGGGAGCGAGACGATGGCCGTCCTGCCCTTGCGACACACGACGCCCGGCGCCCCGCCGACCGGGTTGACCACCGGCTCGGCGCCGCGGGGGAGGGTGGCCATCTTGAGGCGGGGTTCGTTCATCTCGGCGAACGGCACGAAGCCCAGCGCGGCGAACTCGGCGTATTTCTCGCGCACCATGCGCTCGGCTCCGGGATGGACCTCGAGCGGGCGACCCACGGCCAGGGCCACGCCGGCCAGCGTGAGGTCGTCGCTCGTGGGACCGAGTCCGCCGACGGTGAAGACCAGGGCCGGCCGGCGCCGCAGGGCGGCGCGCAGCTCGGCGGCGATGATCTCGACGTCGTCGCAGATCATCACGGTGCGCGTGATGCGGCCGCCGAGCGCGGTGACGCGCCGGCAGAGGTAGTTGCTGTTGGTGTCGAGGACGTGGCCGAGCAGGACCTCGTTGCCGGCCGAGACGATCTCGACGTCGGGCAGCACGTCGGTCTTCCTTCTCCCTGGCATGACCACCGCGGTCCTCCTCCCGGCTCGTGGCTCTCGGGCGGCCGCGGTGAGGCGCGGCCGCGCCGGGCGCCGCCCTCTCGCAGCCTTGAGTCGCAAGTCTCGCAGCCGTGAGGGCGGCAGGCAAGCGCGGCCGCGCCCTCGTGGCGTACAATCGCGGCGACGCCTGCGGGGCGTCGCGAGACCAGGACGTGCCGTGAGACCGATACTCATCCTGCAGCACGAAGAGAGCTGCCCGCCGGGCCTGATCGGCGACTACCTGCGCGACATCGGCCTGCCGGTCGACCTGCGCAAGCTCCATGAAGGCGACGGCCTGCCTGAGACGCTCTCCGGTCACGCCGCGGTCGTCGCCCTGGGCGGCGACATGAACGTGGGCGAGGAGGAGCGCTTTCCCTTCCTGCTCGAGGAGCGGCGGGTCCTCGAGACCGCCCTGCGCGACGAGGTGCCGGTCCTCGGCGTCTGTCTGGGAGCCCAGCAGCTCGCCGTCGCCGCCGGCGGGTCCGTCCGGCTTCGCGATGAGGTCGAGGTCGGCTGGTACACCATCGGCACGGCGCAGCCCGACGGCCTCCTGGTGGGCATCCACCGGCGGGACCTGGTCTTCCACTGGCGCCGGTACTGCTGCCTGCCGCCCCAGGACGCCGTGGTCGTCGCCATGCGCGACGGCGAGCCGCAGGTGTTCCGCTGGGGCGAGCGCGCCTGGGGGATCCAGTTCCACCCCGAGATAGACAGGCAGACGGTCCTGGGCTGGATCGCCGACGATCCCGAGACGGTCGACCGAGTCTGGCGCGGCGGCGTCAAGAAGCTCACGAAGATGACCAAGCGCGAGTTGTACCGCTCGGCCGTCACCTGCGGCACGCTGATGATCAACTTCCTCGAGGCTTCCGGCGCGCGGCGCCGTGCGCAAGGGGAGGAGTGAGCGGCGTGATCGCGAGCCCGAAAAAGGGTAGCCCCACATGGGGGGCTGTGGGGCTGTGAAAGGAGCCATGGGCGGTACCTGGGAGGTACCTTCGGTCCGGATGAGCCGGGGGGAGGGCCTCCGGACCGCGAATACACTATGCCCACGGTGCTAACCTGTCAAACGTTTGTCGAGCGGCCGTTCGACGAGCGGCCGACGGTCTCTTCGGCAGAGGGGCGTGGCCGGCGAGACGGCGCCGCGAGACTGTCGGCGGCAGGGTGAGAGTCGTGGAGCAGAAGGCGCCCAAGACGGTCTTCGAGATCGAGCGCGAGGCCCGCTGGCGGATGTGGTGGATGTTCGCCCTGCTGGCGGCCTGCGTGTATGTCGCCGTCTATCTCGCTCTTCTGTTCCTCCACTACGCGGTCAACGGCGTCGTGGTGACGGTCGGCGCGCTCGCCTGGGTCCCGACGGTGAGGGGCGCCCTGCTCGTCCTCGCCGGCGCGCTGGCCTTCTCGCTGTTCTACTGGTACGTGTCGCGCATCGGCGCCAAGGAGCGCCTGATGAGAGCCATGGTGGCCCGGCCGCTCGACCCCGACGACCGCTTCCACCAGCGTCTGGCCAACGTCGTCGAGGAGATGCGGCTGGCGACCGGCGACCGCCGCATCGAGTGCGTCGTGGTGCCCACGGTGGGCATGAACGCCTTCGCCTTCAGCGACCTGCGCACGACACACGTGGTGGGCGTCACCGAGGGGGCGCTGTCGCGGCTGTCGCGCCAGCAGCTCGAGGCGGTCGTCGCCCACGAGTTCGCCCACATCCTCTCCGGCGACTGCGCCACGGCGACCGTCTCTTGCCTGCTGTTCGGCATCTACAGCACCTTGAGCGACCGGTTGCTCGAGGTGATCGTGGGCGGCGCCCAGGTGCGGTCGCCGCTCGCCGTGATGGGGGCCGGCGGGCTGTGGCTGATCCTCGGCGTGCTGCGCATCGCCTCGGCGGTCACCAACGCCGCCATCTCGCGCCAGCGCGAGTGGGCCGCCGACATGGCGGCGGTGCGCTTCACGCGCGATCCCCTGAGTCTGGCCCAGGCGCTGCACATGATGCGCCGCCACCCCGGCGGGGCCGGCTACATCCCCTCCGGCCTCTCGCCGCTGTGCATCCGCGCGACGCACTTCTCGCCCGGTCAGCGCTTCGCTCGCGCGCTGGCCACGCACCCCCAGGTCGAGTCACGCATCCTGCGCCTGCTGATGGTCGCGCACGTGGACTGGGAGGACTTCGAGGCTCAGGCCGCCAAGGCGGAGGAGTACTTCGACGGTCGTGAGCACGTGGAGGCGGCGCCGGGGCAGTCCAAGCTGGGAACGAGGGACGTGGGGGCGGCGGCGGCCGGTCTGGCGGCGCCGCTGGCGGCGGCGATCGCCCCGCTCGCGATGACGGCGGCGCCGGCGCGCACCGCCGCCTCCGGCGGCGCCGGCTGGGTTCCGCGCACCGGGACGGCGGCGGCGTCCGCCGGTGCGTCCGCGATGTGCTGCCCAAGCTGTCGCGACCCCCTCGTGCCGGTCGACTACGAGGGTGTCTCCATCCACGCCTGCCGCGCCTGCGCCGGCCGTCTGGTCGGCGCCGACCGCGCGCAACGCATCGTGACCCGCCGGCAGGTGAAGTTCACCGAGGAGCAGGAGCGGCTCGCGGATCTTCTCTACCGGCAGGGCGACGTTCTGCGGCGCCGCGCGGTGCTGTCGCGCCGCGCCGCGCAATCCGACCCCGTCGCCTGCCCCAGGTGCGGCCGGGCGATGATGCGCGGCCACTACACCTACCAGTACGCGGTCGAGGTCGACCGCTGCGTGGTCTGCGAGCTGATCTGGTTCGAGACCAACGAGCTCGAGGTGCTGCAGATCCTCGTCGAACGGCAGACGGGGTGAGCGCTCTGTCTGCGCCGGCCACCACGGCGAGCGCCTCGCGCGCGACCATCTTCGAGGTCGAGCGTGAGGCGCGCTGGCGCATCTGGCTGTTGTTCGGGCTGCTGCTGCTGGTCGTGTTCGTGGTGGCCTACGTGCCCATCGCGGCCGTGACCGTGACGGTGGCCAGCCTCGAGGCCACGGGAGACATGCGTCTTGGGGATGCGGTCGGACGGGCGGTCGTCTATGCGGGTCTCGCGGCTCTCGCGCTCTCCGTCGGCGCCTGGCTCTGGGCGGGGGCGAACGTTCGCGGGCGGCTGGTCGGGGCCCTGCACGCGCGGCCGCTCGACGCCGGCGACGCCTACCATCAGCGTCTGGCGCGCGTGGTCGAGGAGCTGTGCCTCGCGGCCGGGAGGCCACGGATCGACTGCATGATCGTTCCCTGCGCCGGCATGAACGCCTTCGCCTTCAGCGACCTGCGGGGCGGCGGCTGCTTGGGTGTCACCGAGGGTCTGCTGGGCCGGCTCTCGCGGCAGCAGCTCGAGACGGTGGTCGCGCACGAGATGGCGCATCTGGCCTCGCGCGACTGCGTGACGGCGACACGCGCCTGCATGCTGTTCGCCGCCGCCACGGCGCTCGACGACGCAGTCGATCCAGGCGGTCGACCCGGGTCGGGTGCCATGACGGACGGCGACCTGCCGCCGAACGATCTCGTCTTGGTCCCCCTGCAGGTGATGCTGTGGTTCTTCGAGTTGTGCGCCGCGGTCGTCAACGCGGCCATCTCACGTCAGCGTGAGTTCGCCGCCGACCTGGCGGCGGCGAAGTACACCCGAGACCCCGAAAGCCTGGCGGAGGCGCTGCGCATCATCGGCCGTCACGGGGGAGGTGGGGGCGCCATCCCCTTCGGTCTCTCGCCTCTCTGCATCAGGCCCACTCGCGCAGTCGCGCGAGGCACCGTCGCGGCCCTGCTCGCCACCCATCCGCCCTTGGAGGAGCGCATCGTCAGACTGCGGTCGTATGCCGGCCAGGCGGTCGACGCGGCGAGCATGGCGGCCGGCATCGAGGCGCCGGAGTTCCGCGGGCGTGAGCACGTGGAGCGTCCGCCCCGCTCCGCCGCGAACGGCATGGCCGAGACGGCGTCGGCGCCAGGTGTCGGCGTCGATCCGGCGTGGCGCTGCCCCGTTTGCCACGCGCCGCTGCAGAGGGCCGACTACGAGGGGACCGAGATCCTGGTGTGTCGTCGCTGCGGTGGACGGCTGGTCACCGGCTGGCAGGTCGACCGCATCCTCGCTCGCCGCTCGATGGGGTCCACCGAGGGGCAGCGCCGGCTCGCCGCGCTCATCGCCGAAGACATGGGGCGTTGGGCGCAGCCGCAGGGGGTGCGCGCCGCGGAGGCACCGGTGTCGGGGGTGCCGGTGACCGCTTGTCCGCAGTGCGGCAAGGAGATGGCCCGCCACGTCTGGAGTTACGCCTATCCGGTGGAGGTCGACCACTGCGAGCACTGTGAGTGGCGCTGGTTCGACGGCGACGAACTCGAGGTGCTACAGATCCTCGTCGAGCGGGAGGCGGGGTAGGGCCGGTGAGCCACGTGACGTGGCGGAATCTACTGCGCGCGGTCGCCATCGCCTGCCTTGCAGTGACGGTGGCCTACGCCGTCGTCGGTCGACTCCTGGGCTTCGTCGTCGAGCCGGGCCCCGAGGGCGACGTCATCTGGCCCGATGTGATACCCATGTGGCCGATCGCGGTGCCGATGGCGATCGTCGTCCTGGTCAACATCATTGACGAGGCGGTCAACGTGGCGAGACGGACGCGTCACGCCGGGATTCGCCGGCGGGTACCGACCGATGTCGAGACGTACCTGCGCGAATCGCCCGAGGCGCGGGCTGCGCGCCGCTGCGGAGTGGCGGAGCTCGCCGTCGCCCGGTTGCGCACGCACATCGTGGTGGGGGGTGTCGAACTGCTGTGGGACATCCCGTCGCCCGCCGTCGAGACGGTGGTCGTCGTGCGCTCCGATCACGGGCTTCCGCTGGTCCCGCTGGCGACCGAGGGAATGGAGATCGTCTTTCGCGGCAAGGGCACGCGCGCCTTCGACCCCGACATCACGGTGGGCGATGCGTACTACTACGCCGCGTTCGGCATAGGCCCGGACGGTTCGCACTCAACGCCGGAGTGGGCGACGGCCACGCTTCCCGAGACTACGATGCAGGGTATCCTGCGCCGACGCTTGCCTCTGTGGCGCGACATGACCGAATCGCGCTGGGGGAACGAGGGGGGGCGGTGGGGGGGGGGGGGGGGCCCGGGCAGCCCCCCCCCCCCCCCCCCCCACACCGACCGCGGAGGGCGGGCCTGCCGGCGGCGCTCAGCCCTCTTCGACCGCCTTGCCGCGGCCGCGCATCACGAGCCACACGACGAGAGCGATCACCACGATCGCGACGATCGCGATCACGAGCGGCACGACCCAGCCGGAGCCGCCGCCGCCCTCGTCGGCCGACTGCGTCGTCTTGGGGTGCACGTTGAGGTACGTCCAGTAGTTCTGCACGGTGCCGGTGCCGGACGGCATCTGCACCCAGCCCTCCCACTTGGCGGTGTCGTACGCCTCGAGGGTCAGCGGGTAGACCAGCACGACGTACGGGGTCTGGTCGTAGACGATCTCCTGCATGCGCCAGATGAGTTCCTTGCGCTTCTGGGGGTCGAGCTCGCCGTCCTGTTGCTTGAAGAGCTCGTCGTACTCGCTGTTCGACCAGGCGCAGTCGCTCCAGGAGTTGATCTGGTCGGTGAGGAAGATCGAGAGCAGGAAGCCGGGGTCGTAGTCGCCGCCCCAGCCCCAGACGAAGAGGTCGTAGTCGGGCACGAACTCGCCGCTCTCCATGTTGTAGATGCCTTCGGAGACGGCGCCGTCGTCCAGGGTCTGCAGCTCGACCTGCAGACCGGCCTTGCGCAGCGACCCGGTGATCAGCTTAGCGGCCTTCGTGTACTCGTTCTTCTCGCTCACCGCCCAGAGGCGCAGCTTGATGGGTTCGCCCTTGTACTCGCGCACGCCGTCGCCGTCGCCGTCCTTGTATCCGGCCGCGTCGAGCTCCTGCTTGGCGCGCTCGATGTCGTAGGTGTACTTCTGGTCGGCCGGCGGATCCCAGTGGAAGTCGAGCGGCGCCTTCCAGTAGCCGCTGGGAAGGAAGCCGGAGGCCGGCAAGGCGCCGCCGCCGTAGGCGACGCTGGCGATGGTCTCGCGGTCGATGGCCCAGTTGAGCGCCTTGCGGAAGGCCGGGTCCTTGAGCGCCGGATGACCCTCCGACGCGCCGGTGTAGCAGTTGATGCCCAGGTTCTCGAAGGTGTCCTCGTGGGCCTTGCCGACGGTGAACGCGGGGTCGTTCTGCAGCGTGGTGAACTGGGCCTGGGGGACCTCGGCGTACTGTATGGCGCCCTGCTTCAGGTCGGCGACCATCGTGTCCTGGTTGGTGTAGAAGCGGAAGATGAGCTCGTCGATCTGCGGCGCCCCGCCCCAGTACTCCTTGTTGGCGACCATGCGCACGTACTCGCTCTTCTTCCACTCGACGACCTGGAAGGCGCCGCTGCCGATGCAGGGCGGCGGGTTCTGGAACTTGCCCTCGGCGTCGTCTGGCTTGATCTTGCCCCAGATGTGCTCGGGAAGGATCGGGACCCACGCCTGCAGCATGCCGGCCTTGGGCTTGGTGCACTCGATCTCGACCGTGTAGTCGTCGATGGCCGTGGCGTGCTTGATGGCGTTGGTGTAGGTGGTGAAGGCGCCCATCTGGTAGTCGACGACGTAGTTGAAGGTGAAGGCCACGTCGTTGGCCGTCAGCGGCTCGCCGTCGTGCCACTTGATGTCCTTGCGGATGTGGAAGGTCCAGGTCTTGCCGTCGGTTGAGGTCTCCCAGCTCTCGGCTATGCCGGGAGCGGGCTGCAGCGTCTCGGCGTCGTAGTTGACCAGCGTGTCGTAGTTCTCGAAGTAGACGGCGTAGGAGACGTTCTGGTAGCCGATGAACGGGTTGAGGTTGTCGAGCTTCTGGTACCAGCCGAACTGGAGGATGACCTTCTCCTTGCCGCCCCCGTCGGCCGGCGGGCTGGCGTCGTCGGCAAGGGCGCTGGTGATGCCCCAGACGAGGCCCGCCACCAGGGCGACGAGGACGACCAGGATCAGGATGCGGTGCGACGAGCGGCGCATGGTTCCCCCTTCTATTCGTGGTGCTGTCGCCGCTCGCGCGGCGACCCCCTCGGTTGTGGCTAGCCTACACCTGTGGACAACGATCGGGGCGAGAGCGGCGAGGCGCGGATGCGCCCCGCCGCTCTCCTGGGTCGGTCCTCGGACGGGCGGTGAGGACCGGGAGTCGGTGCGGTCGGCCACCGTCAGGGCTCCTCGAGGGCCTTGCCGCGGTCACGCAGCATCAGCCAGGCCGCGAGCACGCGCCGGCGCCTTGGTCGAACGAACCTCTTCTTCATCTCAGGCCCCTCCCTCGTTCCCCTATCGTGTCACCGCGCCGCCCGCGGCGCCGGTGCCGAGTTCCCGCGCCGCCCGCAGGGCCACGGTCGCCTGCTCGGCGATGCCGCCGGCGAGACGGAGCTCGGCTTCGCTGTAGAGCCGCTCGCCATTGGTCTCCACGACCATGAGGATGCCGAGCGGCTCGCCGCGGAAGACGAGCGGCAGGTTCAGCGCGGTGGTCTCGGACCAGCGCTCCATCTCGGCGCGGGTCGCCTCGTCGAGGTCGGCGTCGCTGAGCCGCTCGACGACCGGCGAGCCCGAAGCGAGGATCCGCCGGTAGCCGGGGTGGTCGTCGAGCGGCTCGGCCTGCCCCGTCGTGTCGTAGTCGTCGAGCGGCTCCCGTGTGTGGATGCCGCGGAGAGTGACCGTGTCGAGGTCGCCGTCGTACTCGTAGAGCAGCGACCTCGGGGCGCGCAGGGCGGTCGCGGCCTCGCGGGCGATGGTGATGAACAACTCATCGGCGTCGCAGCACGTCGTCCAGCAGCGGCCGATCGCCAGGAGAGACTCGACGTGACGCGTCTGGTCCTCCTGCTGCCGGTACGCCTGGGCGTTGCGGATGGCGATCGACGCCAGCACGCCGAGCTGGTCGAAGAGGGCCCGCTCTTCGTAGGTGAAGCGGCGTACGTGGTCGAGCTCGACTAGTCCGAGGATACCGATGACCTCGTCCTGGTACTTCAGCGGGAAGTCGAGCGTGGTCTTCTCGCCCCACCGCTCGAGCCCCGCGCGTTCCAGCTCCGGCAGATCGGGATCGTCTATGTGGCACTCGATGGGCTTGCCTTCAAGGGCCAGGCGATTGCTGGGCCGCTCGTCGGGGTCGATGATCGCGCCGATCATCGGCTCTTCCGCCTCGGGGTCACGGTCCCAGCAGGCCGCGTAGATGAGCCGGTCGCTCTCCTCGTCGTGGAGCTGGATGTCGCACGAGGCGACGTCCATGGCCTGGCCGATGTACTGACACACGGCCTTGAGGACGTCATCGAGCACGAGGCTCGACGTGACCGCGCGTCCGACGTCGAGCAGGAGCTGCATGTGCCTCGTGCGCTCGTCGCGTTCGCGTAGGAGCTGCGCGTTGCGGATGGCGATCGCCGCCAGGCCGCAGAGCTGCACGAGGAGGTCCTGTTCCATCGGCGCCCAGCGGCGCGCGAACCGTGTCTCGATGAGGCTCAGCACGCCGAGCACCTCGCGACCGACACGCAGCGGGGCGTAGAGCACCGACTTGACGCCCATGGCCTCGAGCTCGTCACGTTCCTTCTTCGGGGCGCCGGCGTCGTCGCTGCGGCGCTCGAAGAGCTCGTGCCGGGCGGTGACGCGACGCAGGTCGGGCCGTTCGGCGACCGGGATCGGCACCCTCTTGGGCGCCGCGATGGTGGCGACCGTATCGGATTCCAGCGCCCACGAGGCCTCAAGGAAGAAGGCGTTCTGCTTCTGGTCGAAGCTGTGGATCTCGACGGCGGCGACGATCATGGCTTCGCCGATCGTGCGAGCCACGTTGGCGAACGCCTCGTCGAGGTCGATGCTCGAGACGAGGGCCGAGCCGACGTCGAGCATCGCGCGGAACGGGTTGCCGCCGCTGCCGTTGGTCATCGCAAGCCCTCCTGGGTCCTAGGGACCGCGCCATCTTCGGGCGGGTCCGCGGTGAATGTACGTGGAGCGCCGTGACGGGGCATCAGCCGCGGTTCCAAATCGGAAGCGGCACTGCTTTCTCGGTCTCGCTGGTGGGTTGTCGTCGCGTCTCCCATGGGTCACAGAGACCGCCGTGCGTCGATGCTGCGGCGAGCCGAGAACGGCTGCTGGGGAAATCCGGTCAGGCCCTTGACGACGTCGGGCGTGACCACCGTCGTGATGCGCACGATGCCGTCCTGGCGCGCCACCACGTTGCGCACGAACGAGTGGACCTCGCATTCGTCGCCGGCGTGCACCTGGAGGCTGAGCTGACCAGTTCGGGGACCGACGGCCAGGTAGCCGACCTCGCGGAAGTCGGAGAGCGAGAGAGCCACCTCCTTGAGCTTCCACGGGGCGACTTCGACGATCACGTCGCTGGTCACCGGCAGGCCGAGAGCTGCGGCGTTGACGATCGCGCCGATGTAGACGACCCCGCTCCTGACGAGGCGGTCGATGCGATTGCGCACGGCGCGGTCGGTGAGCCCGCCGATCCGTCTCGAGATCTCCGACGCCGACATGCGTCCGTCCTCCTGCAGCAGGACGATGATCTGGCGGTCGACGGCGTCGAGCTCGAATCCCACCGACACCTCCCGGTACCGCTCGCCGACGCCGGTCGGCGAACTCTTCGGGCGCACCGATCATGCGTCGATGCCGGCATGGGGTCAATGAGGAACTTCCGATTCGGAAGCCAGTTTCCGGGGGCGGCCGAGGGGCGGAATCGCGGTTCGGGCCCGGGCGTCTCCTGGCTCAGGACTTCCGCAGACGTTCCGATTGGGAAGCGGCGAGGTTGCCGGGCACCCGGCTGCGGACGGACACTCGCGCGGAGTCAGCAAGACCGACCGGTGCACCGACGAGGGGGTGGAGGGCAGAGGCGCGACATGTGGTTCAGGTATCGCACGTTCGACAGTCGAATCGACACGATGCAGGGGGAGTGAAAGTGAACCGTAGAAGACCGCAAATGACTGGAGTCTCGATGCTGATCGGCGTCGTGCTGCTGTGTCTGCTCGCCGCCGCCGCAGGCGGCCGGTCGAGCGCGACGGCGATGACCTACAACCAGACCGTCGCCGGTCTGGTGAACGGGGTCGATGCCGATCAGGCCGAGCTGCTGGCGACGCTGAACGAAGTCACCGGCACGGTGCCGACGTTCGTCGGCGGGCAACCGTACACGATCTTCACGCGCTACACGCGCTCGGGTACGCCGGTCTCGATGGCGCAGCAGTACGTCTATGAAAGGCTGCTCAGCTACGGCCTGTCGCCCGTCTACCAAACGTACGGCGGCAACCCGAGTGGGCGCAACGTGGTGGCTGAGATCCGCGGCAGCACGCGACCCAACGAGATCATCGTCGTCGGCGGCCATCTCGACGACATGCCGGCGACCGGCAACGCGCCCGGCGCCGACGACAACGCTTCACAGGTCGCGGCCACGCTGTACATGGCCAAGCATCTCGCGCAGTACGGCTGCGGACGCACCGTCCGCTTCGTGTTCTTCGACGGCGAGGAGGCGGGCTACGTCGGCTCCGACTACTACGCGAAGCAGGCCAGCGCGGCCGGCGACAACATCGTCGTCTACATGAACACCGACATGATCGGCTGGGATCCGGGCACCCACAACGTGCTGCTCAACACGCGCAAGGTGACCTCGTCGACGATGGTCGAGCAGTGGGCGGCCAATCAGTACGTCGACGCGCTGAGCACGTACTCAATCACGGGCATCGGTACGATCGTCCAGCCGCTGGGCTGGAACGTGAGCGACAACCGCAGCTTCTGGAGGTACGGCTACCAGGCGGTCTACCTCTGCGAGGACCAGCGCAACAGCGTACCGATGAACCCCAACTACCACACCTCGGCGGACACCGTGGCGACTCTGACGCTGCCGTTCTACTACCAGGTCGTGAAGGGCGAGGTCGCGACCTACGCGCACCTGGCCTACATCGCCGGGACGCTGCCGGCGTCTGAGATCTACGTGCAGAACATCGCCTTGAGCGCCAAGAAGAGCGGCTCGAGCTACTCGGCGACCGCGGTGGTCACCGTGTACGACGCCAGCGGCACGCCGGTCGTGGGCGCCACGACTACTGGCGCCTGGAGCGGCTGCGTCACCGGCACGGCCAGCGGGACGACCAATGACAAGGGGAAGGTGACGTTCACGTCGTCGACCTCGAAGACCGGCGGCACGTGGACGTTCACGGTCACCGGCGTGTCGAAGGCCACCTGGACGTACAACGTCGCCCGCAACGTGATGACCTCGGCGACGATCAGGTACCCGTGAGCACCTGAGCGCCGGCT
>Ga0315289_10010940_pt1 | contig 12910 bp, 7 predicted proteins | sample YL17G11_40_MG_FD_203452 | JGI IMG/M metagenome (GOLD analysis project Ga0315289, IMG submission 203452) | Sediment microbial communities from Yellowstone Lake, YNP, Wyoming, USA - YL17G11_40 | ecosystem: Environmental > Aquatic > Freshwater > Lake > Sediment | place: USA: Wyoming | collected...
CCAGCGTCGCGCAGCGGTGTGTGCGCTGGGGAGTGCAGGCGGTGGGCCAGCTGGGCGGCGGCGCCGTGCGCGTACTGGGCGGCCCCGCACATGGCGAGGACTGGCCATTTTTGGCGGAGGATGGGGCGCTGCAGCAGGGGGGTGGGGGGGAGCGGGGGGGTAGGAGCACGGTTGAGCGCGTTGGCGTGCGAGGAGAGGAGAGAGAGAGTGGGGGGGCGCAGGCAAGGTTGAGGAGAGCCGAGCCGAGCCGAGGCGGGTCTCTCGCTGAATTCGCCCTCCTTTTTTTTGTTCCCCTGCTCACCTCCGCCATGAACTCCAATTGGCACCGACGCCACATCAGCTTCAACAGGCCTGCCTGTTTATCGCAGGGTATGATGTGTGGCGTGTCTGCCGGCTCCCAGGGCTTGTAGAGTAGGTCGTGCTGCGCGCGCACAGGAGTTGCAGGCCGGCGGTGGGCCTTGTCTGCAAGCACGAGCCATTTCCCATCTGTCCGCCATGACATGGGGGTGTCAGACGGCATGATCTCCTCGCGACATGATCGAGGCGGCGAATGCATGAATGCGGGCAGCGTTGCTGGCGTGCGCGTGTGGTGCGTGTGCTTAGAGCGGGGGAAAATGATCTCAAACATGAACAGTCCTCTGGCCCTATTTCCAGCTGTCTCAGTCGAACCGATGCGAGCACTGATCATCCTGTGGCTTGCCGCCGCTGCGGCGGTGGCCCCCACCAAATCATCCCCGCCCCCCATCATGCTGCGGTCGGGCATCATCGATGTCAGCGGCCTGGCTGCTGACCAATCAGGGCCGCGCCGGTGAGTTTTGGGGGCTGCACCTAGCCTGCGTGGCTTGGGCGGCTCCTCTGCGCCGCAGAGTTGCATTTCTTTGTGTGTCTGGCCAGGGAGTGCAGCCAGAGATCAGAGGACTATGGCCTGGCATTTTCGAGACCAGCAATGTTGGCACCTTGGGCCTGGGGCCGTAGCGCGCGGGGTGGCCAAAAACAAAGGACCAATCTCATCCTCGCCGGCCCATCTCTCACCTCGCACCCTGACCCCCAGTCCCGGCCGCGGCCTCCTGGCCGCGCCCACCCCTCCCCACCCGGCCACCCAGACCACGCCCGACCGGCGCTGGGGCCCCCTGCGCTCGGCTTCCGCCTCGCTGCCTCGCCAGCACATCGCGGCCTTTGCGTCCTCGCCCCTGGCACACGATGCGGGTGACCGCCTGGCAGCCGCTGTGGCCAGGGCCGGCGGCGCCCTTGGCCCGCACCTGCCGCCCGCCGCGTTCATCGTCCTCGGCGGCCGGGCGGCCGCGCGCGCCGCCGCGGGCCTGGACGACGTGGCCTGGGTCGGCCCGTGGAGCGACCCGGGGTTCAAGCTGTGCCCGGCCCTGGTGGAGGCCCTGGACCGCAACGGGTCGGCGGTGGCCGCGCTGTCTGTCCTCTTCCCCCGCCTGGATGGTGGTGCGGGCGGGACGGCTGCTTCCTCCTACCACCCGGCGTCCGCCGCGGCGGACGCGTGGGCGGCTCCCCTGGCGGCGGCCCTGGGCGGCGCCGTGCCCGTCCGCCTGACCGCCAGCAGCCCTCTCGTGCTGGAGGTCGACCTGGGTGGCAGCGGGCAGGCTGCCGCTGCCGCTGCCGCTGCTGCCACCGCTGCCGCCGCCGCCGCCGCCGCCGCCCGCTGGCTGGCCACCCAGCCGTCCGTGCATTGGGTGTCCCGGTCCACCGGCGCGGGGGCGCGGACCCACAACTGGCAGGCCACCTCCATCATGCAGGCCGGCCGGGCGGCGGCCTTGTCAGCGGAGGACGTCACCGACCCGGCCGCTGACGCCCACCCGTTCTGGGCGGCGGGCCTGACGGGGGCGGGCCAGGTCGGCGGCGGCGGTGACACGGGAGTGGACGTCCAGTCCTGCTTTTTTTACGACCCGGCCGAACCGTTCAACCCGCGGGAGGTGTCGGCCTGGGGCGGGCCCCTCATCTTCAAGGTACGTGCGGCGCACGAGAGAGAGGAAGGGGGGCGGGGGAGAGGGGCACCTTTGCCCTACCCGCTCAGTTGCTTCCCGCTCACGCTCACACACACATACCCTTCACATGCAAACAACAGTCCACCACACACCGCAAGATCCGGCTGTACCGGGCCGTCTCCGACACGGGCGACGCCAACGGCCACGGCTCACACACCATGGGCTCCATGCTGGGCGCGCCCTGGGAACCGGACGCCCTGGTCAACGTGTCGACGACCATTTTTGAACTCGACGCCAGCTTGGCGGCGGGCACGCCTGTATTCAACACGACATACCAGAGCGCGCGGGCGGCCGCCTACCGGGGCATGGCGCCGGACGCCAAGCTGGCCTTCACGGACCTGTCATCGGGTGGCACGAATGACTTGCGCCTAACTGTGCCGGAGGACATGGAAAAGTACTACCGGTACGCGTATGACGTGGACGCGCGCGTGCACTCTGATTCCTGGGGCTCCGGGAGTGTGGAGTACGACCAACGGGCTGCCGATGTGGACGCGTTTGCGTGGGCGCACCAGGACTTCCTCCCTGTCTTCTCCGCGGGCAACGAAGGCAAAGCCCTCGACTCCGACACGGGCGGCATCACCACGGTGGCCTCGCCCGCCACCAGCAAGAATGCGGTGGCCGTGGGCGCCTCCCTTTCCAACCAAGGCAAAGCGCCGGGAAGGAGCTATAAGTACTCCCTGCACCGCCTGGCGGTCCTCGCGCCGGCGGCGGGCGACAACGCGGAAGCGCCGCCAACCGAATTGGAGGCCTTCCGCATCGTCCAGGCCGCCTTTGGCGGCCAGGTGTCCAGCCTGTGGGGCCGCCGCTTAGGGTTGGCGGTCGCGGAGCCACGGGAAGCGTGCGTGCCCCTGGACAACGGGGCGGCGGCCACCAAGGGTGCGGTGGTCATCGTGGCCCGGGGCACCTGCTCGTCCGCGACCAAGGCTGCCAACGCGCAGGCCGCGGGCGCAGCGGCCGTGCTGGAGTACGACGACCAGATCTCCGACTTTTTCGTGCCCGCCGCGGGTAGGGGCGGCGCGGTCGACGGCGTCATCATCCCTGCTGCCTCCATCCCCCGCCGGGTGGGCCAGCTGCTGGCCAGCTCGGCCCTGGCGGCGAGCGGCGCCGCGGCAGCCACCGCCGCCGGTCCGGCTGCTGCTGCCTCCGCGGCCTCCACCCCGCCGGGCTTGACCGTCTCCTTTGGCCCCGCGGCTGAGCCGGCCGAGTCGTACGACTCCCTGGCCTACTTCAGCTCCAAGGGACCCACCATGGACGGCCGAGTCAAGCCCGACATCGTCGCGCCCAGCACCGTCTCGTCCGCGGCTCCAGGCACAGAGGGGAAGCCGTCGTGCGAGGCGCGAACCATGTCGGGCACCTCCATGGCAACGCCGCTCGTTGCCGGGGCGGCCCTGCTGGTGCGGGACTATTTTGGGCGTGGTTTCTACCCGGCGGGCGCGCCCGACCCGGCGCGCTCGCACGTGCCTGGCGCCGCGCTGGTCAAGGCCGTCCTGATCGCGGGCGGGGCCGAGCTGGGCGGCTTTGAGGAGGACACGGGCCTGCCCTTGGGGCCGCCGCCCTCGTACCGCATGGGCTTTGGCCGGGTCAACCTGGGCGCGTCCCTGCCCCTCGCTCCCGCAGCATTTGAGGGTCGCTTGCTGCCCAACGCGTCCGTGCCCGCAGTGCCCGCGCCTTTTACCCTGCAAGTCGTGGACCGGGCCGAGCTGAGGGGTGGGGGCTCGCACGCCTACTGCCTGCACAGCACGGGCGGGCCCCTGACCGTCGTGCTGGCCTGGCAGGACGCGCCCGGCTCGCCCGCGGCCGGGCGGGCGCTCGTCAATGACCTGGACCTCGTGGTGCGTGGGGCCAGCCTGGGCGGGGTGCCCCTCCTCGGCAATGGGGGCGGCAAGGGTGGGTCGCCAGACCGCCTGAACAATGTGGAGGCCGTCACCCTGGCCCGGCTGCCCGAGGGCGATGTGACCATCGAGGTGCAGGGCGCGTCCGTGCCGCGTGGGCCCCAGCCATACGCCCTCGTCGTGCGTGGCGCGTTTGTCGGCGTGCTGGCCTCGCGTCACAACCCGGCGGGCACGGGCAAGGGCGCCCGCGAGGGCGGCTGCCGGGTTTTGAGTCCGTCCATCCGGGCCGGACCAGAGGGCGCGGTCGCCACCCGGGATGCCGCCTTTGAGTTTGGCCTGGCCGACGGCGGCGGCCGCGACGGCGACGGTGATGGGTGGCAGTGTGCGCTGGTGGCTGCCGCGGATGCCGCGCCCGGCCCTGCCCGGGAATTCACGCCGTGCACGTCGCCTGCCACCTACACCAACCTGACGGATGGAGCATACACCTTCCGGGTGCGGGCCGTGTCCGGGGACGTGCGCACAGCGGAGAGGTCGTTCAACATCGACGCGACCGGGCCGTTGCTGGCCTGGAACAGCTCGGCCCTGCCCGGCGGCGCCGCGGCCACCGGCGGCGACCGCAACGCCACGCCTGGAGCCATAGCCGGCCTGGCCTGGTCCGCCGTCGACGAGTCCCCTGTCCTGTACACCTGTCGTCTGGACGCGGTGGATGGGCTTGCCACCGCGGCCGCCGTCGATGGCGGCCAGCAGCGAGACGTGCTCCTGTGGAAGAGCGCGGCGGCCGCATTCCAGGCCGCCACCGCGGCCGGCCGGCCGCCCATGCTTGTGTCGCCGGTTTCGTCGCGTGTCCGCCTGGGCGAGGGCGTGCCCTGTGCATCGCCCGCCGCGTACGCCTGGCTGCTGCCGGGCACCTGGCGCGTGACCGTGACGGCCGCGGATGTGCTGGGCAACCCGGCCGGCGCCGCCCTGGTGCATGAGTGGGTCGTGCCCGGTCCGGCGGCCACGCGCGAGGCCGGCCTGCCCACCGTCCACATCACGTCCGGCGTGCTGGGCCCCACCACCAGCTTCAACATCGCCTTTGACCTGGCCGTCCTGCGTCGCAGCGACGACGGTGGTGGTGGCCGCGACGTCCTGACGCCCGTGTCGGCCGAGGACAGCGAGGAGATGGAGTGCCTGCTCCTCCCACTGGCCGGCGGCGTGCTGGCGGGCGAGCCATTTAACAGCACCGCCCAGCAGCCTGCGGTGCCGCCTATCCTTGCAGACGCGCCGCCGGGCAACTGGTCCCGGTGCGGTGGCGCTGGCTCCTCGCGCTCCCACATCTTGCTGGGTGACAGAGGAGAGCTGAGAGATGGGGCGTACGTGTTTGCGGCCCGGTTCAAGGGCGCGGCCGGACCGGGCGACGGCGGCGGCGGCGGGGGTGGGGGCGGCGTCCCGGCGCAGCGCCTGGCCGAGGCGAAGCGAGGCGCGGCTGCTGATGGGGGGGGCGCGCCCGGTCCACTGACCTTCTCCACCTTCTACGTCAACACCACGGGCCCGGTCGTGAAGATCACGGCCGCCCCGCGGGCCGCATCCCCGTCGCCCACCGCCGCCTTAAACTTCACGTCCGCCGCCGAGCCGCCGCTGTTGTTCTGGTGCAAGCTGGAGCCTGCCCCAGACAGGGACGGCGCCCGCCCGACCCTGCGCGGGACGACGCGCCTGGCCCGACGGGTGGCCGCCACCCAGCCCACACACGGCCCCGACCGGTGCTCCTCACCGGCGGCCTACACGGCCCTGCCGGACGGGCGGTACAAGTTCTCGGTGCACGCGGTCAGCGCGACGGCCAAGGAGGGCGGGCCCGCCGAGCGCTTCTTCCGGGTCAACACCATGCGGCCGGACATTCGCGGCCCGGTCGTCCCGGCCACGGTGGCGGGCGATTCTTTCCAAGCCACCTTTGTGGTGACCGACCCCTCTCCCGGCGCGGGCGGCGCGCTCGCGGCGGAATGCCGCCTGCGCCTCCTGTCCAGCGCGGGCGAGGTGGGCCGGCCCTCGGAGAACGGGACCTGGACGCCCTGCGCCTCGCCCACCGCTTTTGGTCCGGGCTTAGAGGAAGGGCGGTGGGGCCTGACCCTGCGCGCGGCCAACGCGGCGGGCAATGTGCGGCAGACGGAGGAGGCGGTCGTGTACGTGGACCGGAGCAGGCCGTCAGGCAGCATCGTGGCCGGCCCGCACAGGCCCACCCCTGCCCCGCATGCGGTCTCCTTTTCCTTCAGCGCGGACCGCGACTCTGCGGGCGCGCCCGTCACGACCTGGGAGTGCAAGCTAACCACCACCCCGTCGTCGGCCAAGAGAAGATTCCGCGCGAAGGGGCCGTGGAAGGCGTGCACCAGCCCGGCCACGTACCGTGGCCTGAAGTCGGGCGGGTACATGTTTTTGGTGCGGCCCATCGATGCGGCGGGCAATGTGGGGACGGTGGTCGCCCGCACCTTTGACGTGGATGCCTCCCTGCCCGCGGTCGTGGCGGAGCCATGGGCATGGACGGAGTGGCGGCCGTGGGCGGTCGTCGCCGCGGCCACCGCCGTCCTGTTGGGCGGCGGCTTGTTTGCAGCGCGCAAGGCGGTCGGTCGCGCTCTGAGTGCGAGCCGCCGGTGGACGATGCGGCGGGCGTCCATGGCGCAGCGGTCTACGCGGATGACGTCAGGGCGGTTTTCCAAGCAATGGTCCAGCCTGTGGTCGGGCCGGTGGGCGCATGAGGCCCCGCCCGGGAAATGAGTTTGGGGAGGGGTCGGGGGGGGGTGCGGGTGGGGGGTGTGAGGGGGGGTTGTAGGGGCGGCGACCCCTTGGAAACGCCAAACCAGGGGGGGTCCCCCCCTGGTTGCGCCGCGCCGGCAGGGCAACGCTAAAGGGGTGGTGCGTGCGGGGTCACGGTGGGCAGCTCCGAGCCGGCGGTGCGCGTGCGCCTTTGTGTTACACACACATCCACACCCACGCGCGCCTTCTCGCCCCCAGCGCCCTCTCGCACTTTTTGCCATTGCCACCCTCACAGGCACCCCTCACCGCCCGCCCCCAGGCGGCGCGGCCCAGCCATCCCGGATGCGCGCACCAGCCTGCTGGCCCATGGCCCAGCCCATCTGCATGCCCACGGCAGAGCCGGCCACGCCGTTGGGGTTGCCGGCCGCCATCGGGATCGCGTCGGCCGTCTGCATCTTGGTGTAATCGTCCAGGTTGCCGATGGCCGCCACCTGTGTGCGCTTGTCCAGTGCCGCCTCCACCTCGGGCGGCAGGGACACGTTTTCCACGATGAGGCGGGTGACCTTCACGCCCAGGGCTTCCAGGTCGGGCGCGATCGCGTCGGCGATGACGGTCTCCAGCAAGTCCTGGCGGCCGGCCAGGTCGGCGATGGGCACGCCGCTGGACCCCAGCGCACGCGCGACCTTGGTGACAATCAGGGAGCGCATGTACTCCAGGGCTTCCTCCGTCTTGAAGCAGGCGTCCGTGCCCACCATTTCCCGCAGGAAGACGGTCGGGTCGGCCACCTTCCAGCTGACCTGGCCGAACGCGCGCACGCGGATGGTGCCAAACTCCGCATCCCGAATGATGACCGGGTTGGGCGTGCCCCACTTCATGCCCGTGATGACGCGCGTGGACACAAAGTAGACCTGCGGTGGTGGTGGGTTTTGGGGGGGAGGTGGGAGGAGGGCGCAAAAACATGAGTGCGGGTGGTGTGTGTGCGGAAGAGAGCCGCACGCGCTCGCGCGCGTGCGCGCGCCCCACCCCGCCCCCCACCCCGCGGGCGCTCCCTCTCTCACACAACGCCACACACTCACCTCCGCTTTGAAGGGCGAGTCAAAGCCGTGCGACCAGCCCTGCAGCGTGGACAGGACGGGCAGGGCGTCCGTCTCCAGCGTGTACGTGCCCGGCCCAAACACGTCCGCCAGCCGGCCACCGTTGACGAAGCAGGCGGCCTGCCCTTCCCGGACGATCAGCTGGCTGCCGTACTTCAATTCATTGTCCTTGTTGAAGCGGCTGACGTAGCGGGACACGACCGTGTCCCGGCTGTTGTCTAGCCACTCCACGATGTCGATCCGCTCGGATGGCATGCAGCAGAAGCATGCGGCCAGGAAGCATTTGCTGGCCCCCGCGCCGGCCGGTCGCCGGCGCGGGGGTAGGGGCGCATGGAGAGGCGCTGGCACACCGGGCTCCGCGCCCTTTGTGGTGGCAAGCTGGACGGCCGGGTAACCGACGGCGGCTGTGTGTGCGAGGGGGGTTGGAAATTGAGGTGCGTGCAAAGTTTGGGCTCCCAGGGGGAGCGGACGGCCGACAGCTGGAAATTTCGCGCGCGACGAGGACTCTCTCTCTTGCTCGCGCGGCGGGGCCTCCCTGCCGCCCTGCTCCGCCCTTGACTCCCACCACAGCCCTCAGGCGTGGTCATAGAGATGGCCTCGGAGGACAGGCGCTTGGATGCGCGCGGGCTAGCGACCAGGCCAGCGCGTGTCGGCCGACCGATCGAGGAAAAAAAAGGGCCCGCCACTTCGTCTCTCAATTCCCGGCTGCATGTCCGACCCCTACCCGGGCAGGGGTTGGACGACCCCATCCCGTCCAAGGTCAAGCCGCTATAACTTACTACCCTGCATGGGTGGGTGCTGTGAGACGATGAAGGCTTTTTCGGGCGGCGAGGGGCGGCTCACTAGACTTGTGAGAAAAAAAAACCATCTCTCACAAGCCAAAAAAAGAAACAGGAGACACGCAATGGGTTCCACCCATTCAAGGACGGCCCAGGCCGTGGGCGTCGTTTCTGGGTCAGCACGGGATCTGGAGGTCGGGCACGTGAGCGGGCGGGCGCCGAAGAGGTCCCAGCCCGCGGGCCCCGCGGACGCAGCAGCAGCACCACCCCAGCAATTCGCCGCCGCCGACGACCGCCCGCTCTCCCCGCTCGTCCAGTTCACCTGCCAGGCCTGCGGGTCGGCCCTCGCCTTTGAACCCACCAAGCACGCCCTGGAGTGCGCCCACTGTGGCACCCTCGTCTGCATCTCCCTGCCCGCGCGCACCATCCCGGAGCAGCCGCTGGACGAGGTCCTGGCCCAGCCGCGGCGGGCCCTGTCCCGCGTCCGGTCCAAGCGCGTCCGGTGCGGCAAGTGCGGGGCGGGCACGACCACCCGCACCGTGTCCGGCCTGTGCCCCTTTTGCGGCGCGCCTGGCGCGGTGGACTGGGATTTCGCGGAGCACATCCCGCCCGACGGCGTCATCTCCTTTGTCCTCAACACGGCGACCGCGTCGGCCGCGCTGAAGCTGTGGCTGTCGCGGCGGTGGTTCCTGCCGCGGAGCCTGCGTCAGCTGGCGACCGAGGAGGGCGCGCTGGCGGGCGTCTACCTCCCGCTGTGGACGTTCGACGCCCGGACGTGCACCGTCTACACCGGTGAGAGAGGGACGGCGTACTATGTGCCGGTCACCATCTCCACCGGCGATGGCAAGACCGTCACCACCGTGCAGCGGCACGTGGCATGGTGCTCCGCCAGCGGGCGCACGGCCCGCACATTTGACGACGTCATCGTGCCCGCGTCCAGCCTCATCCCCGCCAAGCACATCGCCCGCCTGTGCGCCTGGGACTGGTCCCGCCTGGAGCATTTTGACGTCGGCTTCCTGGCGGGCTTCGTGGGGCACCACTATGACGTCGACCTGGCCGACGGCTTCCGCCATGCCAAGGGCATTATGGAGGGCGTCATCGAGGACGACTGCCGGGCCGACATCGGCGGCGATGAGCAGCACCTGTGGACGGTGAACACGCAGTACTCGGCCACCACTTTCAAGCACGTCCTGGTCCCCGTCTGGACCGGCACCTTTGTGCACAAGGCCCGCACGTTCAACGTGTACGTGGACGGCGTGACGGGGCGGGTGACGGGCGACCGGCCGTACTCGGTGCCCAAGATTGTGGCCCTGGTGCTGCTGGCGCTGGTGCTGGGCGCCGGGCTGGGCGTGGGCATCTGGCAGATCGTGGTGCATTGGTGACAAGAAGAAAACAGAGAACAAAGGAGAGGAGACAAAGGAGACAAAGGAGAGGAATGAGAGAGAGAGAGAGGGAAGAGAGAGAGGGACGAGCGTGTGAAAGAAAGAAAGGAAGAAAAAAATAGGCACGCTGATTTCCACCTGGCGCGTTCACAGTCCCATTCTTCCCTCTCCTTCCTCCCTCGATTTTGACCACCTGCGCCTGGCTCCCACCCAACCTTGGCCCCCCAGGTGTGTTGATCACGTCTCGGGCAACCCCATAGTGGGCGGATGGAAGGGCGCGGAGGAAGGCGCGCGCGCGCGTCCGAGCACCGCGCGAGATCGGCCGATGCACTAAGAGAGAGCCAAGAGCGCCCCCGACCTTCTCTCTCCTGCCTCTCACCCTTCTCCCCCTCTCACCCAGAGCTCCAAGAGCGAATGAAGAGAAGCACAATGTACGCCCGCGTTACCCTGCTGGTCACCGCGGCAGCCTTGATGGTTGCCCTGGTTATACCGGACGCTGCCGCCCGCACTGGACCAACTACAGCACGTCATGCCGGGCGCGCCCTGGCCGAATGTGACGGCATCGCCTGCATCTGGGGAGGCAACACCGCCGACACGCCCTTGGATCCCAACACATACAACCCTCCCGAGCCGCAGCCCCCACAGCGGGCTGACCCGCCCGAGACTGAGCCGCCCCCTGCCCCGCAAGAAAAAGACACCACCTTGGGCGGCCCTCCTGGGCCAGCCTGCCCTGCTGGCTCGTATATGTGTGTGACGGACCCGGGAGGCTGCTGCAAGTTTGGCGGCGGGGGCAAGGGCGATGAAGGGGGAGATGGCACGGATGGCAGCGGCGACGGCACCGGAGATGGTGGTGGCGACTCGTCCTCATCACCCTCCTCTTCCTCCTCCTCCTCCTCGTCTTCATCTTCGAGCTCGTACACCTCTCAGCCCAGCAACGGCGGCGGCGGCGGCGGCGGCAGCTCGGGTGGGAGTGGTGGCAGGGCCTCAGTGTCGGGCGGCAGCAATGGCGGCGGCGGCGGCGGTGGCAAGGGTGGCGGCGGCGGCGGTGGCGGGTACGGCATGGAATGCACGAAGTTCACGGGCTGCCCGGCCGGGACGTCCTGCAAAAAGACGCGCGGCTTCACCTTTTGCATCCTGCCTGTCTTTGGGGAGTGTCACTGCCTGTGAGAGCGGGGGCGTTCTTTTTTTTGGGGGGGGGGGAGGGGAGTAAATAAGGAGCGACGAGGTTGAAAAGAAGAAAAGATAAAACCTCGACCTCAACAACAAACAACACCCCCAACAGCCCACACCGTCCCCCCTGCTTCCGAAGCAGTCCCCAGCCAATACCCGACTCAGGGCCCGCGGGCTGCAGGCCCAGCGGCCGCCTTTTCAGCACCCCCACTCACGCGCGGGCGGGCGCCTTCTTTCAGCACTGCCCCCATCCAGCCCGCGGCCGCGCTGCAGCCGGCATAGACCAGAAACATGCCCACAGCAGAGACAAATGCGGGGAGGGTCGCCCTCGACAGACCGATCATCCCAACCGCAAAGGCCATTTGCGTGCCCAAGTACAGCGCGGCTTGGGCGGGGACGCACAGCAGGGCAGCCGCGGCCAGGCGCCCGCGCGCGCCCACGCCCGGCCGCCGTGTCGTCCCCCTCCAGGCGGCATGCGCGACCGTCGCCAGGGTGACAGTCACGGTCGGCGTGGCGGTCATGATGAAGAGTAACGCCGCGCGGCGGGACATGAACTTGACCATCAAAGCCGTCTGCACGCCGAAACCGACCATGGCAGGCACACACCCGGCCACGGCGGCCGCCAGGCAGGCGCCCGTGACCACGCGCTGAGCCCGGGTCAGGGGTGGGGGTGGGATGGAGGGGGAGGGGTGCGAGGCTGCGTCGGCGTCGGCGCTGGCGCCGGTGTCACCACCACGACCACCACCACCACCGGAGCCGGCGGCGGCCTCCAGCGGGAGTGTGCCCAGCCCCACGATGGCCGCCATCACGCCGGCCACGGTCAGCCCAAACGCAGAAAATGTCAGGGCGCCGCTCTGCCCGCCACCGTTGGCGGTGGCGGATGTTTGGTGGGGCACCAGGTTTGGGCCCACGAGCAGCAGGCCGACGGCGGCCAGGCGCCCCCGCCCACTGCGGAGGAGGCAGGCCATGCCAGCGGCCAGGCCGGGCATGCGCGCGGCGGCCTGGCCCACCGCCTCCACCACCCGCCTGGACAAGGGGACGCTCAGCGCTGTCAAGGCCTCCGCCACAGCAAGTGCCAGGCCTGCGCCCAGCAGGGCCAGGCCGACCGCGGTCACGGCGCCCAGCGGCTTGTGCAGCCGGGCTGGCGCGGCCGCCCGCGCGGCCCCGCCGCCGCCACCACCGGCGGGTGGGTCCGCCAGGGCCGCCGCCAGCGGGCGCGGCGGCCAGCCCCGCCTGGCGGGCCAGCGCCCGCGGCCGCCGCCCCAGGCCAGGATGAGCAGGAGGGCGGCCGCATACAGCGCCACCCCGCCCGCCGTGCCGGCCGCCAGCGCGGCGGTGGGCGAGTCGGGCTGGTCCGCGGCGCCCCCGCCGGGCTTGCTCAGCAGTCTGCACAGTGTGGACAGGGCTGCCACGGCCATGTCGATGCCGCCCGCGGCCGCCCCGCCCGCGCACAGGACGGCCGGCACGGCCAGCGCGGACGCCGTGGCCACAGAGGCCCGCGGGCGGCAGCCCCACCCCGCCTCGCCGGCGGCCAGGGCGGCCCCCAGCGCCAGGGCGGGCAGGGCCCAGCCGGCTGCCATGGCCGCGCAGGTCACGTAGCTGCCAAACGAGGCGGCGTAGGCATCCATCGCGGAGGCAGCCACCAGGGAGCGGTGGATGGCGGCCGTGCTGCCGATGATGGCGGCCAGGGCGGCCGTGGCCGTGGCCAGGGCCAGGGCGGTCGTCGCGTGGCAAGGTCGCCGTGCGGCCGAGGAGGTTGGCTCAGCCCGAGCGGCTTCAGCGGCTGCTGCTGTCGCCACAGGCGCAGGGGCGGACGGTCCGCCCACGCCGTCGTCCACGTCAGGCTTGGCCAGGGCAGGCATGTTTGTGCGTGTACAGAGTGGATGGGGGGGGGGGGTGGAGGCGAGCGGTGCGGGG
>Ga0315289_10010943_pt1 | contig 12908 bp, 15 predicted proteins | sample YL17G11_40_MG_FD_203452 | JGI IMG/M metagenome (GOLD analysis project Ga0315289, IMG submission 203452) | Sediment microbial communities from Yellowstone Lake, YNP, Wyoming, USA - YL17G11_40 | ecosystem: Environmental > Aquatic > Freshwater > Lake > Sediment | place: USA: Wyoming | collected...
CAAGGTGTTATGACCTGTGATGTGTTACCCCCTTAAGTAAAGGGGGGGTAACATAACACTTCACCTGTTACCATCACGGTAGGGTAACGGGTGCGTCACGCGTAACGGGTGGGGCTGTGAGTTCATACATGGCCTTGCGGTTGCCTGGGTTGGTCCGCTTCACCTTGCCATGTTTAGCCAGGGCGTAGAGTCCCTGCTTCGCTCCGCCAGGGGTGCAAGTGTCGGCGGCTGCCATTAGATCGGTAAGGAATGACGGCCCGTGATCGGTCAGGTATTTAATGACGTAAAGCTCCCGCTCCCGGCTTTCGGTCGGTCGCCGGTCGGAGGGCTTTAGATAAAATTCGTCCTCTGTCCAGATCGCTTCCGCTGCCCATGCTGCCTTGTCGCCGTCCCGGTTCTTCTCGCTCTGGAAGTTAATAAAGGGGCTGCCGTTTTCGCTTTGTACCTGTACCATTAAATCAACGCTGCCCTTGATTGCACTACTGCCCCGGTATCCGCCCGCCTTGTTGCTATGGTGAATTATCAGGATCGCGCTATCTGTGGCCTCGGACATTTTCCGCAAAGCATTAAATACTGGCTGGGTGTCCTGTTTGCTGTTTTCATCCCCGTCCATAAGGTCCGCCAGGGCGTCAAATATAACCAGCCTCGCGCCGGTCTGTTCTATCAGCAGGGCTTGGATTAGAACGGGGTCATTCAGATCATCCAACTTGAAGCCAGCCAGGCAAACGTAATAGATCGGGCTGGATGTATCGCATAATTCGCCCCGGATCGCTTCACCTAGTCGCCGGGTAAAACGTCTCTCGCCGCTTTCCTCGTCTACGATTAGCACGGGGGCTTTTTTTGTTTTGAAGTTCAGCCAGGGCTTACCGTTCGCAACGCACACCGCAAGGCTTAAGGCTGTATAGGTTTTTTTGCTGCCTGGTTCGCCGTAGAATAAATTAACGCTGGAATTGGTTATCAGGCCATCCACAATATAGTCAATAGGGGGCTGGGGATGGAGAGCATAGGCTGCATCCCTGAGAATATAGCGCGGTCGTTTAGTCGTGCTTTCATCAGGTTTTGATTGCTGCGCTTCGCCTGGGGTTTCCTGTGGGGTTGGGGGTGCTTCCGGTTCGGGGAGATCCGCGAAGTAATCCGCCAGTTCATCGCCGGTCATCGGGGAGGTTGTGGGGGTTCGTGCTTTCGCCGGTTCGCGCGGCGTCCGGTCGTATGCGCTCTTAACGCTTGCCAGCCATTCGGCGCGGTCGTAAACGTCCTGCCCCTGGGGGCATCGTTCCGGGTAAGGCAGGGCTTCCGCTTCCGCCTGGGAGTATCCCGCGTCTCTTACCTGACAAGCCAGGTTAAACCCGGTTTCATTCCGGCGGCCTATGGTCGCCTGGGGGAGGTATTTCTCAAGCCAGAAGTCTATATCTCCCTGGGCGGTATTAACCGGCTTCTGTGATTCTTTTGCCGTGTCAATCGGGGAGGTGTCAAACTGCTTCGCCCCTACCACGTCCAGAAGCCAACGCGGGGCTTCTGTGATCGAGGCATCCATTCCATGCCCCTCTGCGCTATTCCAGACATAGGCGCGGCCGTCGGGTAAATCCCCTGTGCAAATGTATCCAGCAGATCGTATGTGTATCCCCGGCGCGATTTTTTCGCCTTGTGTTTGGGGAATATCCCACGCACCCAATTTAAATAACAGGTGTTTTCCGCCTCTGGGGGTGCTTTGCATCGGCCCGACTTCTATATCTTCCGCGCCGTATTTTTTAGCAAGGTCTTGAAAATTCTTTACACCATCCACCCCGGCTTCGTGGGTGTCCAGGTCCAGCGCCCAAAAATCATTGATCGCGGCGGGTATCCCTACAAGCGCTTGCGGGTGAGCCTCCCAAAAGTCGAAAACTCGTTGTGGGTCATGGGTCGCTGCTTCTTTCCATTTGCAAAGCGGCTTCTTGTCACTTCCGCAAGGAAAGACGGCCCACCCACGCGCCAGCGCTTGCTGTGCTACCGGGTAATTATCGGTCATGGCCACCCCCAAAATAATGCCCGTTATTACCACCTTTCCAATTCCAGCGACATTGCACACCGTATAGATCCGCGAGGTCTTGCGCTCTTTCGTCTGCTTCTCTCCGGCTCACATCGTTGAGGGTGTCTACAATTTCGCAATCCTCCCAGCGAACGCCTGGGGTTTTTACGCGAAACTCGGCGGTATTAAATTCACTTTTCTTCATGGCTTCCCCCGTTGCCTGTCTGCCAAAATACCAGGTTGCGCTAGTCGCTTAGCCAGCAGGCGGATCGCATACCTTACCGCTAGGGCTGAGGAGGGGAGTTCAAGATCAGTTCGTATTTTCAAGATCGCGGCGCGGTCTGCATCGCCTAAATGGAGGCAGGTTCGCTTGAGGTTGCCTGGGTTGTTTTTAGGGGTTGTTTCAGCTACAATAAGCTGGGCTGGAGGTCTGAGAGGGCTTTCCGCCTGTTCGGGCTGGGAGGGTGCGCTAACACCCTCCCGGCTATTATTGGGAATGTCCATAATTCAATCCCTCCTTTGTAGCTCTGCGCCCTGGTCCTGGGGGGGCGCGGCGACTATTTCTTTATAAAATGGGAAGATTGCCCCAAAGGTTTTCAGGGTTCGGGCTTCCATTGCATCTCGGAGTAATTCCCGTGCTAGTTCCGAAAGATTGCGCCCCTCGCGGGTTGCCAGGATTTTTAGTTCCTGGCACTCCTGTTCTGATAATCGTAGATTTACTCGCTTAGTCCTACTCATGGCAACCTCATAAGAAAATCCGGCGTTCACCTTACGCCGGACATTCTACATGGTTACCAATGGGCATACAACTTTTATGCAGTATTTATGCACTACCTCAGCTTGCCAGTTTTTCTCCAGCGGGCATGTAATTTTAAGCAATAATCAAACTTAAGTGGTTTTGTTTGATACCGCTTGCTCATCGCGTTTACTCTTTTTGTCAGTTCCTCTAGTGTGATTGGTAAAAATTCATCTCTTGCCCTATCAGCATATTCAAACCAGTTTTCAAGAGGTTCATCCGGGCCAGGTTCCAGAGGGGGATTTTTTGCATATTCTCCGTCAATACTAACCTCCATTCCTTGCATAACAGCTTGTCGAATATGGGGGAGAGAATTGGCGTTACCCATCCAGGTCACAATATACAGACCTTGTTTATCGGTCCGTTGTATTGCCGTGCCGCTATTTATTATCTCTTTCAGGATTTCATCACCTGGCTTTATTTCCATATCACACCTCACAATTCCTCCCGCGGCGTGAATGGAATTGATAGCAACGCCGCCGCGTCAATTGTGTGCTGAATCGGTCGCCTGTCATATCCGGCTGTTGTGGCTACATCCTCATGCCCGGCAAGCCGGGCGACGGTTGCCAGGTCGGTCAGATTCAGCATACTGCTGATAAACGTCCTCCGCAAGTCGTGCGGCGTAAACGGCTGCAATCCCGCCAATTCGCCCCGCCTTTTCAGCATAAACCAAATGCTGATATTCGTCATTTTGGTAAGCGTCAGTTCATCAGATTTATAAATGGTCACAAAGAGCGCGCCGGGTTCGTTGCCGCGCAAACTCAGCCAATTTTCCATAGCGAACTTAGTTCCGTTCCTCAAATAAGCCGGGCGCAATTTCCCGCCCTTTCCCCCTCCCTTACCGTGTACCATGAGATCGCCGCTTGCTGGGTTATAGTCAGATAGGGAAAGATTCGTTACTTCGTTTACCCTCAGGCCACACCCCACCATGAGAATAATGATTGCGGCGTCCCTGGTCCCACGAAGAGGCGGACCGGTTCGGCATGTTTCCATTAACGCGGCGATTTCCTCCAATGTCAGCGCCCGCCCGGTGACACTTCTGCCCCGCTTGATCGTTGGAAGGTCAATAGCCAGCTCGTATGATTCGGCGTCCATTAATCGCATTTTCCGGGCCGCTTTTAGCGTGCCTTTCACGGCGCACATGATACGGGCGGCGGTGCGGGGTTTATATTTCTCAAGTAGCCACGTTTGGAGGGTCGCCATGTGTTCATAACGCAAAGAGGCCCAGTCGAATGAAAACGCGTCCATCGCTCCGAATTTCCGTGCCAGGGCGTCCAGATCATACCGTTGGATTTTCCGGCTGGATTCTTTTGGTAAGCCTGCCAGGTAGATAATAGCGGGGTTTTGCATTCCGGGGGAAGATAGTACAATATCAACGTCTTGTTTTTTCATAGTTCACCTCACCCCAGCATTATACCACATTGTTAAACTAAACCCTTGTTTGTTTGTGGTGAGATTATGCGCTTCGTGCAGTTCATCCTCCGCCCCATCTATGATCTCCTCTACCACCAGTTCGCCTGGACTTATGACCTGGTCGCGGCGGTGATTTCGCTCGGACAATGGGACGAGTGGGTGCGTTCCATACTCCCTTACATCCAAGGTCAGCGCGTGCTGGAAATCGGCCACGGGCCGGGTCATTTGCAGGTTGCTCTGCACGAACGCGGCTTCCAGGTTTTCGGCCTGGACGAGAGCCGCCAGATGAGCCGCCAGGCCGCGCGCCGTCTGCACAAGAAAGGGATAAAGACCAATTTATCACGCGGCCTTGCACAGAGCTTGCCGTTCAGGCAAAATGCTTTCCAGAACGTGGCGCTTACCTTTCCCAGTGAATATATCTTCGACCCACTCACGCTGACAGAGATCCAGCGGGTGCTCATGCCTGGCGGCCGACTGGTCATTTTACCGGTTGCGTGGATCACTGGTAAAAGTCCGCTCGAACGGCTGGCAGCTTGGTTATTCCGCTTTACAGGTGAGGCGCCGGGCAAGCCAGGGGAACTCAACCCGGAGCTGAAAAGCCTTTTCGTGCGCCTCGGGTTCGATGTCCGCAAAGAGACAGTGCAGCAAGAATCCAGCCTGCTTTTGTTAATTCTTGTAAGGAAACTCGGAAATGGAAAAAAAGTGTAGGAAACCTAATTCATTATCCATGTGAATCCGCGGCCATCTCCGTTCGCTATTGATTTGGAGTAAAATGAAGATATGGAAGTCCAGATAGCGGTTGCCAAGGTCAACAAATATGCCGTGTCCGAGAGCGGCGACACGCTCGAGGTAGTCGAGCGGCCCAACGGCGGTCTCTCGATCGTGCTGGCAGACGGGCAGACTTCCGGGCAGGGCGCAAAAGCCGTCTCGATGCTGGTTGTACGGAAAGTCATCGGGCTGCTCGCCGAGGGCGTGCGCGATGGTGCGGCGGCCCGGGCGGCATCCGATTCGCTCTACACAGAGAAGAAGGGTAAAGTCATCTCCACTCTGAACATCGTCTCGGTGGATCTGCAGACCAGCACTGTTGTCATCACCCGCAACAACCCGGCGCCCATTTTCATCTCGCATGGCGATCAGATTGATTGTCTCGGCTCGGAGTCGGTACCCATTGGCGTCTCGCGCAACGTCCGGCCTGCCATCACCGAGATCCCCGTCGAGGCCGGGCTGACTATCGTCATCTTCACCGATGGGCTTATGAATGCTGGCGAGCGGCGCAGCCAGCCGATGGACATTTGCACCTCATTAAAGGCCATGCTGGAAGAGCAGGATCCCTCCCCGCAAGGGATCGCCGACGCGCTGCTCAACGAAGCCACTCACCTGGACGAAGACCGCCCATCCGATGACATGAGCGTCGTGGTGCTCAAGGTGCTGAAGCGCCAGGGCGATGAGGTGCGCCGCATGACCGTTCGGCTGCCGATCAATGGGGGATAATGCAAGAACGGTCATCGGCGTGGTGGGCCCGTGTGGGGCTGGAAAAACCACTCTGACTGAAGGTCTGAAACGGCGTGGCTATCGCGCCCGCGCCATCCTCCAGGAACATTCGTATGTCCCCTACATGTGGCTGCGCATCACCCACCCGGACATCCTGATCTTCCTGGATGCCTCGTATCAGGTCACCTGCCAGCGTCGGAAGCTGGATTGGATGGAAGCCGAATACGCCGAGCAGCAGCGGCGGTTGAACCATGCCCGCGAACATGCGGATTTGTATCTGCTAACAGATGAGTGGAGCATCGAGGCGGTGCTGGCAAGAGTGATAGAATTCATCGGGAGATCAACAGCACTTGGAAAAGGTTCTCTTCCTTAAGCTGGTGGATTTGAAAATTGACCTACCCACCTCTTCATAACAGGAGTATAATCGCACTCGCCGCCAGCCAAGAGCTGGCATTTTTATGACTGGAGAAGCGATTTATGACTCGTCGCCCCTATTTGATGTTAGGTTTGATCTTATTGTTGACTGCCTTGGCGATTTGGGTGGATTCCAGCCAGCGCATCAGCATCACCAATCCGATTAACAGCCAAACGATCGTTGACCGCAACGTCACCACCCGCCTCGGTCTTGACCTGCAAGGTGGCCTGCAAGTGTTGTTGGAAGCCGATCTCCCGGCCAATACGGCCATTGACGCGGAGGCAATTTCAGTTGCCCGTACGATTATCGAAAACCGTACCAATGCACTGGGGGTGAGCGAAAACGTCATTCAGGTTGCTGGCGACCGCCGCATTGTGGGCGATTTTCCCGGGCTGGAAGATTCGGATGCTGTACTGGCAATTCTGCAAAGAACCGGCTTATTGGAATTCGTGGATATGGGCACCTCACCAGTGGAGGATGGTACTATCATTCAGACCGACTTCGGCCAGTCTTCTACGACTCCTTCTGGGGGTTCGACGCCTGAATCCACAACACCGACCATCACCCCCACACAGGCAGCTCCGACGCCCGCCGCGACCGGCACACCGGAAGCGACGGCCACACCTGGCAGCGAAACACCCCAAACCTACCACACGGTGATGACCGGTGTAGCCCTAAAGATCGTGAATGTCATCCGCGACTCCACCACCGGCGCCTACGAGATTTCCTTCGTCCTGAAAACTGATTCGGCCACCATGTTCGCCGATTACACCGGCAGCCACATTGACCAGTATCTTGCCATCGTGCTGGATAAGATAGTCATCTCTGTGCCAATTATTAAAAATCAGATCAGTGATGGCCAGGGCGTCATTCAAGGCAGATTCACCAGCGATAGCGCCAACGCTTTAGCCATTCAATTGCGCTACGGTTCGCTGCCCGTCCCTCTGAAAATCGTCGAGACGCGCATCGTTGGCCCAACCTTGGGCGAAGATTCCCTGCAAAAAAGCCTGATCGCAGGCGTAGCCGGCATGATTATCGTCATCCTGTTCATGGCCCTTTATTATCGCCTGCCCGGCATCGTTGCCGACATTTCCATACTATTTTATGCTGCGATTGCATTTGCCATATTCAAGTTCTTCCACTTCACATTGACTCTTCCGGGCATTGCCGGTTTTATGCTCTCCACTGGCGCAGCGTTGGATGCCAACATTCTTATTTTCGAACGTTTGAAGGAGGAGCTGCGCAGCGGCCGTACACTGGCACAGGCTGTTGAACAAGGCTGGAAACGCGCCTGGTCGTCAATTCGCGACTCGAATATTGCCGCCCTCATCACCTCGGCCATCCTGTTCTGGTTTGGTAGTACATTCGGTGCGACCATCGTCAAAGGCTTCTCTCTGACCCTGGCGATCGGTGTCATCGTCAGCTTGTTTACTGCCATCTTTGTCACCCGCACCCTGCTGGCGATGGTCTTGCAGTGGTTTAAACCCAAGAATTATTCCCGCTGGTTTGGCATCTAGAGGAGATCGATATGAATATCCTCAATAAACGCTACATATTCTTTGCTCTGTCACTACTGATTATCATCCCTGGTCTGATTATTCTGGGTGTAAGGGGTGCACAAAAAAACCTTCCGCTTTCGATTGACTTTACTGGTGGCAGCCTGCTCGAAGTCCAGTTTGACGCCGGCTCAGCCCCCCAACCAGCAGATGTGCTTACGCTTTACGAAAACTTCGGCACCCGAGATGCCCAGGTACAGACAACCGAAAGCGGGTCCATCTTGATTCGCTCCGCTTTCATGGATGAACCTATTCGTGACCAGGTCATCACCGCGATGAAGGATCAGTTCGGGGGTGAAGTTACTGTCCTGCGCTTCGACAGCGTCGGCCCGTCCATTGGCAAGCAGGTAACATCCCGCGCTGCCATCGCTGTCGGTATTGCCGCGCTGGCCATCCTGATTTACATCACCCTGGCTTTCCGCCGCGTGGAGCATGCCTTCCGCTTGGGCTTGTGCGCCATAATCGCCATGCTGCATGATGTAGCCGTTGTCTTTAGCTTGGTGGCGATCGGTTCGCTCCTCTTCGGCTGGGAAATTGACGCTCTCTTCCTTACCGCTCTGCTGACTGTGATTGGCTTCTCAATGCAGGATAAAATCGTGGTTTTTGACCGCATCCGCGAAAACTCCAATGTTCTACGCCGCCTTGAATTCGAGAAAATGGTCAACCACTCCATTGTGCAGACATTGCAACGATCCATCAACACCCAGTTGATGACCGTCGAATTCCTGCTGCTGGCGCTGGCGCTGTTCGGCGGCCTCACCCTGCGCGAATTCGCGGTCGTACTGCTCGTCGGTCTTTTGAGTGGTACATATTCTTCAATATTCATCGCCTCACCCATCTTGATTGTTTGGGAAAACCGCGAATGGCGCACCTGGTTCCGCCGCAGACCTGCCAGCGCGGCGTGACTTTGCCTCCTAAGACTTCCGGAGCCCATCAGGCTTCGGAAGTATTAAAATAAATAGATGACCTCCATCGCTTATGCAACGCTAACTTTGGGTAGCGCCGCCCTGTGGGGTTTTGTAAACGGTTGGCTGCTCTACTTCTACCTCCCTCCGCAAGGGCAGGGTATCCCGTTGGTTCCAGCAGCTTGGTACAGCCTGATCATGCTGGCTAGCCGGGTCATCAATATCCTCGTCAGCCTGCCCATTGGCCACCTCTCCGACCGGACGCGCAGCCGCTGGGGCCGCCGCCTGCCCTATATCTTTACTGGCTCAGCAGCCATGCTCGGATTCTTCATTCTCCTCTGGTTGCCCCCGCGGCTGACCGACTCGACATTGAATGGGGTGTACTTGGCTGTCGTTCTCATCCTCTTCAATATTGCCTATAGCTTCCGCCTCATTCCCTACGAAGCGCTGCTGCCCGAACTGGCCTCCCACGACGCAGAGCGGGTGAAAATCTCCGCCTGGCAGGCAAGTTTCCAGCTCGTCGGCGCCATCTTGGCCGGGTTTGCCGGGCCGCTGATCGAAAGATTGGGTTATTTCAGTGCCGCGCTGGTCTTTTCAGCTATCACCCTGCCTGCCCTCTTCCTGCCCTTTTTTGGACTTCGTGAAAAACAACCGGCCTTGACCGCCTCTGCCCTGCCCCAGGATTTCCGCCAGAGCTTGCGCGCCATCTTGTATAACCGCGTCTTTCGATTATTCCTCGTCTCCTGGGGATTATTCTGGATGGCATCCACGTTCATACTGGAGACCATCCCCTTCATTGCCACTGAGATCTGCGGACTGAGCGAAGCTGGGACGGTCTATCTCTACCTGCCGGCAATTCTCATCTCGCTGCTGTGCTTTCCCTTCATCACCTGGCTGGCAGGGCGCTTTGGTAAACAGCGCGTCCTCCTGGCTTCATATCTTGCTTCGGCATTTACTTTGCCTCTCCTGCTGTTCATCCACAAAGAACTACCCCTTCCCCTGCCTATCCAGGGAGTCTTATGGGTATCGCTGCAGGCGGTGGCTATGTCCGGGCTGCAGGTGCTGCCCTATGCCATCGCCGCCGAAATCACCGACCACGACGCCCAGGTTACCGGCCAGCGCCGCCAGGGAATCTATTATGCCGGGTGGGGTATGTTCGATCAACTCGCCAGCGGGGCCGCATCCGCGCTCCTGCCGTTGTTTCTCCTGATGGGCAGCAGTCACAGCCAACCCCAAGGGCCGCTGGGGATTCGCCTGCTGGGCATCGCGGCAGGCGTTCTCATGCTGGCTGGTTTCTTGATTTTCCTTCGCTATCCACTTGCCCAAGAAACCAGTTGACAGTACAATATGGCATTGAAAGGGAGACACCATCTTCTCCGTAATAATAGAACACAAGGTGGAAGCCATCGGGGCAGGTGCCTGGGATGCACTGGCGGCTCGCCAGCCTTTCCAGAGTTATCAGTGGTACGCATTTGGCGAGCGCGCCATGACCGATTGCCTGCCTGTTTACATCATCCTTTCACTGGATGGAAGGCCTGCCGCCCGCGCGACCTTTTGGCTGGTGCGCGAAGAACCCCTGCCGGTGCCCCCCCTGGCCCAGTTCCTTCTTCGGCCATTCATACGCCGGTGGCCGCTGTTGATCTGTCGTTCACCTTTGTCCAGCACTTCCGGGTTTATCCTGCCCGAACTGCCATTGCGTCGTACTGCCCTGGAGGCCATCATCTCCGCCGCGCATGACGAAGCGCGAAGATTTAGAGCCTCGTTCCTGATCTTTGATTTCCTCGAGCAAGGACAAATGCATTGGGACGATTGGCCGTCAAGATTCACCCCTTTTCAAATCCCCGGTCCGGGCACCTGTATGGAAATTCGCTGGCAGAGTTTTGACGAATACTTGAACCAGTTGAGCAAGAACGAGCGCAAGCATTACAAGCGTACCCGGAAGGAAATTGAAAGGATGGGTCTGCGTGTGAATCGCCAGGTCTCTGTGAGCGATGTCGAAACCGCTGAGGCGTTGGCGCACAAAGTCGAGCGCCGTTACCGCAACGCGCCCAACCCCTGGCTGCATGGCATGTTCGAGAATCTGGGAATGGTGAATGGCACCTGGCTGACTGCTACAATTGGCAATCGGCTGGTAGGCAGTGAACTGGTGCTCCAAGACGGGAACGCTCAAATCCAAGCCGCGCTTGGCTTGGAAAAGGATATTCCTTATACCTACCTTGCCTTGGGTTACGAGGGAATCCGCCTCGCCATCGAGAAGAAAATGCGCCTGCTGCGTTGGGGCAGCGGGGCGTATGAGGTAAAGAGGAGATTGGGATTCGAGTTGGAAAACAACAACAACGCGGTTTTGGCGGGGGGAGGCTTCTGCACCCGCTTGGCAGCAAAGCTGGCTGGATAGGGAGCGTTATGTTCCTTGGCATCGCTCAGTCCATTGTTATCCTGATCCTCGCCGCCATCTTCTACTCGATAGATTTTTTTATGATTCATCGCTACGATAAACAGCGCAAACAGCAAAAATCCGGCCGCTCCTGGGATTACACTCTACTTATGCTCGTTATGGCAGTGATAGTCATCCTCCAGCCAATTTTCCTGCCCCAGCTTGGCTTATTCACAAAACAGGCTTGGGGATTGGCAATACAGGTGGCGGGTCTTATGCTAGCTGCAAGTGCGCTGGCACTGCATATCTGGGCACGGCTGAACTTACAATGTTTCTACGCGGAGCGAGTAGAAATTCTACCCAACCATCAAGTAATTGAGACCGGTCCGTATAAGCTGGTGAGGCACCCAATCATCACATCTTTTTTTTGCCTGGTTATCGGTATTTTCCTCATTAACCCCGCTCTGATGACTCTGGCCATTATGATTTATACTTTTTGGGATTTCGGGCACGCTGCCAGACAGGAGGAAAAACTGCTCTCCGAGAACCTACCGAAATATCGTGAGTACATGCAGCGTACACCACGTTTCCTGCCGCGCTTGTGGAGGCGGAAATGATCACACTGGCTGAATTCCTGGCTTTGCCAACCGAAGAGGTGGCAAAACTCGTTCGCGCTGCCGGACCTCAGGTTTGCGTCTTTCCCATCAATGGGACGCGGCGCTGGTTTATGCTGCAATACGGCGACCGGCAGTGGGAAGACCCCATAACAGCGTATATGGATATTGCCAGCCAGAATCATGTAGGCCTCTACCGGTTGTTCTTCGATCACGGGATTGATACGCTGCTGACCCCGACGCTTGGTCCGGACATTCTTCTGCGAGGCGAGGAATACATGCAGAAAATAGGTGCAGCAGGCCTGACTCGCCTTGCCAGCCATCCGATTTTTCTAAATTTTTACGATGAGTTTGACATTCGCATACACTTCTATGGTGACCATCGCCGCAGTTTATCCCAAACTGAGTACGCCTACCTATCTGACCTATTCGATGAAGCCGCTGAAAAAACAAAGCACCACGACCGCTACCGATTGTTCTTTGGCGTTTTTGCACAGGACCCTACTCAAACAATTGCTGAACTATCAGTAGAAAATTTTTCCAAACACGACAAAGTGCCTGATAAACATACTCTGATTGAGATGTATTACGGGGAATATGTAGAACCAGTTGATTTTTTCATTGGCTTCGACAAATTCAGCGTCTTTGATATGCCCCTGCTCGCAACCGGCGAGGAGGATTTGTACTTTACCGTCAGTCCATCTCCGTATATTACCGAACGCCAATTGCGCACGATCCTGTTTGATCACATATACACACGCCGAGCGCCGGAACCCGATATTTTTAATATTTCTGCTGAGGCGTGCAGCAAGTTGCGTCAATATTACTTAGAACATCAAGAAGATACATTAGGTATTGGTCAGTTATATTACGGCGTTTGGATACCAGAATTAAAATTTCAATAAGGGCATAACATGGCAGAAAATATCACCCCTCTTATCCATCAATTGCTCAAAGAAATCGGCCCTGGAAGAATGTCAACCACTGCCTATGATACATCTTGGATTGCTCGATTGGGCGAGATGGATTGGGAACTCAGTAGCCGTGCTTTGGACTGGCTCCACGAGAACCAACTACCCGACGGCTCATGGGGAGCAAGCGAGCCGTTTTATTATCACGACCGACTCATAAGTACATTGGCCGCAATGATTGCCCTTACATATTGTGGGGAACGGGGTCACGATCAAAAGCAATTAGAAAGAGGTATGTCGGCCCTTGAAAGAATCATAGAAGGTGCTCAAAAGGGATTGCGGGCTGATCCCAATGGTGCAACTGTTGGTTTTGAGATGATTGCCCCAACCCTGGTTGCCGAAGCTAAAAGGCTTGGCATCATTAAGCG
>Ga0315289_10010946_pt1 | contig 12907 bp, 14 predicted proteins | sample YL17G11_40_MG_FD_203452 | JGI IMG/M metagenome (GOLD analysis project Ga0315289, IMG submission 203452) | Sediment microbial communities from Yellowstone Lake, YNP, Wyoming, USA - YL17G11_40 | ecosystem: Environmental > Aquatic > Freshwater > Lake > Sediment | place: USA: Wyoming | collected...
GGTCAAGGTATCCGACGAAGCGAAGGCCACTCTGCGGTTGTCGTGCCATGCCGTCTTGCCCAACTGGAATTACACCATCCGTCCACGAAAACGAAACGGCTAAGTTATTTTTGAACAACTCCTTACGGTATCCCGCTGCAATATCTCGGGCTTGCTCTACAGCATCGTCGTGAAGACGGCCGGCGCCTCTGGCCACCCGGTGACGATCGAACGGAATTGGCTGGAAGGCGGCAGCGTGGGGACGTACTACCTGAAGGGATCGACCTACGTCACTGCGCAAAACAATACTCTCATCAACCGCACGACAGGAACCGCCGTCGTCTACGTGAAGAACGACGATAACAGCAAGTTTGGCAACGATATCTTCCGCAATAATTGGATTGTCGTCGGCAAAGATGCCACGGGATTAAACATCGGCGGGGACAGTGACGATAGCGGCGGCTGCGTCTTTGATGTCAACGAGTACCGCTTTGAAGGCTTGGCACACTTTGGCAGCGTGAAAGGCGCGACCGGCATCACCACCCTGGCCGGGCTGAAAGCGGCCTGGGACAGTTACGGCGACGGGCACAACGAGGAGGCCAGTTGGGATGTCCCTTGGCAGATGGGCCTGGACTTCGCCAACATCAACCAGGCCACCACCGCTACGACCCTGAGTAACATTACGGTGCCGACCGTCACCACCTTGACCGGCTACGCGGCGCCCGATAACACCGGCATCGCGGCCATCAAGGCCAAGACCGACAACCTGCCGGCCGATCCCGCCAGCAACACCCAGGTGAACACCCGCCTGGCGGCCGGCGCGTACACGGCCCCGGATAACGCGAGCATCGGCTCGATCCTCGCCGACACCGATGAACTGCAAACCAAGCTGGCAAACATGATCGAGGCCCAGGGAAATAACTGGCGCTTCAAAGCCGGCGCCTTGGCGAGCACCTTCCTGGTCGACATGGCCGACGTGCAAGACGCGGCACCCGATGATTCGCTCTGCACCACGGTCTTAGCCTGCTTCCACTTCGGCATCAGCGGCAAGACCTGGACGATCAAGAAGACCGATGGGTCCACGAAAACCACGAAAACGGTAACGACCGACGCCAACACGGGAGTCATTGTGGGAGTCAGTTGAAGGGGAAGGCACAAAGGCACAGAGGCACAAAGGCACAAAGGCACAAAGTAGCGCGGAATCGCAGCCTTACATCCTGCATCCTACATCCAGCATGACCACAGGTTTCCGCAACATCTTGGCTTGGCTCTTGGGTTGGCGCGCGGGCGCCGCCCCGTGGGGCGCCAAGCGGTTGTACCATGTGGCAGCCGCCACCGTGTTCGTTGCCGGCGCAGTCGCCGGGGAGGAGTTTTGCACGGGCGCAACTGCCGGCCAGATAGGGTAGACGGTAGGCGGTAGACGGTCAGCGGCACGCGGTGGACGGTAGACGGTGGACAGTGGACAGTGGGTAGCGGTTAGTGGACGGCAAGTTGTTTAGCGGCCGCCGGCACGGCGGCCTGAGCGGTAGGCAGCAAACATTCAGCATTCAGCATTCATACTTCAGCATTCCTCCTGAACCCTGAACCCTGAACCCTCACCCCTGACCCCTCCGATGCAAGCCACCGACATTCACGGGCAAACTTTCAAGAACGGCACGGCGACGCTCTTGGCACGCATCGTCGGCCAAGGCGGCGCTGCCATGGTGCAGGCCGACGTCAGCTCCAGCAGTTACACCATTTACCTGTTGGACGATCAAGACGCCGACAGCCGCACGCCGGTTGCCGGCCACACCGACGTGGAGCTCACGGTGGGTGCGGTCATGTTCACCAGCCTGCAGACCGACGGCATGTGGACCGTCGATGACATCGGCTACAACTTCCGCCATCTGCTCGACGTGGCCGCACATCAAGCCTTCAGTATCGCCGGCCGGCGCTACCTGGTCGAATACCGGCTTGTTCCGGCTGGCGGCGGCCAAGTGATCGTCGTGAGGTTCCGAATGAACGTGATTTGAGAGGTCAGAGGTCAGGGGTCCGACCTCTGATCCCTGATCCCTGACCTCTGATCCCTGACCTCTGATCCCTGACCTCTGATCCCTGACCTCTAATCCCTAATCCCCAATCCCTCCCATGCCCAGCGACGCCCAACAAATCGCCACGATCAAGACGCAGACCTTGGCGCGGATCGCCGAGATCACCGCCGCGCCCAAGCCCAGCTACAACATCGACGGCCAGATGGTTGCCTGGGGCGAGTATCTCCAGCAGCTCCAACGGACCGTCGACTGGTGCAATCAGAAGCTGTCCGGCGAGCAGCCGTTTGAGTTCCAGACGCAGGGTACCACGTAATGAGCGTGAACTTCGATGCATCGGATGATTTTGCCGCTGTCAGCGACAGCGCCGAAACCGTCACGTTTCACCGCCGCGGCGCCACGCCCGGCTCGCCGGGAGTCGCCGTGGCGCACGGCCTGCGCCGCGCCGTCGGCGTCCGCGAGGCGGCGGAAAGCAACGGACATTACACGGCCAGCGACGTCGTCTGGCATCTGCCGGTGCAGGAACTCGCGGACCTGCCCCACTTGGGCGACGTGATTGTCGATGCCGCCGGCGGCCGCTGGACGGTGCTCCAGGTGCAATTGGTGACCCTGCGGACTCGCTGGCGCTGCACCGCGCGCAGTTTGGCGATCGTTTACGGATTGGACGATACCGTGACGATCCTCAAAGCCGCCTACAGCAAGGGCAGCGGCGGGGCGGCTCAGGCCATCTGGCAAACCTGGAAGACGGGCGTGCGGGCAAGAATCCAGCCGGCGGCAGCGACCACAGGCAGCCAGCATCGCGCGCGGCGAACCACCCAGCGGGTTCAGATCTTCGTCGCCGAAGATCTTGCCCTCAGTCACGACCATCGGATCCAAGGATCCGACGGAACAATGTATCACGTCGTCGCCGTTTCCGGCGCTCAGCGCATCGGGGAACTGCAAACCATCGAGGCGGAAGCGGTAGACGGTAGACAGTAGACGGTAGGCGGCAGACGGTAATCCGTTTAGCGGCCGCCGGCACGGCGGCCCCGGCGACCCGGGATACCCGCGGCCCGTGATCGAGTCGAAACCATGAACCTAATCCAAGTCATCCATCAGCGCTGGGCGGCGGCAGAGAGCCTCGACGGCCTGCTGCCCGCCGCTCGCGTTTACACCGGCATGAGCGTCGATCCGACCTTGCCGTTTGCCGTGATCTCCAAAGAAAGCGGCCGGCCCGTGAGCCGGCACAACGACGGCTCGGCGGTCGATGCCGTCGGCGTGCGGATCCAGGTGTTCCATCACGATTACGACTCGGCCGCGGCGATCGTTGAGCAAATCAAGTCCGTCTTCGACCGCGGCAGCTTCCCGCTGGCAGGCGGCGACAAGGTGCTCAGCCTCGAGCGCTGCAACGACAGCGAACAGCAGGCGGACGACGGCGTGTGGCGTATGGCTATCGACTTCACCTGTATGGTCTATCTGGCAGCGGGGGTGTGAGATGAGTTTCAAAGCAGAAGTCAAGGCGTCGTTAGGCTGGAACTGGAGCGAAGGGGCCGTCGACAACGGCCGGCTCGACTACGCCAGGCAGTTGCTCTCGGGCAACGGCGACGACCAGGCCGAGGCGGTCTGGCACGTCGAGCGGCAAACGTTGCCCGACGCCGCGTCGGTCGAGCTGGACCTGACCGACCTCTGCCGCACCATCTTCGGCGACGTGCTCAGCGTAACGCTGGTGGCGGTCAAGGCCCTGCTGCTGGTCAACGAAAGCACCACGGGGGCGACACTGCTGCTGGGTGGGGAGGCCACGGACGAGTGGTCGGCACCCTTCGGCGCCGACGGCGACCAGATCAACGTGCCGCCGCAGGGCGCGCTGTTGTTGACGAACCGTGGGACCGGTTGGGCCGTCGATGCCTCCCACAGGAACCTGAAACTCGCCGCCGACGGTGGCGACGTGACGTACTCGCTGGCCATCGTGGGGACCATCACGGCCGCAGGCTCGGGCTCGGGCTCAGGCTCAGGTTCCGGCGAGTGACATGGCAGGGCTGGGTTTGCAGGAAAATGATCGATACTAACGTCGATCCAGAGACTGATGGACATCATGGGTTTCAGCCGCGAAGCGGCGCCAAACAATAGCCAGGGGCGTGAGCCCCTGGACCAAGAGCCCCGATTGGGTTGAAGAGCCCCGAAGGGGCGCCAGAAGGCTCCTGTCGCCCCTACCGGGGCTTTCTGACGAGAAACGATTTTTCTCCAGGGGCTGATGCCCCTGGCTATTGTCTGCCGTCCCTTCGGGACTCAATCCTTCCCGTTTCCGCGCTATATTGGAACAGCAACATGGCGGTGGCATTCAAAGAACTGGCGGGATCGCCGGTCGAGACGTTCGGCCCTGAAGGTATGAAGGCGAATCGCCGCATCCTGGTGGGCTGGGAGCAGCGACACGAGATGGTGGTCGAGCTGCTCGGCAGCGCCTATGAGTTCGGCGGCTTGGGGCAGGCGGGCTATCCCGATTGCCCCGGCGCGGTTGCGGTGCGGGCCGCGCTGGAGCCCTGGCCTCCTGCGCCCGACGAACAAGCCGAGTTCGATGACATCACGTCGCAACTGAACAGCTACAGCGGCAAGTACGCCCTGATCGTGGTGGAATACGAGGTGCTCCACTCGCCATCCGACCGCGCCACCCTGCCGCAGCCGCAGGAAGGCACGTTCCTCACCTACCGCATGGACCTGGGCGCCGAGTACACCACGCTGCCCAGTGAAAGCCTGTCCTGGTTGTCCGATTGCGCGATCCCAGTGCCGCCCGATGCGGTGCCGGCCATCCGCGTCCCCATGACCGTGCACCGCGTCACCTGGCACCGCGTGGTCAATCCTCCCTGGGCGGCGATTCGCGCGTGCCTGGGCACGGTCAACGACGCCACCTTCCTGGGAGCCGACCCGGAGACCGTGCTCTTCGACGGCGTCACCGCCGAGAAGCAATTCCTGGGCGTCGACGAGCTTCGTCAGCCCGGTTTCGGCTGGCAGATCGGCTACGTGTTTCGCGAGATGGCGATCAAGACCGGCGGCAATATCTACGGCTGGAACCACCGCTACCGTCCGCTGCCGCAGCAGGATCCCGGTTGGGACAAGCTCGTCGACCAGCACGGCAACACCCTTTACCGCACTGCCGATTTCAATGATCTCTTTCAGTTCGAGGCTGTCGGATGACCCGCGAGCCAACCTTACCAGGTCAAATGCAGGACACGGCCGCACAGCTTGCACCGCCGGACCGGTTACAGCCCAGCGATACTCCCGGTGCCGCGGGTGAGGCCCCGTGCGGCGGTGCTGACGTGCCGCGGAGCGTCCCGCCGGCCACGCGCTTCGCGCTGTTTGAATTGACCGGCGAGTTGATCTACCCAAACCTCGCAGGCGCAGGCACCTCGCACTACACCGTCGAGCCTACGCCGTACGCGGTTGCCAGGATGGTCTGGTGCCACCAGTTCGACCCCGACGACAAGGACGCCGACGATTATCCTCTGCGCGGTTACGGCGGCACTTCGCTGTCGAAACAGGAAACCATTTACCACCCCGCCGCGTTTCGCAACAGCAGCGGCTACGCCATCGGACATCCCACCCTTGCCGCCGGCGACCGCGTGTTTTGTGTGTTCAATCGGCAGAGCGGGCGATGGGAGATTGTCGCGCCGGCGCTGAGCGTGTGGCGCTTTGAGTTGACCGGCGACTTGCCGCCCGGCGGTTCAGCCACGGCCTGTCTGCTTGTCTGGCACGACGGCGCCTACGGCATCGACGAGGATGTTGAATTGACCGTCTACGATGCCACCCTCGGCACGCTCCGTGGTTGGGCCGGGACCGAGACCACAGCCGGAAGCCGTGGCTACGCCCAGTACATGCCCGACAGCGGCCGCTGGGAAATCGTCGCCCTTGAGCAGAAGGCCCGCTGGATCCGCTTCCAACTGGCCGCAGACCTGGGCCACGAGGATGCGGACGCACAGGCCAACGTGCTCGACTACTGGGACGGTTGCGATCCAGATCCGAACGCCGCGGGCGTCACGGTAAACAACTGCGCCACCAGCAGCCAATATCTGTTTGCCGGAGCCAGCGGCGCCATCGGCCTGGCCTGCTACGATCCGGCCCTCGACGAGTATCGGATTGTGCAGTTGGAGTAGTGAGGGATTAGGGATTGGGGATTAGGGATTAGAAGTCGGCGATTAACGTATCCACGAAGGACACGAAGAGCGAAAACCCAGAGCCATCACTTCGTGTCCTTCGTCCCCTTCGTGGACACTTTATCCCGTGATCTCCAATCCCTAATCCCCAATCCCCAATCCCTAATCCCTATGGTTAACCACCTCTTCGTTTGCGGCTATCCCAGCGACGTGGGCGGGGCCAACACGGAACTATGGCACAGCGTCAAGCTGTGGCGGCGGTTCGGCCTCGGCGTGACGCTGATCCCCACCTGGCAGGCCGACCCAAAATGGAAGGCCCGGCTCGAGACCATCGGCTGCCGCACGGTCGAGGTGCAGGTAGCAGGCGAAGGGACTTCGACGAGCTCAGTCGAGTCGCGGACGGCGGAGGCCGGAGGGCGGACGGCGGCGACAGCGGGTACTCTGGGTGCGGCTTCCACGCTTCCCAGTTTGGAGGCCGTCCCCGGCCTGGCCGGCGGCGTGCTCGTGGCGATGTGCAATACGAAGTTTCTGGCCGTGGCCGAGCGGTTCCGCCGCTTGGGATGCAAGATCATCTGGCTGGGTTGCATGAACTGGTTGTTTCCGGCCGAACGGCTGCACTATCGCGCCCACGGCCTGTTCGACCGGCACGTCTTCCAAAGCCGCTACCAGCACGATCAGCTCGTGCCGCAACTCCGCAAGTTCGGCTACGAAGAAGACCGCGGGCGGATTATTCGCGGGGCATTCGACGCCACCGAGTTTCCTTTTCGGCCGATGTCGCATGCGCCGGGTGAAATCTTCACCATCGGCCGCATCAGCCGGGCGGCGGCCGACAAGTTTTCGCCGCGGACCTGGGCGATCTACGCCCGCGTGCCCCATCCGATCCGCGCCCGGCTGTTGGGCTGGGGCGACGGAGTGTGCGCCCGGCTGGGAAAACCGCCGCGCTGGGCCGATTGCCTTCCCGCGGCGGCGCAAACCTCGCAGGAGTTTCTGGCCACGCTGGCAGCGCTGGTGCACGCGGGCGGAGAGGCCGCCGAGAATTGGCCCCGCGTGGGACTCGAGGCCCTCGCCGCTGGCGTGCCCGTGGTGGCCGACAACTGCGGCGGCTGGCGGGAAATGATCCGCCACGGCCAAACCGGTTATCTCTGTGACAGCGACGATCAGTTTGCCTACTACACCGCCCGCTTGGCCTACGACGAGCCGCACCGCCTGCACATCGCCCGACAAGCCCGCGCAGCCCTGGAGAATGAACTGGCCGATCCCACGGCCATTTGGGCCGCTTGGCGGGAGCTCCTGGGTGGAATCGAGATAGAGTAGAAACGGTTTGCACGGTCCCCTCTCCCTCTGGGAGAGGGTTAGGGTGAGGGCGGATTGATCAGGGTTCTCGCTCGGCGCAGGTCTCCTGACCTCGCCGAGACGGCCGACCGCAGGTCTCACCCGCCCCCGGAGACCTCCGGTCGACAGCGTGGCTCGGTCGGACTTCGGCGAGCTCAGTCGAGCCGGAGAACGGCCACAGCGCCCTCGCTGAGAAGAAAGCCATGAAGATCGCCGCGGTGTGTTGCACTTACCTGAGACCGAAATCGCTGGGGCAGCTCATCCACTGCTTCCTCCAGCAAGATTACCCGGATCGCGAGCTGGTCATCCTCGACGACGCCGGACAGTACGACAATCAGCAGGGCGACCGCTGGCGGCTGGTTTCCGTGGCACGCCGCTTCGCCACCCTCGGCGAAAAGCGCAACGCCGCCGCGGCGTTGGCTGCTGATGACGTCGCAGCGCTGGCCGTTTGGGACGACGACGATCTGTATTTGCCCTGGGCGCTGCGGGCATCGGTGATCGCCCTGCAACAGGCCGGCTGGTCGCGGCCGTCGCTGGTGCTGCATCCGCAAGCAGACGGCTCGTTGGGGCAACACCTCACCGGCGGGCTGTTCCACGGCGGCTGGGCCTACCGCCGCGCGACGTTCTCGCAAGTCGGGGGCTACCCGGCCATGAACAACGGCGAAGATCAAGCACTCGCCCGCCGGCTGCAACAGGCGAACGTTACAGAGGCCGATCCCTGCCGGCTCGGTTTCCCTCCGTTCTATGTATATCGCTGGGGAACCGAACACGGCTGGCACATTTCGGGTTTAGGCCGCGATGGCTACCGACGTCTGGGCGGCCTGCGGCCAGAGAAGACTGCATTGATGGTCTGCGATCCGTCAGAAATCAACTTGCACAAGCCAAGTATCGTGCCGGACGTTCATCCACGGATGTTTTGAGCGTTATGCAACCCGTGCGACTGATTCGTGAAGTCGATGAGCCGGGCTCCTCCGGTCCGCGCAACGGCCAATACGCCTTACAGAAGGCCCTCCGCGCGGCCGCGCCGCCGTGGCTGCGGATCGGCGGCACACTCGAAGAAGGCGAGATTCCGTGGTTCTGGTGCTGGCGGGATCGCGACGCGGCGGCGGCATGCGACTCGGTCGATCGGCCTTTTATCGTGGGCCCCAACGTGCTGTTCGAAGACAGCCGATATCCGTGCCGCGCTGCCGCCGAAGCGGCCATTTGCAATGCCGCCAGTTGCCGGCTGATGTTTACCGAATCGACGTGGTATGCCGACCTGATCGAGAAGCACCGCGGGCCGCCCAACCACGCGCCACTCGTCCTTTGGCCCTACCCGATCGACCCCAAGCCCGGCGGACCGCTGCCGGCCCAGTTCGATCTGCTGATCTACGCCAAGGGCAACTATCGCCGGGGCCTGGTGAGCCGGCTGCTGCGGCACTTGCCGCGGACCAGGCTGGTGGTGTATGGGCAGTACCGGCGCGAAGAGTTGTTCGAGCTGGCGCGGCGATCGCGCTGCTGCCTCTATCTTTCGCACGACGATCGCGGCCCGCTGGCACTGGCCGAAATCTTGCTGGCGGGCTGCCCGGCAATCGGCATCCCCACCGGCGCGCCGTTCATCCAGCCTGGACGCACCGGCGTGGTTCTTCGCGAACTGCATCCCCAGACCTGTCTGGAAGCGGTGGCGCGCTGCCACGCGCTAAAGCGCGAAGCCGTCGCCGCGCTGGCCACGGAGCAGTTCGACACCGAACGCATCGTCCACATCATCTTGACGACGCTAACCGCGGCGGCCGCTCAACACGTTGTAAGACCGGTTTAGCACCCAAACGCCCCGGGACTGCGTCCCGGGGGCTTCCAGGCATCAATCGCGGGATGCCACCAGAACTCCCCCGCGACGCAGTCGCGGGGCGTTGCGTCCCTCGTACTTCGTCATTCGTCATTCTGCATTCATCATTCATCCTTCCGCATTCATCCTTCCGCCTGTCCCACCACGATCTCCTCGTACAGCATGTCGATGAAGCTGCCGGCGAGTTTGGCGTGGCTGGTTTCCAACAGCAGGTCAAGCTTATCGTGCAATTGGCGTTTGCGGTTCATGTGGCCGACCGCCTCCAGCGTGCCTTCGCGCGTCAGCGCCCCGCCGGCGCCCACGCGGCTGTGCAGTTCGTCGAAGTCGGCCTCGGTCCAGCCGGCGAACAGTTCCTGGTGGGTTTCCATCACTTCCGCGACCAGCGGGTTGGTCTGCCGATCGAAGTGGCGGTAGAGCAATTGCGCGGGATCGAGGAAGAATTCTTCCACTTTCACCCCGAGCCCTGCCGCAAGGCGGTGCAGCGTGCGGGCGTGCGGCCGGTTGCTGCCGCGGAGGATCCCGCGGATCGTCCGCTCGTCCAGGCCGGTGTGCTCGGCGACTTGCTGAATCGACAGCCCCCCAGCGGCCATCAGCCGCGACAGGTTTTCTCGGGCATACTGAGACATCGCACCAGGCCCTCACCAATGGCCGGCCCCACGGCGGCACGCGGCCAGGAATACCTCTTGACAGGAATGTATACCTATGTATACTAAATCGGCCGCCGCCTGTCAAGGGGATTGCGGCTACGTCCGGGCCGCCGTGCCGGCGGCCGCTAAACGGATTACCGCCTACGGCTTACCGCTTTCTTCCTGCCACGGATTGACCCAGTCGCCCCAGTGCTCCAGATAGAGGCGGTAAGCGGCGACCTCGCCGGCTTTTTGTTCCAGCCACTGTTTGGTCTGGGCGATGAGTTGTTGTTCGGCCTCGAGGGTTAACTGACCCACCAGCACCCGGCTGCGGAGGAAGACGAAGTAGGTATCGAGCACATCGCAGCGGCAGTAGTCGTTGATTTCGGCCAGCCGTCCGGCGTTGTACATGTCTTGAACCATGTGCCCTTGGACATCCATCTTGCCCGGCTTGCCCAACAAATTCGCCGCCAGGTTCAGGCCGCCGGTGAAGCGGGTGGATCCGAAATTGGTCAGCAATTCGCACAGGTCGATGTGGGCGTTGGTATTGTAACGGCTGCGAGGCTGCTCGTAGCTTTTGCCGGCGGTCTGAAACCAGCCCGGCACGCTGACACCGTAGCGAAACGCGGCCAATTCCAACAGCGGAATGTCGAAACCGCGGCCGTTGAAGCTCACCAGCGTCGGCCGCCGATACTTTTCCCAGCCGCGCCAGAAGTTTTCGGTGATCACGTGCGGACGGAAGCGCGGCTCATCGAGCACGACCACGTCGTCCAGGAGGAAATCGGCGGTCACCTTGGCCACGGCCACCGAGATCGGCACCTGGAAGGTGTACGGAATGAAATCGCTCTCGTACTTTCCCAGCAGTTCGGCCCGATAGCGCTCGACCGCCTGGGCCGGTTCCAGCCGCTCGGTGGCGTAGCGAAGCCTGGCCACCAACTCGGCGTCAGCGACGCTTTCGATGTCGAACACGAGGTAACGGATGACGGCAGTCATGGGCAGGCGCCTCGGATGTGAAACGAAGGGGGCCTCACAATACTCCTCTCCTCCTGGGAGAGGTTCGGTGAGAATGGCATGGCAACCGTGTCTTTTTTTGCCCTCCCCCCGGCCCTCTCCCAAAGGCAGAGGGAGATCCTATCAGCCCACCAGCCTACCAAAACACGTCCAATTCGAGGAAGATAGGGGCAAACCGAGTGGCAGTTTTCTTTTCTCGCGGAAGGACGCCCATGAATCGAAACCGGCTGTTGAAACGGTTCCTGCGTTACGTAAAGATCGACACTACCGCCCAGGAAGGGGCCAAACAGTATCCCAGCTCGCCCGGACAGCTCGCCTTGGGCCGGCTGCTGGTCGAAGAATTGCAGGCCTTGGGGATTGCCGGCGCCCGGCAGGACCGCCACGGCATCGTCCTGGCCACCGTGCCTGCCACTCTGGCCGATCGGGCTGCACGGCATGCCGCACCGGTGATCGCATTGTGCGCCCATCTCGACACCTCGCCCGAAACCAAAGGCAGCGGCGTCAGTCCCCAGGTGATCGAGAACTATCAGGGCGGCGATCTGGTCCTGCCGGGTAGCCAGGTGATTCGGGTGGCAGACAGTCCGGAGCTGGAGCAACTCCGCGGGCAGACGATCATCACCACCGACGGCACCACCCTGCTGGGGGCCGACGATAAGGCCGGCGTGGCCGTCATTATGGAAACCGCCGCCTGGCTGATGGAACATCCGCGGATCCCGCACGGGCCAGTGCGAATCTGCTTCACCTGCGACGAAGAGATCGGCCGCGGAGTGGATAAACTCGACTTGAAGCGCCTCGGTGCGGTGGCCTGCTACACGCTGGATGGCCAGGGGGCCGATACGATCGACGTGGAGACCTTTTCGGCCGATCTGGCGGTGGCGACGATTTCTGGCGTGAGCATCCATCCTTCGATCGCCAAGGGGCGGATGGTCAATGCCGTGCGTGCCGCGGCCGATTTCCTCGCCCGGCTGCCCCGCGACCACCTCTCCCCCGAAACCACCGCCGACCGCGACGGCTTTTTGCACCCTTACGAGCTGGGCGGCGGCGTGGCCGAGGTCAGCGTGCGAATCCTCCTGCGCGATTTCCAGACGGAGAAGCTAGCCGAGCTGGCCGAGCTGCTCCGCCAGGCGGCGGCAGCCACCATGCGGGAATTTCCCGGGGCGAAAATCGATGTAGGCGTACAGCGCCAATATCGGAACATGGCCGAGGGGCTTGCCCGGGAACCCCGGGCGGTGGCCTACGCCGAGCGCGCGCTGCAGCGCCTGGGGCGGCAGGCGAAGCGGACGATCGTCCGCGGCGGCACCGACGGCTCCCGGCTCACCGAACTGGGCCTGCCTACGCCCAACCTCGCCTGCGGCGCCCACAATCCTCATTCGCCGCTGGAATGGGCCTGCTTGGAGGAGATGCTCGGCGCGGTCGAGTGGCTGGTCGCGCTGGCAGAGGTGTGGGGAGGACGCAATGACGAATGACGAAGCACGAATGACGAAGGAATGACGAAGCACGAATGACGAAACCCTTCCGCACCGCGCGGCTGTGTTCTGCATGAAACGCCCCGCGACCGCGTCGCGGGGGCCGTGTGGGCGTGCGGTTCAACGCCTCTGAAGTCTCAGCCGGGCCAGCGCCGCAGCGCCCGCCGTAAGGCTTCGAACCGCCTTCATTGTGCCCCATGATCTGGGGGAGTGCAATTGCGCCGTCGCCGTGTGTCCGCGCGACCGAGAGTCGCGCGCAGGCATCGGCGCACCACCCGCCGCCGAGAATTTGGCTAATCTGGGAGACTTTTACGCCGAGCCTTGCGAGGAACTGGCCAATCAGGGGCGATTGTACGCCGATTTTCGCAGGCCCTCTACTCTTCTGAATAGCACTCACCTTTTGCGGGCTGGAAATCCATATACGCCGGGTATTGCGGCAATCTCGCCAATTTGATATAAGTGTCCTATAAAGTAGTGCCAGGGATGGCGCGGCTGCGTTGGCGGGCCTCGGATCGCG
>Ga0315289_10010947_pt1 | contig 12906 bp, 10 predicted proteins | sample YL17G11_40_MG_FD_203452 | JGI IMG/M metagenome (GOLD analysis project Ga0315289, IMG submission 203452) | Sediment microbial communities from Yellowstone Lake, YNP, Wyoming, USA - YL17G11_40 | ecosystem: Environmental > Aquatic > Freshwater > Lake > Sediment | place: USA: Wyoming | collected...
GCGCGTGCTCTCCGAGACGGCAATGACGCGGACCGCATGGCGCACCGAGAACCTTGTGACCTGTGCCAGATAGTATCGATTCCAGAAGCGAAACGCCTCAGGATGGCGAAGGAAGCTGAGATCATGCACGGTCACCACGGTCGCGCAGCCGGCTGCCACAGGCGTCGCAAAGGCCAGCCCGTGTAGCAGATCCAGCCCACGAGACAAGCCCGCAAGCCGCGACTGTTCCCACACGATCCGCCGCCACGGCCTGCGCGTGTTCCAGCGCGACCGTGACACAACTAACCCGGGGGGCGCCGCGAATGCAGGCTCGTATAGAAAGGCTGTGTAGTGTAGCGCCCTATCACCCGGGAGACCCCGCTCAGATGCCGACGGGAGGTGGCGCAGGAGGCCATTGATGTAACCGTTGATGCCGGCGCCACGGTAGTTCTGGGTCAGCGAAAGGAGATGTGCATTCAGACCCACCCGATAGGGTGGTCTCGACCGATCCGACACACCTGCGATCATATCACACCGGACGGTTTTGGGGAAGTTGTGGTTGTGCCAGAACACACCAGCGCGCAGCAGGAATCGGCCGGGCGCCCCATCTAACCGGTTGACCCCGGCGTACTCTGCCGGGGTGACCCCATCGCCTGGTAGATACGCCAGGTCACAGCGGCAATCCGGGCATGTGTGAAGTTCTCCAGCACTCTCGCCCTTCCCCGGTTAGCCAGATTTGCCCGTCGAATGGGATCACCTGCAAGCGCCGTGATGGCGTCGCACAGGCCGGCAGCGTCCCCTTCGGGAAAAACAAGGCCCGCATCCCCAATCACATGGGGGATCTCTCCGCTGTCCGAGCCGATCACGGCGACGTGACACGCCATCGCCTCGATGAGCACTCGGCCGAATTGCTCCATCCAACCGGGGCGTCGCACTGACGGCAACACGAGAACATCCAGACCCCGGTAGAAATCCACGACGCGCGTGGAGGGCAGCCGCCCCATGAAACTGACCCTGGCTTCGATCCCCAATTCGCCGGCGAGCGCCCTCAGCCGCTCGCGATCCGGGCCATCTCCCAACACGCGCACGCGCCAGGCCTCAAAAGGAAGCCGCACACAGGCGCGCAACAGCACATCGATTCCCTTCTCAGGTACAAGGCGGCCGGCATAGCCGATCACAAGGTTGCCGGGCTGGGTGCCCCCGGAGCTCTCATTCGCGTCAAGACCGTCACCCGCGTGGTCTCCGGAGGGGGCTGGGCTGAAGATCTCCGGGTCCACGCCGAATTGGGGGATAACAGCAAGCGGGCCCATATAACCCTTCTCTCTGAGCACCCGCGCGGCAGCCTGGTTACCGGCGATCGCGTAGGCTGCTCGATGGTAGTTCGCGCGCTCGAACGACCTGAACGGCCACGGGTATCGGCGAAGCAGGTTCTGCCACGTGAAAAACAGGCTCCGGGCCCCCACCTGCTGGCCCAGCCTCAGCGCCTGCCAGGTAGCCAGGTTATAGGGCTCTTCATCCATGTGTAGAATGTCAGGGCGAAGCCGGCCCAAGAGCCGGCCCAGGGTCGGGTAGAAGTGCAGGTGGTACGCGCCGTTGAAGGCCAGCGGCGCCACAATCAACTCATACCCGGCCGTATGCGCCCGGTCCAGTGGCACCGGATCGTGCCGGTCGTGCCAGCCCGGCGGCACGATTGCCGTAAGCCGGCAATTGCCGAGCATGGCGAGCTCTTCCAGCTTGCGCTGATAGGCGCCGGCGACCAGCGCCTTAGACACCATCACAACGTGCAAGCTTCTGAAAGCCTCCCCTGGAAATGCCGCAGCACACGTTTTGGCTGTTCTGTTCCGAAATCTCTTGATTTGTCAGAACAGATGATGTACAATCGGGATGAAACGCCAGAGCTGGAGATGCGGTTATGGCCCCTCCGACGTCTGCATTCAGTCACTGCGCTGCCAGGAGGCTTCCGATGGACGTCATCAAGGTTTCGGCCCATTCTCGCTCAACCGCGGTTGCCGGCGCCATCGCCGGTGTGATGCGCGACCATCACCATGCGGAAGTACAGGCCATCGGCGCCAGTGCAGTGAATCAGGCCGTGAAGGCAGTGGCGATCGCACGCAACTACCTGGCATTGGATGGCATTGACATCATCTGTGTGCCGGAGTTCGTCGAGGTGGACATCGAAGGACAGGAACGAACGGCCATCAAACTGGTGATAGATCCGCGTCCGTAATGTTCCTGACTTCTCGCAGCATGGCGCTGTCGTCGCGTCGCGAGGCGAATGGATCGCAGGCAGACCGCCGGTCCGCACGCTGTCGTTGGCTGCACTAGCGCCTGCGACGACGCCCATGAGTACGGCGACCTTCGCCGGGCGCTGCAGCCCTGGGTTGTACGCGATCTCTCGGAGTGTCCCCCGGCTCCTCCTCTGACAATGGCTCCGGAATGCCCTCCTCCGTTTCATCCACAGGCTGACCGGTTGTCTCGCTAGCCAACCCGGCCGCATGATGTGACGGCCCAGCCGCGCCAAACTCGGGCTCTGGCACCAGCACATCCACCATCTGTCTCGTCTCACCAGGGCCTTCCACCAGAACCGTCACCGAGTTGGCCAGAACGTGGACCTGCTTCACTTTGCCCGGGCCTTGCGGGGTCATCAACATCGAGTTGACCTTCGGCATCTGCTTGCGAGCTTCGGCATAGAAGTCATTCTCGTAGCTGAGGCAGCAAAGCAAGCGACCACAAGCGCCCGACACCTCTGATGTATTGAGCGGCAGATCCTGCTGTTTGGCCATCTTGATCGAGACGGGCGTGAACTCGCGAAGCCAGGTCGCGCAGCACAAGTCTCGTCCGCAACGACCGAACCCTCCGATGAACTTCGCCTCGTCGCGCACCCCGACCTGTCTCATTTCCACTCGGGCCCTCAGCGTTTGGGCAAGATCATGCACCAGGCTCCGGAAGTCTATCCTCTGCTCGGAGGTGAAGTAGACAACCAGGCTCACCCCGTCAAACGACCACTCCGCCTTGACGATCTTCATCGGAAGGCCCAGCGCCTCAACGCGCTCACGGCAGGCGGCGAGCGTCTCTGGCTCTTTGTGGAGCATCTGATCGGCCTGGACCATGTCCCAGGCGTTGGCCCGACGCACTACCGGTTTCAAAGCCCCGCTCACCTCCGATGGCGCCACGTCCTTCGGCGCAAACACGACCTGGCCTATCGTTCGGCCTCGTGACGTTTCCACCACAACGTGTTCATCGGGCTGCAAATCGTCATGCCCGGCCGGGTCGAAGTAGTACACTTTGGTCACAGGTCTGAAACTCACACCCACAACAAACGGCATAAATCCGCACCCCTACATTCTGCTCACATAACCGTCGGTCTGGGCAACCTCAAGGCGAGGACATCCAGCACCAAGCGGGGATTGACGTTGGCCCTTAGCCGGCGAAGGGCCACCACCAGGTCCGCCAGCGCACCCTCTGTGTCCTGGGGGCTGTAGAGATCCGCCTGCTGGATAAGCTGCGACCGCCGGTCCAGATTCACAATCCCATCCAGCAGGCCAAACTGGGCATGCAGAACATCTCGCCACCAGCCTGCCCACAGGCCCAAGACGGACTCGATAACCTCTCTCTGGCGACTCAGACCCTCAGTATACACTAGCCTCGCGTAGAAGTCCCCGGTCGTCAGAGCCAGCAGATCGTCCAGGGCCTTTGACCGAGCCTGCCACATGTCAGGATCTGTGTGAGCCATCACTGCCCAACCGAAGCACCCAGCGCTGAGCCCTGACAGCAGCGCGGCGCGCTCCTCATCCACGCCCCACCGCGCTTCCAGCGTCGCAGAGAGCTCGTCCAGAGGCAGAGGTCGCAGGCCGATGTACTGGCAGCGAGATAAGATCGTCGGCAACACCTGGTCGCGGCGTGCTGTCGTCAGCATCAGCATCACCTGCGGCGGGGGCTCCTCCAGGGTCTTCAAGAGCGCGTTGGCAGCCGGCAGCGTGGCCCGCTCGATCTCACGGACGATGAATACCTTGTACCTGCCCTCCAGTGGCGCCAATGCCGCATCGGATTGCAGCGCCCGGACGCGGTCGATCTGAATCACGTTCTTCTCAGCGGCAATCACCTGCACATCAGGGTATCGCCCATCGGCGATGCGCCGGCACGCGCCGCACGCGCCGCATGGGACATCAGAACCTTGCTCACACTCCAGGGCCTGGGCAAACGCCCGCGCCAGCGTTGTCTTGCCCACGTGGGGCGGTCCCGCGAACAGGTATGCGTGGCTGAGGCGCCCACTCCGGATCGCCTGTTGCAGAAGGCCCACGGCCCAATCATGCCCTACCACCGGCCACAAACCCACCTACACCTCTCCTGAGGACGCCTTCAGCGGCGTCCAGGCCTCATTGTAGCACGCACCCCTCCAACACGCCAACGAACAGGCTGTTGACGGGCCTCAGGCCGCATGCTATCATCCGCCTGCCTGCAGGCTCACGGCCCGCCCGATGGGGCCACCATCCTTGCCCGCAATCCTGTGGCACCTGCAACCTGAGAAGCACATGCGCGCCGATCTCTTGGTCCACAACATCGGACAGTTGGTCTCTTTGGCCGGCGAAGGCCTCCCGCCGGGACCCCGGCGCGGCAGCGCCATGCGCTCGCTCGGCATCATCAAGGACGCGGCAATCGCCATCCGCGACGGGGTTGTCCTGGCAACGGGCCCCAGCCGAGACCTTCAGATGCACGTGCGGGCCGCCACGTCGCTCGATGCCGGCGGTCGAGCGGTGGTACCAGGATTCGTTGACCCCCACACCCACCTGCCCTGGGCCGGCGAACGGGCCGCCGAGTTCGAGATGCGCATCGGCGGTGCCACCTACATGGAGATCATGGCCGCGGGAGGGGGCATTGCGCGCACTGTGTCTCAGACACGCGCTGCAAGCCTGAAGCAGTTGATCGCCGAGACGCGCGCACGTTTGGACCGCATGTTAGCCAACGGTACCACCACGGCTGAGGCAAAGACGGGCTACGGGCTAAACCTGCCGGATGAGATCAAACAACTGGACGCCATAGCCGAGCTACACCAGACCCATCCGATTGACCTGGTACCCACCTTCCTCGGCGCGCACGCCATACCGCCAGAGTACCGCGCGGACCCGGAAGCCTACGTTGATCTGCTTGTTTCGCGGGTGTTGCCTGCCGTGCAGGAGCATTGGGGACGGCTGCGGGCGGGGTTCGAGACCGGCTGGCCTCTTTTCTGCGATGTGTTCTGCGAAACAGGAGCGTTCGATCTCGAGCAGTCCGGGCGCATCTTGACTGGCGCCAGATCGCTCGGCTTTGGCCTGAAGATGCACGTTGACGAATTCGCGCCTCTCGGCGGAACGCCGCTAGCCGTCAGCCTGGGCGCGGTATCTGCGGACCACATCGTGACGACGCCTCCTGAACATCTGGAGGCGCTAGCCAGATCAAACACCATCGGAGTGGCGCTTCCCGGCACGCCTTTCGGGCTCGCCCAGCATGCCTATGCGCCCGGCCGCGCCCTGATTGACCTGGGAGGCGCGCTGGCGCTGGCTACCGATCTCAACCCCGGCACGTGCTGGTGTGAGAGCATGCCGTTCATGATCGCCCTGGCATGCCGCTACATGCGCCTGACGCCCGCGGAAGCATTGACTGCCGCCACTATCAACGCGGCCTACGCGATCGGCCTGGGACATAAGGTCGGAAGCCTGGAGCCAGGCAAGCTGGCCGATCTCGTGGTGCTGGATGGCGATGACTACCGCCTGCTGGGCTATCGCTTTGGCGCCAACCTGGCCCACACGGTTATCAAACGCGGCATGGCCCCGCTTGGCGGTATACCGCCGTGCGGGGTGGTGATGGCGCCGGGTAACTAATCACGGCCTTCGCGGCGGCACACCCGCTGCCGGTCACCTGCTGTAAGGCCTGGATTTCACCAACATGGTCCATGTGCCGCGCTGGGCCACCTCGCCTCGCTGGTTAAGCACTTCGACGCCGAAGATCACGCTGCCGCCCCCCAGCCTGGGCATGGTGCGCATATCCGTCACCCGAGCGCAGACATGGATGGTATCGCCGATCTTGATGGGCGCGCTGAACTTCCACTCGAGCTCGCGGAAGGCGAGTACCGTGTCTTCCAGGAAACCAAGCCTCACGGCCAACCCTGACGCGATCGACAACCCAAGCAGCCCGTGGGCGACGCGCTCGCCAAACATGCCTTTCGCCGCTTGTTCCGCATCCACATGGATGGCAGTCCAGTCGCCGCTCAGCGCCGCGAAGGCCACCACGTCTGCCTCAGTCACCGTGCGGGCCGCCGACGTCGCGCTATCGCCGATAGTGTACTCCTCGAAATAGAGCCCTCGCCGAGATACCAGATCCGCCAAAGTGGCCTCCTCAGGATGGGGCGCGGGCCACCGCGCCCATGACCGTGCTCGTGACGGGACGACTACACGATTCTGCGAATCGAGTGTACTTTCCTGTTCAAGCGATCGCAGGCGAGACCGTCCTCGAGTCCCGCCGGATGAAGAACTTGGTGATCTCCGCAGTGACCGCGGGCAGCATGATGAACGGCAGCATGATGAGCCAATCCCGAGCCGTCAAGAAAACCGTCTGGAAGATGGGGTCCAGCGCCGGCACGTAGATGATCGCCAGCAAGATGACCAACGACGATGCAACCGCATACTGCATGTACCTGTTACTGAAGACACCGATGCTGAAAAGGCTGTGGCGTTCCGAGCGGGCCGTGTAGGCTCGGAATAGCTCGGAGATGGAGAGCGTGGCGAAGGCCATCGTCTCAGCATGCCGAAGCTTATCTGGGAACCAGGTCAGCCCGATCCAGAATACCGTGAGCACAGCCACCATGATCGCAAGGGATTGGACAATGACCATCACGATCATCTCGCGGTTGATCACCGGCTCGTCCGGGCGGCGCGGCGGGCGATCCATGGTATCGGGATCCCCCTTCTCCAGGCCGAGCGCGAGCGCCGGGGCGCCGTCGGTGAGCAAGTTCAGCACGAGGAGCTGGATGGCCGTCAAAGGCAACGGCCAACCGAAGAGAGTCGCCAGGAACACCACCAGGATCTCGCCGACATTGCAGGAAAGCAGGTAGCCGACGAACTTGCGGATGTTGGTGTAGATGACCCTGCCTTCCTCCACCGCGGCGACGATAGAGGCGTAGTTGTCATCGGTCAGGACCATGGCCGCAGTTTCTTTGGTAACGTCCGTCCCCGTGATCCCCATGGCCACGCCGATATCGGCGCGTTTGAGCGCGGGCGCGTCGTTGACCCCGTCTCCGGTCATAGCAACAATGTGGCCGCGCGCGCGGAGGGCCTCTACGATCCGCACTTTGTGCTGCGGCGATACACGCGCATACACGTCAACGTCTGGAACAAGCTGCTCGAAGGCGTCCTCGGGCAGCGCGTCCACCTCCCGCCCCGTCAGCATCCTGCCGCCCGGCTGGAGCAGCCCGATCTCCCGCGCGATCGCCATCGCGGTGTTCGGATAGTCGCCGGTGATCATCACGGTCTTGATGCCAGCGCGGCGCGCGGTGGCAACCGCCGGCGTGACCTCGGGCCGCGCCGGATCCATCATGCCCAGCAGCCCAACAAACACCAGATCCTTTTCGATGGTGTCTGGCGTCAACGCATCACGCCCACCGGCGTCTGCAGAACCGGTGAAGTCAGGCAAACAAGGGAGCGCTTTGGCGGCAACTGCCAGGACCCGCAACGCGTTGGAGGCCAGGGAAGCGTTGACCTCACGCACGCGTTGGCGGTCAGCTTCCATCATCGGCTGCGTCATCCCATCGTCATATATCCGATCGCACAAATCGAGAAGAAGATCCGGCGCGCCCTTGACAAAGGCCAGGTAGGGCGCATGGAAACCCGATCCGCCATCCAGCCTGATCGTCTCAGCGGAATAGCCTGAGCCGTGTACGGCATGGATGGTCGTCATCCGCTTGCGCTCGGAGTCAAATGGGATCTCGGCGACACGCGGGAAATCCTTCTCGACCTCCTCACGCCAGTAGCCGGCCTTGGCAGCGGCCACGACCAACGCGCCTTCCGTGGGGTCGCCGGCCACACGCCAGGTCGGCTGGCCGGAATCCGCCCCGCTTAGCTCGATATTGGCATCGTTGCAGAGCAGCGCGCCGCGCAACAACGAGCTGGTGCCGGGCAGAAGCGCCGCATCCACCTCCTGATCGTCATCGATGAATGCGCCCTGCGGCAGGTAGCCCTCACCGGCAAGGCTGAGCAGGGTGTGATCGGCCCAGACATGCGTCACCGTCATCGCGTTCTGGGTGAGTGTGCCGGTCTTGTCGGAACAGATGACGGTTGTGGAACCGAGGGCCTCCACGGCGGGAAGCCGGCGAATCAGGGCGTTTCGCCGCACCATTCTCTGCATGCCCAGGGCCAGGCATATCGTCACGACCGCAGGCAGCCCTTCCGGCACGGCCGCGATCGCCAGGCTCACCGCCACGATGAAGAGATTGAGGACGGCCTGCACGAGCGAAACCCCCGGCTCCGGGTTCAGCAAGAACCGCACCACCCCCACCAGGAACACCAGCCCGCAGATCAGCAGGGCCGCGATACCCAGGGTACGGCCGAGAGCTTCCAGCTTGCGCTGGAGGGGGGTCGGTTCCGTCTCGAAGCTTTGGATCATCTCAGCGATCAGGCCAAGCTGCGTGTGCATGCCTGTACTGACAACAATCCCACGGCCCCGCCCATAAGTCACCACTGTCCCGCTGTAAGCCGTGTTCCTGCGATCGCCGAGCGGGAGCTCGCGATCCAAAACGATGTCGGCGCGTTTCTGAACCGGAACCGATTCACCGGTAAGGCTGGCTTCATCGATCTTGAGATTGACCGCCTCGATGAGTCGCAGGTCGGCCGGCACGTAGTTTCCGGTTTCGAGCAGCACCAGGTCGCCCGGAACGAGCTCGCGCGCAGGCACGCTCCGCTTGTGCCCGTCGCGGATGACCTGGGCTTCCGGCGCGCTCATCTTTCTCAGCGCCGCCAAAGCTTGCTCGGCACGCGACTCTTGCACTACTCCCAGGATGGCATTCAGGAGGACGATCGCCATGATAGCTGCCGCCTCGATATAGTCGCCCAACACAACCGAGATGACGCTGGCGGCAATCAAAACGACGACCAGGAAACTCCGAAACTGGTCGAGCAGGCGCGCCCAAAAGGTCGGCCGCGGAGCCTCCTTCAGCTCATTGGGGCCGTGCTCCGCCAGTCGTGCGTTGGCTTCCTCGCTGCTCAGACCCTCGGTGAAGTGCGAGCGCAGCCTGTCCACGGTCACTTCAACGGTGATACTGTGCCATGCCTCAACGATAAGGCGGGGGGCTTCGGTGTTCATCTTCACAGGGATCTAGCCTCCAAGGATTTCCTGATCCAGGCGGTCGAAAAATGCCCGCATGAAGCTCTGCCGATCCAAAGCGATCGCACGGGCCGTCGCGGTGTAGAGCTGATCAGGAATGCGATCGAGCTTGTAGACAAACTCGTGTACGGGCGTGTATGCGTCCCCCAACACCTTGGGGCCGCTTTCGGCGTCGCTGTCGCTTGCGGCCGCGATCTCATGCCAAGGAGCGCGCCAGAGCGCTGAGCCTCGGGCGCCGGCATAAGCAAAGACCCTGGCGATGCCGATGGCGCCGATAGCATCGAGCTTGTCGGCATCGGAGACCACTTGTGCCTCGAGAGTGCGCGGCCTTGGCTCCTTCCGAAAGCGATGCGCCGCAATAGCATGCACGACTGCTGCCACGAATTCTGCCGGCTGGGCGGCCAGGATCTCGCCCGCCATGGCCGCGCCGCGCAGGTGATGATCTGATCGGCCCTGGCTCTCGCCGATATCATGCAGCAACGCCGCAGTGCCGACGACTGCGAGGTCGGCCCCTTCTGCAACGCCAATCCGCAGGGCGAGGTCGTATACGCGAAGGACATGATCGAAGCCGTGCCCGCGGCCCGCGGCCCCGTAGAGATCGCGCGCCGTCTCGATGGAAACGACAGCCGAGAAAACGCCTGCCGTCATGCCACTACGCCATCAGTGCGAGCGACCGGGGGCGTTTGGCGCCCCTGCCTCAACCGGCGTCTCTCCCGCGGCTTGGGCTGCCACCCCGCAGGGCGAACGCCCAAGCGGGGCCACACCACCCTTGCGCACTCCCCGCAGCCACAGGGCGGCCCCGGGCAGCCCACCCAGAAACACGATGAGTTGCATGAGCAGTGATACGGCCAGAGCATGGTACGCGGGAACCCCAGCGCGCGAGAAAAGGAACGGATAGACCGTTTGGGTGACGCCGATGCCGCCGATCGAGATGGGGACCATCAGGACTAGCGCGATCAACGGGTTGATGAGGACAATCGTCGCCAACGGCATCAAACCACCCATCGATTGTGAGAGCATCCAGTTGACGAAGGTGGTGCACAGGATGCCCAACAGCGCCACACCAAACGCGAGCGCCAGTGCTCGGTACTGAAAACGGTACGCGTTAAATGCACCTGACACCCGCCCCCACGCTGGGGCGAGAGGAGCGAGTACGCGCGAGGAGAACAACCTATCCACCAACGCCCGTCCCCTACGGCTGAGCAGGGCCGCAAAACCGGCCATCAGCACCAACAAAGCCAAGGTAGCGATCCATTCCAGGCGTTGCAGCTCCGCATGCCCCGTGAGGTTAACCACGACGATGGCCGCTACCACCGCCGTGCTCATGTAGGCCATCAGACCCACAACCCGATCCACGATGACAGAGACAGCCGCGTCAGCAGTCCGGTCGGTATAGCGGGCAAGCCCATAGCCGCGCATGAGATCGCCACCCACATTGGCGGGCAGGAAGTTGTTGAAAAAGAAGCCGATGAAGAGGAACTCCAATACGGCCTTGAACGGGACCCGCACCCCCTGGGCGCGCAACAGGATTTGCCACTTGACGCCGTTGACGAGGATGGCCACCTCATACAATAGTAAGGCCGCCACGAAATACCAGGGGTTGGCAGAGGCGAGTTGTCGCCCTACTTGAGGAAGGTCAACCTTGCTGAAAGCCCAGATGACAAGCCCAGCGCTAACAAAAATCTTAAGGAAAGTGATTGCCCGGTCGCGCACAGAACCAGCCTCAGGTCTTGCGGACCACGGCCGTGGGTCGCAGATCGTCCCCCGCCGAGGTCTCCTGCCGTTCTGCTTCGACGTCAACCTTCTGAGACCAGGCGATGTCCCAAACCACGTGGCGGTCCTTCTTAACGGCAAAATCGTACCAACCCAGAAGCCGCGCCCATCCCTCCAGCACACCCAAGAAGAACAACGTCCAAATCAGCCTCAAGGCGCCCCATACTTCATTGAGAGCAACCTTGACCACCCGACTATTCTGGATGCTCGACACCGCATAGCCGTATTTCGCCCGCAGATAGAGATGCCCTGCGTGGTTTCGGCGCCGTTGCGTGACGAATTCCTGAAGGCTAGTCGGTCCCGTGTTGTAGACGATGGCATCCGGCGCGTAGTGTACCTGCATGCCACGTTTGACGACCAACGCCTCGACGAACGCCTCATCCATCGCTACATCCGGCGGGATACGGTCAAACACCTTCCGGAAAGCGATCATCTCACCCAGGCGCGGGATATCAAGGCATAACTGGTGTTCCAGGCGAAGCCGCAGGTGAGTGAAGAGCCCGACCAGGTGATCAGGAGTGTTGACGGGGATCTTGTGCGCGCCGGTCATGCCCACTTCGAGATTGAAGAACATCCGCACCAGATTCTCCACGGCATGCTCGTCCGGAAGTGTATCCCCGCTCTCCAACACACAAATGTCCTCGGTGGCCCGAGCCAGGAAGAGGTTGACAGCCGCGGTTTTCCCTTCCCGCTTTGGCTGGATCAGCAACGCGATGCGAGGATCCCGGGCCACATAAGACTCCACTATCGGGATCGTGTTGTCGGTGCAACCACTCGCGACGACGATGATCTCGCTGATCTCGACATCGTACAGGTGTTGCCGCAACAGCGCGTCCAACAGCGGACCTATGTTCGCCTCTTCATTATAGGCGGTAACCCCGACGCTGCATCGCAACATCGGCTCGTGACGATTACACACAGTGTACTTTCCTGCTGGCACACAGCCTCCTCAGAACGCTTCGCCGCCTGTGCAGGCGGCGAAGAACCAGAGTAGGATGGGAGTATATCAGAGGACGGCGGGAAACGCCAATACCCGTTCTACCGAGGGGATGCTCGACAGGCCTGCGCCACACATTTCAGCCCGGCGGCAGCATCCGGTCGATCTTCGGGCCAACAACATGCGCCTGGATACAATGCAAAGGCTGATACCCTTGCGCTGCGTTCTCCGGCGTCGGCATCGTTGCCTCATCGGGCTTGTCTGACAGCGCCATCAGGAGACAGTCTCGCCGGCGAAGCCAGGCGATGACATCCATTACCTCCTGGGTCAGGCAGATCTCCTCTGCCAGGAGTTGGGGTAATGGTGTTTCGTCCGGCAGGTAACCCATGCGAGTCACCGTCTCCAGGTACTCGCGCCGTCGAAAGGCCTTGAACGGGGTAGGATCGCCCGCAAGCACCCGGCGGTAGATCTCGTCATGGAGGGCCTGCAGCGCGGGCGATGGCAGCCAGGCTCGACCCCGCTCCACTTGGTCGATGAACTCGCGGAAACTGGTCAGGCGGCCATCGGCGATGGTGGCCTGTAGCTCCTCCAGGCTGGTGATCCGGGCGCCTAACATCAGGCACGTGTACGCCAGGTTGTCCTGGTTGTCGGCCGTGAACGGGTGATATCTGGGCACGTTGAGGGTGGCATACGCCCGCCGAAATCCGGTGCGATCGAAGGCGGAGCCCAGCGCATCCGCTGCTGTGGCCTCGATAGCCGCTGCTCGCGCGCCATCGATGGCGCCATCGTTTCGCCCGCGCGCTCCGAGGGCGGTCTTGTCGATGTCGACGATAACGGCCGTCTGGCGGTCCAACCTGGCTCCCGCT
>Ga0315289_10010950_pt1 | contig 12905 bp, 5 predicted proteins | sample YL17G11_40_MG_FD_203452 | JGI IMG/M metagenome (GOLD analysis project Ga0315289, IMG submission 203452) | Sediment microbial communities from Yellowstone Lake, YNP, Wyoming, USA - YL17G11_40 | ecosystem: Environmental > Aquatic > Freshwater > Lake > Sediment | place: USA: Wyoming | collected...
GCGAACGCCCTGCCGGCCGCGCCGCGGACCCGCGCCGCGAGCGCGACGGGGTCGTCGGGCGAGAAGCCCGACTCCAGGAGGGCGGAGTCGTAGACCAGCCTAGCCAGCTCGGTGGCCTCCCCCCGCAAGGCTTCCAGGGCAGCCGGGACGCTTTCGGCGGCGGGGTCCTGCTCTCCAGCAAAGGCGGCGGCGTGCATCTCGCGGAGCCTGCGCACGAGCCCGTGCCTCGGGTTGACCTCCAGCGTCCTCCCGCCGCGCATCTGCGCCGCCCTCGCCCCGGCGTCGTTGGCCGCCAGGGCCTGCGCCTTCATGATGCGCTCCATGTTGGCGTTCCACCCGTGCTGCGACGACACGACGACGGCCGGGCTCTTGACGAGGCGGGGGCTCACGCGCACGCGCGCGACGCCGGCGCCGGCGCCGAGGACCTCGGGCCTCGCCCACCACTCGGTGAGCGGCTTGAACGCCTTGCGGACCGCCTTGTCGCGCTGCTTCCTTGCTTTTTCATCGAGGAGCTCTCCGGTGGAGGAGGAGGAGGAGGCGGAGGAGCCGTCGTCCTTGGAGGCGTCGGGCGACGAAGAGGACGCGTCCTTCTTGTCCTTCGAGGAGAGCTTCAGGCCGTCCTTGCTCGCGTCGGCGAGCCTGAGGCCGTCGAACTCGGTCAGCGTCTGGGACATGTACTCGTCCACGGGGTCGTCCAGCAGCAGCACCTCGAAGCCCCCCTCCAGGAGCCTCTCCGCGAAGGGGCTCCGCGCGAGCGCAGAGGCGTCCTCTCCCGTCAGGTAGAAGATCTGCTTCTGGCCCGGCCTCATCCGAGCGACATAGGCGTCGAGGGAGGTCAGGTTCGCGGCGTGCTTGGCGTCCGGGAACGCGGACGTCTTAAAGCGGAGCAGCTTGGCGAGGCGCGCGGCGTTGGGCTTGTCCTCGAGCAGCCCGAGCTTGATCGCGCGGCCGTAGCTCTTCCAGAGCGACGCGTAGGCGTCGATCGCCGCGGCCTCGTCCTTGGTCGGCGCCGTCGACTTCTTGCCGAACAAGCCTTTCCCCCCCGAGGCCTTGCGCTCGGCGACGGCGGCGACGGCCGAGGCCTCCGCGTCGGACATCTTCTTCAGGGCGTCCAGGACCTTCCGCACGACCTTCTTCTTGATCGTCTTGAGCGCCGGAGAGGCCTGCAGCGTCTCGCGGGAGACCGACAGCGGCAGCGAGTCGGAGTCGACGACGCCCCGCAGGAAACCCAGGTAGCGCGGGACGATGTCCTTGGAGATGCCGCCGTCGGAGACGAAGACGCGGCGGACGTAAAGGCGCACGGCCGGCTCCGTGGTGTAGTAGTTCTCGTAGAAGCCGTACGGTACGGTCTCCGGGACGTACAGCAAGGCGCGGAACTCGACGTCGCCCTCGGCCGAGAAGTGCGCGCGCGCGGCCGGCGAGTCCGTGGGACCGGCCTTGGCGACGGCGCGGAAAAAGTCGAGGTGTTCGTCCTCCTTGATGTCTCCGGGGGCGCGGAGCCAGATGGGCTTGACGTCGTTGAGGCGGGACCAGGACCAGACGGTTTCCTTGACTGTCTTGGTCTTCGGCTTTTTGCTGTCATCGTCGGAGGCCTTTTCGTCGTCGAGGTCGAGGTCGTCGTCGTCTCCATCGGAGATTTCGTCGTCGCTCTTCTTCTCCTTCTTCTTCTCTTCCTTGTCCTCAGTCTCGTCGAGGGGCACCTCCCTGCTCTCTTCCTTGCTCTCGTGCAAGTAGATGGGGTGCCCGACGAACTCAGAGTAGCGGCCCACGAGCTCGCGGAGCTTGCTTTGGTCCTTGTACTCCGTGGCGTCTTCTTTCAGGAAAAGACGCACGAGCGTGCCGCGGCCCTGGAGGACGTCCTCGGCCGACTCCTTCACAGTGAAGGCCCCGTCGGCGGCCGACTCCCACGACCACTGCTGCGAGCCCTTCCCCGCGGTTTTTGAAATTACCTGCACGCGATCGGCGACGAGGAAGGCCGAGTAGAAACCGACGCCGAACTGCCCGATCAGCGACAGCGAGTCGCCTCCAGACTTGCCACCGTTCTTGGTCGAGGCGGAGAGCGCGTCGAGGAAGGCAGACGTGCCCGAGCGCGCGAGCGTTCCCAGGTTCCCAACGAGGTCCTCGCGGGTCATACCGACGCCGCTGTCTCGGATCTCGAGCGTTCCCGCGTCGGCGTCCACGGAGATGCGGATCTCGAGCTCCGGGTTGTCGCTCAAAGCTTTCTTGTCCGTCAGCGCGAGGAAGCGCGCCTTGTCGAGCGCGTCGGCAGAGTTGGAGATGAGCTCCCTCAGGAACACGTCGCGGTTGGAGTAGAGGGAGTGGACGATGATGTCCATGAGGCGGGAGACCTCGGCCTGGAACTGGAAGGTCTCGCCCGTGGCGGCGGGGGAGCTGTTCACAGAGAGAGAGAGAGAGCGAGGGAGAGAGGGGGAGAGAGGGAGACAGAGGTGAGGGTGGGAGGGAGGGTGAAGAATGTTTTTTTTTTTGAGGGAGAAGAGAGGGCGGGAAAACTTGGGCTCCTTCCATCTTGTTTTGTTTTCTTTCGCACAGGCGAGACTTCCTCTTTCGCTTTCTCAATTCCCTTTGCCCTCTCTCGCGATGTCCTGTCGCTCACCTCATCGTGCTCTCGGCCTTTTTGGTGGAGGCGTGGACAGCTGTGGGGCGGTGTTTGTTTTGGGAGAAGGATGGGGGGAGAAGAAAAGGTGCTTGATGAGCGAAAAAAGGACGATCTGAGAACCCGAGCTTAAAAACGCGATTTTGTTCCCGCCGGTTTCCCGCGCTGTGTTCGTCAAGCTCGCGCCGAGAAACAAGAGCGGTCGTGCGCAGGATGGGGAAGCCCTCGAAGTAACGGGCGAGGAGAGAACGGGGAGGGCGGCAAATGCCGCTGCAAACTCCGTTTGACAATTTCGATCGAAGCCTTTGCTCGCTGGCCTCTCTCTCCCTTCTCTCTCTCTCTCTCTCCCTTCTCTCTCTCTCCCTCCCCGCACCAAACTCACCTCCTCCGCCGGCCATCGCCAGCGTCGCGACCAGCGCGATCGCCGCGAGGACGCGTCTGTTGGTGCGCGCCATTTTTTTGCGTTTCCCGGCTCGAAGAAAGGCGAGAGCGGGATCGAGAAATTGAAAAGAAAGGAAGAGTGTTTCAAAAAAAGTAAGAGAGTTCTAGAACTCTCTCACTTTTTTCTTTTTTTCAGCAAACAAAGGACCATTTTTTCTCTTTTCACTTCTTTCTTTCAGCAAAGAAGCGAGTCATGGTGTCGCGCAAGATGCGCGTGGCCGTCTTATGCCTTGGTGAGTAGCGAAGCGAGAGAGAGAGAGAGAGAGAGATGAGGAGACAGAACGAGAGAGAGTTGAGGAGAGAGAAGGGAGACGAAAGCATCAACTTCCCAGCGCGCGATCGCAAGCTTTTTTTTGGACATCTTTCTGCCCCGCCAAAAGCATTACGAGCCCTTTTTCGACCAAGAGGACGCCGCGGAGCGCTCAACCCTAACGTTCCCTCGTGATTCAAGCGGCGAGGGGAACGGAAAAACATTCGAAAGCGCCTCAAACGCGCCATGGCGCGCCTCGTCCGTTCTTCTTCCCGCTGCTGCTGGATCGCGGCGGGAGCGCAGACACCTCTCTGCTGCTGCTCAGGTTCCTCGCCTCGAGCTGTGCCGGATGCGTGCCGTTTGTGCGCCTCTTTCCTAAGCATCGCGGTCGAACGTGGTGTGCTTGCGCCCCTCGAGGTGGATGCAAGGCTTTGGTGCTTGCCGAGCGAAAGAAGTAGCGCTCCCCGCACCATTGTCGATGCTCTCAAAGCCTCGCTGTTTTGAAAAGAAGGGAAAAAAACGGCGGCAAAGTTCCTCGACCCTCACCTGCTCTTATTTTTTCCCTCTGACCAAAAACAAAATCCCAACTCCAGCGCTCTCCGCCGCGGCCTTCGGCCTCGCGTCCTGCGCCAAGAAGCCCGACCCGAAAAAGGCCGACGACGCCAAGAAAGAGGAGCCCCTCGGCACCGTCATCGGCATCGACCTGGGGACCACCTACTCGTGCGTCGGGGTCTACAAGGGCGGACGCGTCGAGATCGTCGCCAACGACCAGGGGAACCGCATCACGCCTTCGTACGTCGCGTTCGCCGAGCACGGCGGGGAGCGCCTCATCGGTGACGCTGCCAAGAACCAGGCCACGACCAACCCGGAGAGGACCGTCTACGACGTGAAGCGCCTGATCGGTGAGTCTTTGAGGATTTTGAGTTTTTTTAACACCATTTTTTCCTTCAGTTTTTTTTCCTTCTTCGACGACGAACGAAGAAGTGGAAAAAACTCACTTTCTCTTTCTCCTTTTCTGCCCCTTTCCCGCAACCTCCACCAACCACCAGGCCGCAACTTCAAGGACAAGGAGGTCCAGCGCGACATGAAGATGGTCTCGTACAAGGTCGTGGACAAGGACAAGAAGCCCTACGTCCGCATCGAGACGGCCGCCTCCAAGGGCGCCAAGCCCGAGGTCAAGGACTTCTCGCCCGAGGAGATCTCGGCGATGATCCTGACCAAGATGAAGGAGACCGCCGAGGCGTACCTGGGCAAGACGGTCAAGCACGCCGTCGTGACGGTGCCGGCCTACTTCAACGACGCGCAGCGCCAGGCGACCAAGGACGCCGGGACCATCGCTGGTGAGTTTGGAGGTTTTTTGAGTTCGTTAAAAGTTGAGACCTTTTTCTCGTCATTGTTTTCCCTCTCTTACACTTTTTCCTCACTCAAACCTCGATTTTCAAAAAAAACAAAAAAAACATAGGTCTGAACGTCGTCCGCATCATCAACGAGCCCACCGCTGCAGCAATCGCCTACGGCCTCGACAAGAAGGGCGGAGAGCACAACATCCTCGTGTTCGACTTGGGAGGCGGCACCTTTGACGTCTCGGTCCTCACGATCGATGGCGGCGTCTTCGAGGTCGTCTCGACTGCCGGCGACACCCACCTGGGCGGGGAGGACTTCGACCACCGCGTGATGGACTACTTCATCAAGCTGGTCAAGAAGAAGTACGACAGGGACGTCAGCAAGGACGCGAGGGCCCTCCAGAAGCTGCGCCGCGAGGCCGAGCGCGCCAAGCGCGCGCTGTCGTCGCAGCACCAGGTCCGCGTCGAGGTCGAGGCCCTGGCTGAGGGGCTCGACCTCTCCGAGCCCCTCACGCGCGCGCGCTTCGAGGAGCTCAACGCCGACCTGTTCCGCAAGACCCTGGGCCCCGTCAAGCGCGCCCTCGACGACGCCGGCATGAAGAAGACGGACATCCGGGAGATCGTCCTCGTCGGAGGCTCGACGCGCATTCCCAAGGTGCAGCAGCTGATCAAGGACTTCTTCGGCGGCAAGGAGCCCAACAAGGGCGTCAACCCTGACGAGGCCGTGGCCTACGGCGCGGCGGTGCAGGGAGGGATCCTCTCGGGAGAGGGCGGCGACGAGGTGAAGGACATCCTGCTGCTCGACGTCTGCCCGCTCTCGCTCGGCATCGAGACCGTCGGCGGCGTCATGACCAAGCTGATCCCGCGTAACACGGTCATCCCCACGAAGAAGTCGCAGACCTTTACCACGTACCAGGACCAGCAGTCGACGGTGTCCATCCAGGTCTACGAGGGCGAGCGCGCGATGACCAAGGACAACCACAACCTCGGCAAGTTCGACCTGACCGGAATCCCGCCGGCCCCCCGCGGCGTGCCCCAGATCGAGGTCACCTTTGAGATCGACGCCAACGGCATCCTCAACGTCGGGGCCGAGGACAAGGGCACGGGCAAGCGAGAGAAGATCACCATCACCAACGACAAGGGCCGCCTCTCGCAGGACGAGATCGAGCGCATGGTCTCCGAGGCGGAGGAGTTTGCCGACGCCGACAAAAAGGTCCGCGAGCGCGTCGACGCGCGCAACAAGCTCGAGGCGTTTGCTTACAACGCGAAGTCTCAGGTCGAAGGGAAGCTCGGCGACAAGCTGGAGAAGGCCGACAAGACGAAGGTCGCGGACGCGATCAAGGACGCGCTCGAGTGGCTCGACGACCACCAGGACGCCGACGCCGACGAGTACACCGAGAAGCTCAAGGAGGTCGAGGACGTCGTGACGCCCGTGGTGTCCAAGGTGTACGCCGCCTCTGGGGGTGCCGGAGGCGACGACGAGGACCTGGGCGGGGGTGACCACGACGAGCTCTAGAGGAAGAGTGGGAAGAAGGAGGGAGGGAAAGAGCGCGCGCGCGAGAGAGAGAGAGTTGAGGAGGAAAGCAGGCAGCTTGGGGAGAGAAAGAGTTTTTTTTTTCAGAGAAAAAAAGAGCCCGCTCGGAAACGAGTCGCTGCTTCTTTTATTTGTTTTTCCTTTCCTTTTTCAACCCGAGAGAATGAAAAAATCAAAAGAGAGTAAACAGACAAACAGAAAGAATACAGACCGTTTTTCAATTCTAGAGAGTAGTGGATTGCACGAGGAGCGGATGCGAAGAAGAAGAAGAAGAAGAAGAAGAAGAAGCGGGAGGAAGAAGAAGAAGAAGAAGCGGCAGGAAGAAGAAGAAGAAGAAGCGGGAGGAAGAAGCGAGAGAAACGCGGAGCGACCCAGACTCCTTTACTTCTCCCCACGCCTCCTCGCCCCGGACCTCGGCAGCCTCTCATCCGCCGCCGCGTGGAGCTCGGCCTTGCTCGAGGGCTTGGCGTCTAGGTCGCAAAGGGAGATGCGGTATCGCAGGACGGAAAGCGAGGAAAAGGAACCGAGAGAGGAAGAAGAAGAGGAGGAGGAGGAGGAGGAGGAGGAGGAGGAGGAGGAAGAAGAGGCGACGGCAGCAAGGTCGACGGCGCCCCCGGCACCCGTCGCCTCGGCGCCTCGCTGGAGGAACGTTTTTCCCTTCACTTCCTGATTTCCTCTTCCTCGCAGCAGGATCATCACGCTCAGATCCCTCGCCGAGGTCGCCACGAGGTAGGAGCGCAGGGCCGAAGCCGCAGCCGAGACCGCGGCAGCGGAAGAAGAAGGAGAAGAAGAAGACTTTGAACACGGCGGCGCTTCCTTCTTCGCTCCTGCTGCCGCCTCCCTCAGAACCGAGAGGCTCTCCGCCGCCACCGCCGCCGTGGGACACTCCGGGCAGCGCTGTGCCTGCAGGAGGCGCGGCAGCAGCGGCTCGAAGGCCAGGATGGAGTCGAGGGCGGCGACCAGGAGCTTGAAAGCCGACGACGACGAAGAGGCGGAGGAGGAGGGGCGGCCAGGGGGCGACGGAGGCGGCAGCAGCAGCTCCGAGATCGCCCGCTCCGCCTCCGCTGCCCCTTCCAGGGGCTCGCCGTTCCCGCCGAAGAGCCTGAAGTGCGCCGCGCGGGGCGCGGAGTGCGAAAAGTCCCTCGCGAGGGCGTCGGAGAAGAGGGCCGAGAGCGCGCGCCTCCTGCGGGCCGCCTCTCCCGAAAAGAGGTCGGAGGGGCAGTAGCGAGAGGAATATTTCGAAGCAGTCTGCTGCTGCATCTGCTGCTGCTGCTGCTGCTGCTGCTGCTTGAGCCGAACCTTGGTCCTCCTCCCCGTCCCGTGAGGGAGACCGCACTTGGGCTTCAGCTCGACGCACAGGGAGGCGCAAGTGCCTTTTTCGTTTTCCCAGAGGGTCGCGTCGCGGAGCAGGGCGCCCCGCGCCTCCAGCGAGGGCCCCCTCCCCGCGGCGGCCCCGTCGCCGTTCCCGGGCCCCTCGGCCTCCGCCTTCCTGCTCTCCCTGCCGTTCCGCGCGAGCTGCCCCTCCAGGCTCAGGCGCAGCTCGGAGGGGACGGCGACGACGAGCGGGAGCAGGAGGTACTGCGGCCCGAGCAGCGGGACGACGACTCTGCGGGCGAAGGCGGCGTCCCTGTCAGCGGCAGAGGAATGATCACTATTAGCGTCTAGCTGCGCCCAGACGATCGCGTCGACGGCCCTGTCGAGCGCGGTCTGGGTCTTGGCCTTGGTCTTGCGGAGGCGGAGGACGAGGCCGGACTGTTTTTTGGATGTTTTTTGAGGTCGAGGTCGAGGGTGAGAAGGGAAGAAGAACGAAATTGCTCGCTCTTTCCCTTCTTGTCTCCCGCAGCTCACCAGCTCCGGGTCTCTCCCGCCGTAGGAGAACACAACATTGGCGTTTCCTTCTCCCAGTATGGTCCACTCGTCGCCTGAGCACGAATGAAGGTCAGGCGAGGCCGCTGTCTTGGCAATCGTCATCGTCGAAATGGCACCTTGTTTTTTTGTCCGCGTCCCTAGTTTTTTAGGCTCTGTTTTATCCTCTCCTTGCTTCGCTTCCGCACGGAATGAGAGGCCGCGTCATCCAATAGAGAGGCTTCTATATCTGAGGTTAAAATAAAAGAATTGTTTTGTGTGTTGTGTTGCAAAAAAAGAAGAAGAGAGAAGAAGAAGAAGAACTCGGAATCGTCAACTTTCTCTCTCTCGTTGAGTAAAAAAAAAAAAACTATTTTCCTCTCTCCCTCTCCTCTCTCTCCCTCTCCCCCTCCCTCCTCCTACTCCGCCGCCTTGCGCCGCAGGTCCTCGAGCTCCATGTCGATCGCGTCCCTGATCGGCCTCCCCTCGGGCAGGGTCCCCACGGGCCTCGCAGTCCCAGACTTCAGGACCCCCGCCTTCAGCTTTGCCAGGTCGTCGTCGACCGACCCGCCCTCCAGGCTCGCAAACTTCTTCTCGAGGTCGTCGGGCGCGACGAGCTGCGCCGTCGCCTCGGCCTCGCCCTCCAGGGCCAGTACCTTCTCCTCCATGCGCTCGAAGGCCACCACAGCGTTGCTCGTGTTGAGCCCCTGCGTCATTTCGGCGACCTGCTTGGTCGCCGCCGCGGACTTGGCCCTCGCCTTGAGCGTGTCCTTTTTCGACTTGGCCTCGACGAGCTTGGCCTCGAGGGCGCGCGTGCTGCCGATCAGCTGCTCGACGGCCTTGCGCTGCGCCTCGACCTGCGACTTCATCGCCGCGGCGTTGTCCGCGTACGCTTTACGGCGCTTGAGCGCCTCGCGGGCCAGCTCCTCGTCGCCCTTCTCCAGGGCGAGCTCGGCGCGGCGGTACCACTCGTCGGCCGTCTGCTCGGCCGCCGCGTACTTGGCCTCGACCTGCTTCTGGCTCGCCAGGACCTGCGCGCTGGCCTGGCGCATGCGGATGAGGTCGTTCTGCATCTCGGAGACGGTCTGGTCGAGCATCTTCTCGGGGTCCTCGGCAGCGGAGACTGTTTGTTGTTTGTTGTTGTTGTTGTTGTTGTTATGGGCGATTGTGGCAGGGGTTTCTCGAAGGTTAGAGAGAGAGGAAGAAGGTCGAGAGAAAGTGGAACGAAAACGGATGCTGTGTCCGAACTGGCCAAAAGAAAGAAAGAGAAAAAACTCACCAATGGCGTTGGCGTACGACTTGAACACGCGCACGGCGCGCGCAAAGAGGTTGGCCTCTGCCTTCACGGGTCCCCCACGGCGGGCAGGGACGACGCGGCGAGACGCAGGGGCAGAGGCGGAGAGGTGCCGCAGCGGTGTCGTGGACAGCAGCGGTGTTCCTTTTTTTTTTTTCATTTGGATTGTTTCGAAGAAGAATGACGCTTGTTGGTGAGCTTAAACGAATTGCTCCTTGGTCTGCAACACTACCACGTTGCATAGTAGCCGTCGGAGGGGAGAAGTGACATAGCAAAGGGCTGCACGCTGGAGGGCACGAGCTCGACGATCGAGGCTAGCTTCGTTCAATGATGACGAAAGAGCTCAAAGAAGCTTTTTCCAAAGGCCGTGTTGGTCGGTCTGGAGCTTGCTTTTACGTCATCGACCTCGCTCAGACATAGCTGATAACGTGAACTCCACATCCATGGCATAATCGAGTAGAAGAAGGCGCGAAACAACGCAAAAAACTCACCGCGAACCGCCCGCGTAGAGCGGAGCTTTGCCGACGATGCCGACGACGATGATGCCACGGCCGAACGGCTCATAGCCATCGTAGAGGAGGCCATCGTTTTGACGAGCCGAGAGGCTGCTCTAAGAGAGAGCCTGCGAGAGGGTAGAGAGAGAGCACTGCTCGAATAAACGAGGCGATCGAGCGGCGAGCGAGAGCAAACAGATAGGAAAGCGATTGCGCTTCTGAAGCTAGGGGCAACGAGAAAAAAACTGAGCTCGGAATCACTCTGTTTTTTTCCGACGAGAAAACTTCGATGGCGAGCCACCCCTCTTCTTCAATGCTGCTTCTTCGCTTTCAATCGCCGTAGAGGCCGTCTCTCTGTCCAATGTCGCGCTATACGGGCCACGCGAGCCTCCAAGAGCTCCTGGGCCGATCGAGCGGGAACCGAGGCTACGGGGGCTACGGAGAGAGCAGCAACGGCTTCGGGAATGCCGCTGCTCGAGGAGCGACCGACGACCCGCTCTCAGACCCGTCGCCGGCGTCGCCGACGGGCAAAGCCCGCGCCCGCGCGCTGCTCCCGCCGCAGGTCGTCGAGGCCCTCTTCGGCCATGACGGAGCTGCAGGAGGCGGCATCGGAGGAGCAGGAGGCACGAGGAAGCGCCCCCGGGAAGGAGGAGAGGAACAGGCGGCGGATCCGGCTCCCGGTGCCCCTCCTCCGGCAGCGACGGCGAGCAGGGGGGGAGCAGAAGCGCGCCCGTGCTGCCCCGTCTGCGGCCGCGCCCTCGCGCTCTTCGCCTCGTCCTCCGCTTCCTCCTCTTCCGCTCCTCTCGATCTCGATTCCGTCAACCGCCACGTAGACGCCTGCCTCATCGCCTCCAGGGGAAAGAATGGCGGGGCCGCAGCGGCAGCGGAGGCGGCGAGCGGGAAAGGAGGCGACAGGAGGAGCAAGGGGAAGCAGCGGGGGCAGAGGCAGGCGAGCCTCCTGGGCATGAGAAAGGTCGTCAAGGTGGAGAGGGAGGAGGGGCAGCAGCAGCAGCAGCAACAGACGCCGGAGGAAGCAGGGGAGCAACAACAGGAGAAGTCCGCTGCTGCTCCTCCTCCCTCTCCTGCTCCTCCTGGTCCTCCTCCTCCTCCGAGGCCGCCGCCGCCGCTTCTCTCCCTGCCTCCTCTCTCGGAGACCTGCTTCGAGTCACGCCTCGTCTCGAGGAGGCACGCCGCTGCCAACGCTTCTTCTACATCTTCTGCTGCTCCTGCTGCTGCTGCTGCTGCTGCTGCTGCTCCCGCTGCACCAGCAGCAGCAGCGAGAGAGACGGAAACGCCGTCCCTCGCCGCGGGCGCAGTCGTCTCCCTGCTGCGCGAGAGGTCCAACGCCGCCGACGGCGCCGCGGTCCGCGCCGTCGCCTTCCCGGGCGCCGCGGGCAGCCTCGGGTACCTCCCCTCGAGCGTCGCCGCCAGGCTCGCGCCGCTGCTGGACGCGCCCGGCGGCGCGTGCGCGGCGACGGCGACGCTCTGCGAGGGCTGCCCCTCCGGCGGCGGCCTCGCCTCTCCGCTGCGGGTCCGCGTCGAGGTGGTCCTCCCCCGCGGCGGAAGCGGGAGCGACGAGGCGAGGATCCCCTGCCTCCTCCGGCTCGTCGCCGCCGCGGCGGCGGCCGCCAGGGAGGACTCGGCACGCGGCGCCTCGGGTCCCGGCGGCAGGCTCCTCGCCGCCGCGCTCCCGGCCCTCGACGCCGCCCTGACGCCGCGCGAGGCGGGCGGGGACGCGCACCTGTTCTCGGCCGAGGAGCTCTCCGTCCTCGGCGCCCTCCGCGGCAGAGGAGGAGGAGGAGGAGGAGGAGGAGGAGGAGCCGGCGTCCCGCGCGAGGCGGCGGCGCTCTTCCTCCGCATCTACTCCTCGCGGCGGCCCTCGAGGTGGGTGCGGCCCTCGAAGGTGGCGGCGAGCAGCGGCGAGAGCTCCCCTCCTCCTCGCGCCGAGGGGGAGGCGAGTGCGGCGGCGGCGGCGAGTGCGGCGGCGGCGGCGAGTGCGGCGCTTGCCCTGGTCCGGGCGGGGCTGGCCGTCCCGCTCCCCGCCGGAGGCGACGGCGACCGCGGCGACCGCGGCGAAGACGCGCTGGTCGCCGCCTCGGACGCCCTGACGTCGGGCGAGCTCCGAGCCGCGCTGCTCTCCCTCTCCAGGGGCAGCAGCGCTCCTTCGTTCCCTTCGTCTTCCTCCTCCTCCACCTCCTCCCCTGCCTATGCCTCTCCGCTCTCCGCCTCGGCGCTGCGGAGGATGGGCAGGGCGGACCTGCTGTCGCTCGCGGCCCGGGCGCTCCGCGGCCGGAGCGGCGGGGCGCCGGCGGCGGCGAGGGCCGCGATGACGGCGGCCCTGTGCGCCGCGCTCGCGGCCGCCCCCTCGCCCGCGAGCGCCCCCGCCGCCTCCCAGTCCCTCTCGGCCCCGCGATCGTCCCCCCTGCCGGCGTTCAGGCTGAGGACGGCCGCGATGCGGGCCCTGCGCAGGTGCGAGCGGGCGGCCTTCCTGAGCGAGGGCGTGACCTTCTCGACGGTCTCCGCCGCGGCGGCGGGCGGGATGCGCTCGCTGCCGCGCTACCGCGCCGACCGGTGGCGGGCGCCGGGCCCCGCGCTCCCGCCGGCCTTCGCGAGCCGCGCGGAGTTTCTGGAGTACGAAACCTCCCTGGCGGAGGCCGCGGCCCTCGACGACGCGCTGGACCGCTCCCTCTCGGCCTCGACGCCCGCCGAGCGCGCCGAGGCGGCGGCCGCGGTGGAGGCCGCGATGGTCCCCTGCGTCGACTTCGTCACGCGGCGGAGGCAGATGATGGGAGGGGACGGAGGCGGAGGCGGCGGCGGAGGCTCCCCCACCTCTCCGCCCCCACCCGGAGGCGGGGGCGGAGGGGGAGCAGGGACGAAGAAGGAAAACGCGCCGCCGCCTCCGACGGCGACGGCGACGGCGACGGTGGCATCAACCCGGCAAACGCAACAAAACTGCTCTTCTCCTCAACCCCCCGCCGCCGCCCCCGCTCCCTCCTCGGCCTCCTTCCTCACCCGCTTCTCGGCCCTGGGCGTCCGCCTCGCCTGCGCCACCGTCTCTGCGGCCTGGCTCGAGGGCAGGAGGCGCCGAGC
>Ga0315289_10010951_pt1 | contig 12905 bp, 12 predicted proteins | sample YL17G11_40_MG_FD_203452 | JGI IMG/M metagenome (GOLD analysis project Ga0315289, IMG submission 203452) | Sediment microbial communities from Yellowstone Lake, YNP, Wyoming, USA - YL17G11_40 | ecosystem: Environmental > Aquatic > Freshwater > Lake > Sediment | place: USA: Wyoming | collected...
CGCTTACTTGAAAGCCCAGCGCGATTACGCGGGGCGGCCCATCGAACCTCGTCGGGCGAGCATGGCGCTGCGCTACCGGCGTCAAAGGTCCGCGATGAGAACCGCGCATCCATCCTGGCACGAGCTGAGGCATCGCGAAGGCCTCGAGCACCTCTCCTGTGGCGGGAAAGCCCGACTGCGTCCTGACGATGCCAACTGGATCATCCTTGCCAACATAGTGGCCCGCAATCTGGCTGAGACGCTCCGTACTTATCACGGCCGCAATTTCACCACTTTTCTTGAAGACGCGCTTTACGACATAACGGCTCGAAATTCCTATCAGAGACAGGAGATCGTACATTTCTTCAGGACAGTTCAAGAAAATGCGCTTGGCCTGCTTGACGTCGTGCACCTCGAATTTGAAGCCATCGTGCAATTTCGGATCTATCACGAGGCCAGCGGTGTTGAACGCATCGGCGTAGATCTTGAACAGCGGAAGGTTGAAGGCCGAGGGCGATGTCTTGTCGCATGCAAAAACCACTATCGGCTCGCTCGGACGTTCCTCGAGCTCGAACTCAGCTACACCCGGACCCATGCCTCTAACATTTCCAGAGAAAGCCTCAACGAGAAGATCTTGACCGGCGCCGTAGTAGTGGCGCTTCTTAGCCAGAGTCGCTGCACTCTTAAAGGTATCCCAAGCCAGTTTGTGAATCTTGGGGCTGTCGACGCCATTCGCATGGCTCATTATCAGCTCGATGTCGTCGCCACAACTCGTGACGTGAAAACTCTTTATCATTCGATTTTTGGCAGCCTTTGCGAGCGAATCCCCACAAACTTTTAGAAGCTCTTCTGGCACCTGCACGTGACCAGCTAGGCTACCGACATCAGCTTTTATCACACTCACAGTCGTTCTCATTCACTCACCATTTTTACTGATGGTTGTAACATTTAAACTTAAACTATGCGTAGGAAAAAGCCACCGTTGCCACTACTCCCGTGATGACGGAAATCGCCATGACTATCAAAAAGTCGAATATCGGCTTTGTCGCGGTTTCAGGTTTCATCGGCTGCCCTCCAAGTCGACGCCACATGTAGACGGTCCGCTGGGTGCCCATGTGTGCGCTCCATATGCACAGTGGCAAATTTACCGCGAGTATCAGCATCCCAAGCACCAACATCCAAGCATCATGTGTCAGAATATTCGGAAATGGCCGCACGATCGCCTCGAGCGCCAAGATGACGACACTATCGCTCACCCCGCGGGCAAAGAGAAATATCGCGGTCCCTACGCCGAAGAAGAGCTGCGCGAGCACGAACATCGCAAGGATGGTTAGCGTGAAATAGGCCAGCGGTTGCCACCATGCGCCGAATCCCCGCGGATCAGGGACGCTGACCGCCTTGCCGAGCTCCGGGAAAAATCCGCCTCCGCCCGCCCAGCGTCCGTACGCAAAACCAAAGGCCCAGCTAGCGACCACGAACACCCAGAAGAATGCATGCTAATATTCATCGCGCATGCTCTGCACCGGCAGCGCTACTTGCCATGCTCACGCTCGTAATCGCGTCTGGCGGCGTCGATTGCGCGCTCAATGTAGCTCCTTCCCCTGAGGCTAGGCATCGGCTTGGAGGGAATCAATTTCGGAGTTCCTGGTTTAGAAGTAGGCAAAGAACGCTCCAAAACGGCCAATCGGCGCTCTAATTCAGCCAATTTTTGAGCTAATGCCTTTAATTGAAGTTCAAAAGACGAAATAACGTCATCTTTTGACTTTTGTTCCACAATTTTCACCTTGTTTTATCTCTAGCTCCTGGGTTTAAATGTTTTCTAATTTTTAACGTTGAAAACGCGTTCCTCCACCTCTCCACTCGGGCTCTTCTCGGCAAAAATCTGTGCCGAAAATTTACTTATACACACACCCTTTTGCAACCAATAGTCAGGCATCAGGCCGGCCTTCATGCACGCATGCGAAAGGAATTCCTCCGCGTCCCATCCATACTCCGCCGGCACCTGCGGTAGTAGTAGGCCAGCGCAACCAGACCACTCTACAATCAATCCGTCCCTACCAATGACTATACACTTCGGGTACTCGCGCGGGTTCTTGACTTTTATGATCTCGGGCTCCGAGAGGACGCTCACCTCGAGTTTGATGTCGTGCATCTCATCTACGCCTACCGGAGGAAAACGTGGATCTCTAGTCGCCGAGCTTATCGCAGCATCTATGACCGCCTCCACGAGCGGCATCGTGGGCAGAGGGTGGCCAATGCAGCCACGAAGCTCGCCATCCTTTGTCAAAGTGACGAAGACCCCGCGTCTCCCCTGAAGCTTCGCACCTACATTCGGCGCTTGAGGCTTTTTCCCAGTGCGCAGGTAACCTTCGATGGTATGCCTAGCTAGCTTCACCAAAAATTTTCCTTCCTCCAACGTAAGCAAGCTACTTCACCATCCGATCATATTTCGACGCCATGTCCAGTATAGTTTTCCAATGCTTGCCCTGCCAGTATATCTTGTCACAGCTCGAGCATCTCCAAAATTCTCGGTGCGCGTCAAAAACGGTTCCGAGAACTTCGCCCTCGATTTCCTTTTTATCAGCACGTTCAATTGTGCCATTACACATCGGACATCTAGAATTCTCCGGTCGAATCATAATTTTGCGACCACATCGGTTCGAAATTTCGACCAGTTGTCCAACCACATCATTACTTCTAATAAAAATACTTTTAGAGCCTATCCTTCTAGCCCGGCGATGAAGGTCGGCATCGCATGTTAGGAGTATTCTTTTCTTACCATTGGCACGAGATATCAAAATATTATCCTGTTCATTTGCAGGGACACCAAGGTCGCCAATATAAATTACATCATGTCCAGCCAAACGTAACCAACGTGTTAGCTTACCAAACATGCCGTCGGCGATGAACTTCATGCCATCAATCATAATTTGGCGATTAGACAAAAGTAGTTGTCGCTTTTCGAGCGCCACACAAATTTCACAATCAAACCTAACGCCGTAGCCCAACATTAAAAAGTGCGGATGATGTAAATCCATAGGGTGGCAGTATGCGTCAACGTGTCGAGGTTACTTGCCCGATCTGCGGACGCTCCTTTAGCGTCGACCTAGATGTAAGTACATACGTCACGGCCGAGGCGACAATGCCCACGACAGGCAAACGTGACATCTCTACAATCCTCCGTAGCCATGAGGCAAAAGTCGACTTCGTACTCCGCGCCATGAGCGCGCTCGCAAGCAGAGAACCCAGCGGTATGGTTGAAATCGAGGATATCGCCGACATCGCAGAAAAAGTTGGCCTAATCAAAGAAGCCATACAAGGGATCATAAACAGCGAAAAAGAGGCGGGTCGGATATACGAGCCAAAGCCAGGGATAGTTTGCTTCGCCGCTCCACCAGAACGAACGAAATCTTAATCCTCGTCCGAGACTTCGCTGCCCTCGAATGTTTCTTCCAGCGATCTGCGTTCCCGTTCCTTGTTCTTCTCGCTTCCCTTGCGCTCCTTCTTGCGGCGTTTGAATCGACGCATTCGAACACCATTTGAAACTGGGCGCGCTGGATTTAAGCTATTGCACCGTAGGACTTTTAGATGATTTTTACTAATTCCGATCTTGTCAGTCTTGGCAGTAGTTGCGATTTTTTCTCTTGAGCTTCATCAAGAGCTGGGGAAGAACTATCAGACCAATTATCATTGTGGATAGGCCAAACACAGCCAGTACTGCCTGAGATCCGATGCTGTTCCAAGCTGAGTGGAGGAGGACCGCCGAAAAATATAAGGGAATTAATTCAACGATTCCTCTCTTCCCCCTAGCTAACATGTAGTAGATACCTATCCCTACTATGCCAGTTCCGAGTGCATGAAGGAACGGAGTTATGGCCCTTAAGCCAGAGAAGGTCCCGTAGGCGATTCCGCTTTCAAGCACCCCGAAGGTCAACCCGCTCGCGTACCCGATCGCGTAGTCGACCTTCATCGATCTCAGCCAATTGATCCTAACCGACCTCTTGCGATTCGCCAGCGAGAACATAGCCGCCAAGATGACCAGACTCAGTGGTTTCAGGAGTTCCTCCACGATTGGGGCCTCTATTCTAGCCTGTGTTTCCTCCCTCAGCACCCCTCTGAAGAAGGAGTTGATATTCGCAGCGAGAGAACTCGACACGTAGGCAGAAATTATTAACAGAGTCGTGCAGAATAAATAGATCAGTGCTTTGCCTCGCCGAGTTAATTTCCGAGATCTAACCATAAACTAACATTCTTTTTTAAATTTAAACTCCTTGAAGATTTGTCAAGAAAGCCTTTGCGCGCCGCACGTGGAGGCCAATCATGTATCAGCCCACGGAAAATGTGCGCTTTAATAGGGCTAAACAAATTCTGATTTCGAGTGTCAGTATTCTCGCCTCGGTTGTTTGACTCTAATCAAAGGTTTAGCTAGGTGACGACGAGCGCGAGGCGGAACTTCAAAGGCTCCGACCGTGACGTCGCGCGGCATCTTCAAAATTTTCGCGGCTTTTGGAGGCAACCGGATTTTGCACTTTTTACATGAGTATCCTTTGCCCTTCCCCTCCGACTTCATTCGCCTACCACAAATTTTGCAAATGGGGTTGATTTTCTTCAAGGCTGGTGCGAGTTTCAATATGGCAATTTTCTCCAAATTTATCGTCAACGGTAGCTCGGGCTTCTCTTTCATGCCACCGTACGCCCTCACCTTGTCTCCGACGTCAAGTTTCTTTACTACTTCTCTGAACTGGCGCGTGGGCTCGTACGCCGCACAATCGATTTTGCCTGTTCCATCACAAATTTTGAAAATAACATGCCCACCTAGAATCACACGTGGTTTTTCGCACACCTCACCATAGACAATAACTGACCAATTTGGCCTCGCTTCAGAAATTCTTGCGCGCCTTAGATGTTCATCCGTGCCTTGATTTGTTTTGTAGATAACGATTCGTTCGATTGGCTCCATTTCTTTGACAAACTTTTGCGCTTTCATGGTGACCTCTGCACTTTCGCCTCTGATACCATAGAGGATCGGGCACGGCGTGTGTGGAGTAATCCGAATTTCTCCAGAGGATTGGTCTAAATTATCGAACGTCTCTGGGAAAGTTTTAGAATTCATCTCGACGACAGATGCTGCGTCTATCCTTCTTTTTGATCCCCATTTTTCAGGCACGCGATATGCGATCAACTCAAATGTCCAATCTTTCTCCAAGGTGTTTCCTATGGCTGCCAGCCCACCGATGATGCCTCGCCCAAGTTTAAACTTGTGAACCTCTGCCCCGATGTCGCGAGCGAGAGCATCCGCCTCTTCAATCGTGACCGTATCTTGGATAACTTTTTTTGAAAACGCTTTCAACTTAACTGGAATTTTTTCGCTCTGGTAAAATACCACGCCCGGATTAGTGGTATCGTGGTCGAGTTCAGCGAGTTCCTCGACTGTCTTCAAGACAATATTTTTTACGCCGGGTATCTTTTGTTCCTCTACTTCAACATTGAGCGCGACCGCACAGTTTCCTCTCGTCTTCAGTTTCCAGTTCGGGTTAAGTCGAATCAACCGTGGAAAATCAATAATTTTAGCTCCCAATTTTCTTAACCTATCTACAACTAAAGCTCCAACGTAGGTCGTGCACATGCCATCCTTAGAATCCGTATCATCGATGCCAATCCATAATCTAACCATTTGGACCAACCTAACCATCCTCTAATTTAGATTAGGTAGAAGTTTAAAACAACTAGCCATTGGTTATCCGTCTTGTGGAAATGTTTGAACTCTTATGTGCTTAATAAAAACCTTATTGAGCAACGCCGAAATATGGAATTTTGATATCGATGAACGCAAATCCTTGGGGTGAGTTCAAGCGCGATGTGCTCCTCGTCTTAAAAGATGCTTTCTTACAACTCGGTTGGGAGGCACCAAAAAATCTGGAGCAGACGCTCGAGGAGCCGCCAGACCAGACGCTTGGAGACTTGGCGAGCACCGTCTGCTTTGAACTCGCTAAAAAGCTACACAAATCGCCGACCGAACTCGCTAAAAACTTGGTCGAAGCTGTAAAACCAGAGGGGATGGTCGCTCGCGTGGAAGCTGTCGGAAGCTATGTGAATTTTTTTGTCAACATTCCAAAACTAACTGACCTAACGCTGCAGATGATAGAAAAGTCAGATGCTGAATATGGCCATCTCACGATAGGCCGTGGACAAAAAATCATCATCGAACACACGAGCGTCAATCCAACAAAGCCGCTCCACATAGGTCACGGAAGGAACGCTGTCATCGGCGATACTGTAGCGAGGATCATGCGAGCGCTCGGCTATGATGTCGAGGTTCAGAACTACATCGACGACCTCGGGCTACAAGTAGCACAGACCCTTCTCGCGTGGCAAATCATTCAAAAGAAGCCGCGCGGCAAGTTCGACCATGTCTTGGGTTCCATCTACGTAGATATCAGCCAGCGCCTCCAGCAGGAGCCTCAACTTGAGGAACAGGTACGCCAGATCTTGGAACAACTTGAGCGGGGCGAAGGCAAAAACGCGCAGTTGGTGAGGCGGCTATCTGAACGCTGCGTCCGCGCTAACCTCGAGACCACCGACCGCCTCAACATCGGCTACAACCTTCTAACGTGGGAAAGCGACATCGCTCGCTCGGGCATGTTACATGAGGCGCTCGATCGTCTGCGTGGGACGCCGTACATTACAAAAGGAACTGGTGAACACGTCGGCACGCTCATTTTGAAGTTATCAAAGTTTGGAGTCGAGGACAAGGTCCTCGTCAGATCGGACGGCACAGCGGTCTACACTGCGCGGGATATAGCCTATCAGCTCTGGAAGTTCGGTAAAACAAAAGCAGGCCTATTGTTCAAACCGCACTCGAAACGTACGAATAGCACGACAACTTACACAACATCTAAAAAAGGCAAACAAAGCAAAAAGTTTGGGAATGCTGACAGGGTGATCAACGTCGTGGGCGCAGAACAAAAATTTCCGCAGCAGGTTGTATTCCTCGCCCTCAAGGCCCTGGGGCTAAAAAACGAGTACAAGAATTCGTATCATTTGGCTTACGAACACGTCTGGCTGCCGAGCGGAAAGTTCTCCGGAAGGCGCGGCACTTGGGTAGGACATTCGGTCGACGATGTGATCGAAGGCTCCGTGGAGAGAGCTTACGCGGAGGTAGAGAAGCGCAACCCAAAGGCAAGTGATGTATTCAAAAGACGTGCTGCTGAAATCGTCGGCACCGGCGCGATCCGATACTCGCTGATTCAAACTTCCCCGGATAAAAAAGTCGTGTTCAAGTGGGAAGATGCGTTGAACTTTGAGAGAAACAGCGCCCCAGCAATTCAATACTCGCATGCGCGTGCATGCAGCATATTACGAAAAGCTAAGAAACGCGGCGGCAAACATGTGGCTGATATCCTCAAACGACCTGAGGAGCAGACGTTGATCAAGTTGCTCGCCAAGCTGCCTGAAGTCGTGCACGCAGCCGGCGAAAAATTGCAGCCAAACTTACCTGCCCTGTACGCGGCCGAACTCGCCATCGGGTTCAACAAGTTTTATGAGGTTGCGCCGGTCATCGATGCTGAAACCCCTGCATTGAAGGCTGCTCGGCTGCGCCTGGTGAACTGCATCAGAATTGTGTTGCGCAACGCGCTCGAGGTGCTCGGCATAACAGCGCCTGAACGAATGTGATCAAGTAAACCCGTGTTTGAATTTTCCCTTCTCAAGCTGGAGGTACCATTCTTTATCCATCGGTTCCTGCTCATGAAGCTCTCTGCGCCTCGCCTCCAGTAATTGTGGCTCCTGACCAACAAGCTCTGCCATGGTCAACAATCTATTGCCCGCCTTTTCAGCTGCCTGCATCGCTGGATGTAGATACTGAGAATAATCTAGCGAGCGCAAAAGATGGTGGTCGACGACGAGCAAAGGCGCATGCTTTGCGAGCGCGCCTAAATTTTTCTGTGCTGCCACGAGGTCCGTGCTTTCGACTTTGAATCCTTCCAAGTAAATTGGCGGACCACCCAGCACCACAGCGTCTAGTTTCTGAGCGAGCATGAGGTGAAGCGTTTCCTCACACATGGGGCCCTGTACGTCAGGTGCATGAAGCAAACGGCAACCCGACGTCCTCACATCAAGCATCAACACATATCCCAGCGCGGAACATTCAGAACCGTGATATACTGGCTTTGAAAATTTGATGGTGGTGCCCCCAAATTTAAATTCTTGCCCGTCTGCCACCCTAATCTCCTTCGCCCCATCGACGTTGAGCTTATGAAACATGTAGCCACGTTTTCGCTGACTCGTGTTAATATCTCTGCTGATGTCCTTAGCTAAAATTAGCTTGCCAGAGTAGATTTCCGCCGCGATCTCCGGAGAGCTCCATGTCCATATCCAATCTTCGAAGTTCGGCACGTAGTGGTCGAAGTGGTAGTGGCTGATTGTGAGCACGTCTGCGCGGCGGGCGGCTTCTATAATCGCCTGCCGTGTCCGAGAGAGCGCTACATACTCACATTCGTGTGGATACAAATTGAACCTTTGACCAAGCGCCGATCCTGGGTCTATGACGAGCTTGACGTCATCAGTTTCAACAAACATCGACATGCCTCTGACTCCCAAGCTCTCGAACGCTAGAGGCAGTACACGAATTTCGCCGTTTCCGATGGCTATGGGTTTCATACAATTAAATAATCTCGGCCACGAAACTTAAATCCTCGGCGTTATTATACCAATCTATGCCAACACAATTGAACTACTTAAAAAAGCCAAAACTCAAGAAACCCACACTCGTCGCTGGGTTGCCGGGCATAGCACATATCGGCAAGCTCGCTGTGGAATATATGATTCACGAGCTTCGGGCTGAAAAGTTTGCGGAGCTTTATTCAGAGTACTTCCCCGAGTGGGTGGTTCGTGAGGATGGGCTGATAAAATCATTAAAAGTGGACTTCTATCACTGCCGGCCCGATGGTATACCTACAGATATTATTTTTGCTACTGCCGACGCCCAAGCCGCTTCCCCAGTCGGGCAATACGCCCTCTCCGATGATATCCTGAATGTCGCCGTGCAGCACGATGTGGACACGGTCGCAACGATGGCCGCGTATATGCTCTCCGCTCAAGAGTCTCGTTCGCCAGTTGTAGGCGCGGCAACTGACAGTAAAACTTCAAAACTGCTCCGCGACCACAACATAGAGCTGCTAGAAGATGGTATGATCGTGGGGATGAACGGCCTGCTCGTTGGCCTAGCGGCTGAACGAAACTTGCATGGTTTTTGTCTCCTCGGCGCGACCGAGGGAGGCTTACTAGACATACGCGCCACCGAAGCTGTCCTTACGGTCCTCGCAGATTTACTCGGCTTCAAACTCAACCTAAAAAACCTCCAGAAATATACCCCGGCGATATCAAAGCTAAAACAACCGAAGTTCAAGTTGCCGAGCGCTGTAGAAGAAGAAGTCAGCTACATCCGCTAAATTACGCGCTGCTAAACATTTCATGCCGATGTCTTAACATTCTCCGGCAGCTCATCATATGCGGCCTTAGCTACAGCTTGGTGCGTGGACCCCTCCCAAGCTTCTGTCATAGGCACTAGCAGGAGGAGCACTACGACCGCCAGGATCAAGCATATCTTTTTCATATATATGCCGGATTTTACTGCAGTAGTTTAAACTTGTCTTTAGCCATTGGCAATACGGCGCCTTTTAATGCTAAAAAGTTCAATGTTATAAGGAGTTTACAAATATCAACGTATAGAAGGTACCTACATGACATTTGAACTAAAAGACGTCAATGCAGCTTTCACGACCCCATTCAAAGAGGACGAGTCAATCGATGAAGAGGCTTTGCGTAAAGATATCCAATATCTCGCCGATGCCGGCGTGCATGGGCTTGTTTCATGCTCAACGCCTGGTGAAATGGTGCTCATGACGGATGAGGAGCGAAAGAGGGTCATCCGAATAACTGTTGAGGAGTCGAAGGGAGTGCCTGTAATCGCTGAATGCGGCTCCGCCCGAACTAGAGATGCGATCGCGCTTGCGAAATTTGCCGAGGACGTCGGTGCTTCTGCCGCCATGGTGCTTACGCCCTGGTTCTTCCCCCAGAACCCGCGCGGCCTTCGAATGCACTACGAAATGATCGCCGACTCGATAGGCATCCCCGTGATCATCTACAATTTGCCGAAGTACACGGGTGTAAAAATGGATCCAAACTTGGTCGATGTCCTCGCATTTCACCCCAACATCTGCGGTCTAAAGGATACGAGTGGAGACTTGACCTACTTCCAGAACTTGATCGAGAAAGCTGGAGACCGCATGAATTTTGTCACGGGAGCAGATGAGCTGATCTTGCCGTCGCTCGCAGTAGGCGCAACCGGTTGTATCACAGCAATCGCGGCATGTGTTCCGCAGATGGTGCTCGAACTCTACAACTCCTTTCTAAAGAAGGATTTGGATAACTGCAGGAAAGTCCAGCTCAACATAATCAAGCTGAAAAACGAGTTCCGAAAGATGCCCTACCTTTATGGGCAGAAGCTGACCCAAGAGGCTATGGGCAGGCCAAGCGGGCAGACGCGCATGCCACTGGGCCCGATCACGGGTGTAGAGCGCATTCTGCTGCGCAAGGGAATGAAGAAATCTGGCTTGATCTGAGGCGAATCGATGTACGGCTGGGCTGGCAAAATTCTAGAAGTCGACCTATCAAATGAAAAAATAACGGAAACAAAACTTGACGAGAAGCTTGTGCGCGACTTCATCGGCGGTCGCGGGCTGGGTGTCAAAATACTCTACGACCGAGTTGCCCCCGATATAAAGCCTCTCGATCCAGAGAACTTGTTGATCTTTGCGACTGGGCCATTGACAGGCACGCTAGCTCCGACTTCCGGACGACACTGCGTAGTGACGAAATCGCCCTTGACTGGAACGATCTTGGACTCTCACTCAGGTGGTTTTTGGGGCGCGGAGCTGAAGTTTACCGGCTATGATGCTATTATCGTGAATGGGCAGGCAAAAAAGCCCATATATCTGTTTGTAAACGACGGCAAGGCAGAACTGAAAAGCGCAAACGCCTTCTGGGGAAAAGGCACGCACGCAACCACCGATGCTATTTGTAAGGAAGTTGGTGATGATAAGGTGAAGGTCGCCTGTATCGGCCAAGCTGGTGAAAAGCTAGTACGGATCGCGGCTATTATCAACGATAAATATCGCGCGGCTGGCAGAGGAGGCGTCGGCGCTGTGATGGGCAGCAAGCGCTTAAAGGCTGTCGCCGTCCGCGGCAAGGGCAGACCAAAGATAGCAAATGAGTCGGACTTCAACGTTCATGTGCGCGAGTGTCAAAAGCTCATAAAAGAGAACCCAGTCACAGGTACTGGCCTGCCCACCTATGGCACCTCAGTCCTCGTCAACATCATAAACGAGCACGGCGTCCTTCCGACACGAAACTTCCAGACCGGTGTTTTTCCCACGGCTGACAAGACGAGTGGCGAAACGATGGTGGAGACCATCCTCGTCCGAAACAAGGCCTGCTTCGCATGTCCGATTGCCTGCAGCAGGATAACAAGAGTCGAGGGCGCAGAGCACGAGGGGCCAGAATACGAAACGATAGGGATGTTTGGAGCGCAGTGCGGCATCGACAACCTTGAAGCAATCGTAAAAGCAAACCTCCTATGCAACGACCTTGGGCTCGACACCATCTCGATGGGCAACACCATCGGTTGCGCGATGGAGTTGAGCGAACGCGGCAAGCTCAACGGACCAAAGTTCGGTGATGAAAAAGCCATCGTTGAACTAACTCAAAAAACTGCGATGCGTGATGGGCTTGGAGAAAAGCTTGCGGAGGGAAGCGCAAGACTCGCAAAGGAGTGCGGCATGCCAGAACTCTCGATGTCCGTCAAGAAAATGGAACTGCCAGCCTACGATCTGAGAGGCATTCAAGGGCAGGGGTTAGCATCCGCGACGAGCAATCGGGGCGGCTGTCACCTGCGCGCCTACATGATCGGGCCGGAAATCTTGGGCATGCCAAATCTCGTGGAGCGATTCTCGACGAGCGGGAAGCCCGAGACGGTGATAATCTCCCAAGATCTTGTTTCGGCGATAGATTCCTTAGTGCTCTGCGAGTTCACCGCCTTTGCGCTTGAGACAGTTCAGTACGCAAAACTTCTATCAGCGGCGACAGGCATCGAGTTCACCGACGAGGACATGATGACGATCGGCGAGCGCATCTGGAACCTCGAGCGGCTCTACAACCTGCGAGAAGGCTTCAGCGCTGACGACGATACACTACCAAAGCGCCTACTAGAAGAGCCGATGCCAGAGGGCCCATCAAAGGGTCGCGTGAACATGCTCTCGAAAATGCTGCCGAGTTACTATTCCTTCAGAGGTTGGAACTCAAAAGGTGAGCCCACAAAAGAAAAATTGAAGGAATTGGGGCTGGCTTAAATTAGAGGTACAACATGTTCTCTAGATTTGTCAGCGCTGTGAAGAAAACGGAGAAGCAACACAAAAAGGTCAAGGGTGGCGGGCGCTCTGGTGGCGTTCCGATAGTTCTGACTGCCTCGCTGATTGAGATGAGCGACTTTAAGTTAAATCCATTCATCGCGTTCACGGGCGGGTTTCCATCGAAGATAATCCCGCGAAGGCTTTTGAGAAAGTATTGGTATCCCATAACACCGGACAATAAAGATGATGACGCTAAATTTGCTCCCTACGGGCTCAGGAAAATAGAAGCTCTACTGGGCGAGGAGTTCGGGGAGTCGAATGTCGTCGCCTGCACTCCAAAAAACCTTCGCAAATTCGTGGGACCAAATACAAAAGTCGTGGGAATTTCGACTATGGACCCACTAGGCATAGGTTTCGTAAGCCGGACCTATACTTCGCTCGTTGCTATCGGTAGAGAGCCAATCGCTGCTGATGAATTTAGAAGTTTGATGAAGCACCCGGTGTTGAAGAAGCGCCAGT
>Ga0315289_10010952_pt1 | contig 12905 bp, 6 predicted proteins | sample YL17G11_40_MG_FD_203452 | JGI IMG/M metagenome (GOLD analysis project Ga0315289, IMG submission 203452) | Sediment microbial communities from Yellowstone Lake, YNP, Wyoming, USA - YL17G11_40 | ecosystem: Environmental > Aquatic > Freshwater > Lake > Sediment | place: USA: Wyoming | collected...
TTTTCGCTCGCGGGCGCAAGAGATTTGAGTCTGTGGATCCTCAACTGCTCTGCCTCCACCAGGGGGTAAGAATCAACCTGTGCAGTTCCAGGTCACACCCTGTCAGGCTTGACAAACTGCGTGTTGACGCCTAGAATCGGTACGAGCGCGGCGCACGAGCCTCCGTCGAGTGAGGCCGGGGGACAGTGTTCGCATCGGGAGGTGCATTCATGAATCCGGGTCGTGCACTTGTGCTGGTTGTCGGAATCGTCCTGTTGAGCGTTGGCTCGACACATGCTTTGGCGGGTTCGGGGGCTGAGGGTTGCTCCCTCGCCTTGCGCCCCACAGCGCCAGCGTCCAGCCTGGAGCTCATGCCCATCCATCCTGACGTGGAACGCAGGATCAAGGCCGAAGGTTACGATAGCGTGACCATTCTCGACCTCCGCAACCTGGCGGAGCTCAAGCAATCCCAGGGGATAGACCAGCCCGAGCCTATCCCGCAACCTGTCACCGGGCTGTGGCCGGCGCTCGTGCTCCTGGTTGACTACAGTGACATCACTCACAACGGGTTATCCACACCTATCCTGTACAACAATTTGCTGTTCTCAGTTGGCGGCTATCCCGCGCCCGGCAGCATGCGTGACTTCTTTCGCGAGGCCTCTTACGGGGTCTTCGACATCATCGGCGGCGTGGACAACACATGGCGCCAGGTCAGCAATCCGCGTAACTACTATGCCAATTTTGACGGCATCGGGGGCACCGATGACGATTACGGCTTCGGCGCCTGGCCGAATAACGCCCAGAAGCTGGTGGTGGACGCGGTCACCCTAGCCGATAACTACGTCAACTTCGCCAACTATGCGGTTGGCGGACAGGTGCAAGGGCTGTTTGTCATCCACGCCGGGCGCGGAGCGGAGACCGACCAATGGAGCTACGACTGGATTTGGTCGCACAAATGGGGCCTCGGTCCGTATGCCCTAACCGTGGACGGCGTGGTGGTCAATCTCTACTCGATGGAGCCGGAGTATGTGTTCTCGCCCGGCGACAGCACCGTCGGAGTCTTCTGCCACGAATACGGCCACGTGCTGGGGCTGCCGGACCTCTATGACACTGACTACACCTCGCAGGGCCTGGGCGACTGGAGTCTGATGGCCTACGGTGCCTGGACCGGGTGGAACGGCAACTCGCCGGCGCATCCCGACGCCTGGAGCAAGATCCAGCTCGGGTGGGTCACCCCCACGATACCCACGGGCACACAGATCGGCGCGAGTCTGCCCAATGTCGAGGGCAGCGCGACTGTTTACAAACTCTGGACCAACGGAAGCGCCGGCACCCAGTACTTCCTGCTGGAGAACCGCCAGCGCCGTCTCTTCGATACCGGGCTGCCGAGCGATGGATTGCTGCTCTACCACGTTGACGAGACAGCCGACCAGACCTCTGACTGGCAGCCCAAGGTGATGCTGGAGCAGGCCGACGGGCTGTGGGACCTCCAGTACGGCACCAACACCGGCGACAGCGGCGATCCTTACCCCGGAAGCAGCAACAACCTCAGCGCCACCGCCGCTACCACCCCTTCGACTAAATCCTACGCAAACGCAAATACCTATGTCAGCATCACCAACATCAGTAGCTCGGGGCTGACCATGACGGCTGACCTAAGCGTGGGCGCGCCGCCGGCTGCTCCCAGCGCCTTGGTTGCGACCGCGTTCTCCAACACCCGGATTGACCTGAGCTGGACCGACAACTCGGCCAACGAAACCGGCTTCCAGATTTGGCGCAAGACCACCGCCTCGGGAACGTATAGCCTAATCTTCACCACGGGGGCGAATGTCGTCGCCTACGCGAATACCACCGGCTTGACCGCCAGCACCACCTACTACTACAAGGTGCGCGCGTACAAGGCCGCTGTTGGCTACTCCGCCTACTGCACCGAGAAGAGCGCCACCACTTATGCCCTGCCCGCCCCCAGCAACCTCGCCGCGACCGCGTTCTCCAACACCCAGATCAACCTGGGCTGGACCGACAACTCAACCGGCGAAACCGGCTTCAAGATCGAGCGCAAGCCCGGCGTCGCGGGAGCCTGGAGCACAATCTTCACCACGGTGGCGAATGTCGTCACCTACCAGAGTATCGGCTTGACTGCCAACACCACCTACTACTACCGGGTGCGCGCTTACAACGCCGTTGGCAACTCGGCCTACTGCACCCAGAAGGGCGCCAAGACTTATGCCCTTGCTGCTCCGAGCGGCCTGGTGGCGACTGCGGTTAGCAACACCCGGATCGACCTGAAATGGACCGACAACACGACTACCGAAACCGGCTTCAAGATCGAGCGCAAGACCGGCGTCACGGGAGCCTGGAGCGAAATCTTCATCGCGGGGGCGAATGTCATCACCTATCAGAATATCGCCTTGCCCGCCAACACCACCTACTACTACCGGGTGCGCGCTTACAACGCGCTTGGCACCTCGGCCTACTCCAATGTGCCATATGCCAGGACCTATGCCCTGCCCGCCCCCAGCGGCCTGACCGCGACCGTGGTCTCCAGCACCCAGATCAACCTGAGCTGGACCGACAACTCAACCGGCGAAACCGGCTTCAAGATCGAGCGCAAGACCGGCCTCACGGGAACGTATAGCTACATTGGCACTGTCGGGGCGAGTGTCGTCACCTATCAGAATACTACCGGCTTGATCCCCAACACTGGCTACTACTACCGGGTGCGCGCTTACAACGCGCTTGGCAACTCGAACTACTCCAACCAGGCGGGCGCCAAGACGCTTCCATAGCGTTATCCGGCCTGGGCAAGAGTGGGGCAAATCGGGGGTGAGCTAAGGTCGTAGATACGGCGTTCGTTGTCAAGCCGCCGACGCGCTGGAGTTGGGATCGAAGGGCTTGGGTGTGTTAGTTTTCAGTGGGTGTGGGACGGAGCCGCGCGCTCGAATCGGGCGCGCGGCTTCGCGCCAGAGGCGCGCAAGCGCTGAAGTTCATCCGCCAGGGGCGGGTTGACTCGCCTCAGGCGAGCCGCGAAGTCCCGCGGGGTCAGGTGACCCCGCGCCCGTGAGGTGGCCTCGCGCCCATATCATATTGGGCGCGGCCTCGCCTGAGGCCGCGAAGTCTCTCTCCGCAAACACACCCCGTCAGGCTTGACAAACTGCGTGTTGACGCCTAGAATCGGTATGAGCGCGGCGCACGAGCTTCTATGGAGTGAGGCCGGGGGAGTGTCTTCGCATCGGGAGGTGCATTCGTGAATCCGGGTCGTGTACTTGTGCTGGTGGTCGCAATCGTCCTCTTGAGCATCGGCTCGACGACGGCTGACATCAGCGTGGGCGGGCCGCCGGCTGCTCCCAGCGGCTTAGTTGCTACCGCGGCGTCCAACACCCAGATCAACCTGAGCTGGCAAGACAACGCGACCGACGAAACCGGCTTCCACATTCTGCGCAAGACCGGCGTCGCGGGACAGTATAGCCAGATTGGCGCCGTGGGGGCGAATGTCACCACCTACCAGAATACCGGCGTGACCGCCAACACCGCCTACTTCTACCAGGTGCGCGCCTTCAACGCGAGTGGCAACTCGGCCTGCTCTAATGAGGCTCATGCTGCCATCTATGCCCTGCGGATCATCAGCCCACCCACCAGCTTGGTTGCTACCGCGGTGTCCAACACCCGGATTGACCTGAGATGGACAGACAACGCGACCGACGAAACCGGCTTCAATATTGAGCGGGCGCCAACTTCGACCGGAACCTGGGTTCTGATTAAGACCGTGGCGGCGAATGTCGTCACCTACCAGAATACCGGCTTGGCCGCCAACACCACCTACTACTACCGCGTGCGCGCGTACAAGGCCGGTGCTGGCTTCTCCACCTACTCCAATGTGGCGAATGCCAAGACCTATGCCCTTGCCGCTCCCAGCGGCCTGCTGGCGACTGCGGTGTCCAACACCCAGATCAACCTGAGCTGGACCGACAACACGACTACCGAAAGCGGCTTCAAGATAGAGCGCAAGATCGGCGTCTCGGGAACGTATGGCGAAATTGCCACCGTGGGGCCGAATACCACCACCTATCAGAATACGACCGGCTTGACCGCCAACACCACCTACTACTACAAAGTGCGCGCGTACAAGACCGCTGTTGGCTTCTCCGCCTACTCCAACCAGGTGGGCGCCACCACGTATGACATGGCCGCCCCCAGCGGCCTCACCGCGACCGCGGTCTCCGACACCCAGATCAACCTGAGCTGGACCGACAACTCGAACGAAACCGGCTTCAAGATTGAGCGCAAGACCTTATTGGGAGCGTACAGCGAGATTGGCACTGCGGGGATGAATGCCACCACCTACCAGGATACCGGCTTGGGCGCCGGAGTCTACTACTACTACCGGGTGCGCGCGTACAAGATGGCTGACGTGCTTCGCTTCTCCGCCTACTCCACGATGGCGTCCGCCATCACTTATGCCCATCCCGCTCCCAGCAACCTGGTGGCGACTGCGGTGTCCGACACCAAGATCAACCTGAGCTGGACCGACAACTCGACTTACGAAACCGGCTTCCAGATTTGGCGCAAGATCGGCAGCGGGGGAACGTATGGCCAATTTGGCACCGTGGGGGCGAATGTCACCACTTACCAGGATACCGGTAGGACCCCCGCCACTACCTACTACTACCAGGTGCGCGCTCACAGCGGCGGTGGCGACTCGGCCTACTCCAATGAGGCGAATGCCAAAACCTATGCCCTGCCCGCCCCCAGCGGCCTCACCGCGACCGCGGTCTCCAGCACCCAGATCAACCTGAGCTGGACCGACAACTCGACTAACGAGACCGGCTTTGTGATTCAGTCGAAGACCGGTGTCGCGGGAATCTGGATTCAGATTGCCACCTTGGGCGCGAATATCACCACCTATCAGCACACCGGTCGGACCCCCAACACTGGCTACTACTACCGGGTGCGCGCCTACATTACCGGTGTTGGCAACTCGAACTACTCCAACACGGCGAGCGCCCTTACACCTCCATAGCCTTATCCGCCCTCGGCAAGAAGCGATGCGGCGCCTCGGTGTCGGGTGAACGGGGCATCATGCTTCGGGAAGGCGCGACTGCCTCGACAGCGGCCCTGCCGCCTGAGGTGTCGCCCTCAGAGGGCGAATCTTTCGCTGTGAATCCGGCGGGGTGACACGCCGAGGTCCCTGAGCGCCTGAATCACCAGACGCATCATCAGGGGCGGTCCGCACACGTAGAATCCCTTGCTTTGCAGGCCGGCGCCGCAGTGACGGAGCAGGGCGCTGCGGTCAACATACCCGGCCTCGCCTTGCCACCCCTCCCCAGCCTGCGAGAGGATGTGCACCACCCTCAGGCGGGGGCGCGCTTGACCGGAGATCCGCTCAAGCTCGTCCCGAAAGGCGATGTCCTCTTCGGTGCGGTTGCCATAGAGGAGGAGTACGTCAGCATCGGCTGCCGTGTCCTTCATGTGGCGCAGCATGCTCATCAGCGGAGTGATCCCGATGCCCCCGGCGATGAAGACGAGGTCGGTTTGCTCCGGGTGGAGCAGGTAGCTGAAGCGGCCGAACGGCCCCTGTACCCCCACCCGAGCCCCTGGCTTCGTCCCGCCGATGGTTGCGGTGAAATCTCCGCTGTCCTTGATGGTCGAGCGCAGACGGCCTGACTCGGTGGGGCTGGAGACGATGGTGAAGGGGTGCTCTTCCCCGTCGTAGCGGTCGCCACGGTAGAGACGGAGGAAGTGGAACTGCCCCGGGAGATACCGCGGCGGAGTTACCCCGGCGATGGGAGCGAGGCCGAGCGTCCACACGTTCGGGGTCTCCCGGGTCACATCTGTCACCCGGTATGCCCTGCGTCTGGCTGCTTGCCACATGCGCAGCCGGTGACTGAGGTACGCTGTCACCGCGGCTGCGAACGCCACCACCCAGAAGCTCCGCAGGGGGCGAAACTGGAGATCGGTGCCGGCCGCCCAACTGTGGATAAAGACTAGCGCGAGCAGGGCTGGCGCCAGGTTATGCGCCATGCGCCATCTCTCGAAGCGCAGTCGCATCCGGTTCCGCCACAGGCTGGTGCCTACCTGGATAAGCAGCACGACCATCGCCGCCTTGCCGAGCAGGATGTACCAGGGCCAGCGCAGCGAGGTGAGCAGGGACCAGCCGTCGTCGCCCGCAGCGAGGAGGATGGGGTGCGCCAGGATCAGCAGCACACCGGCCACCGCCAGCCTCCGGTGGAACCGAAGCACCGCGTCCAGGCCATAGTGCTCGAAGACCCCGCGGAGCCGGGCCGCCAGCACGAGCTGCATTGCGAGGAGCACCGCACCCGCGAGCGCGAACCCCCGGCCGAGCTTGGACACGAGCTCGTCGTCCTCTCCCATGTGGCTCAGCCACGCGATGAGGAGGGGCGCGACCAAGCATGCCACATAGCCGGCGATTAGCAGCGCGCCGACGGCTGGCGACCTCCGCCAGCGCTCTCCAGTTCCTTCGTCTGTGCGACTCACGAGGCGTCCTTCGATGATGGATTGCTACGTAGTGCTGCGTCAAGGCTATTGTGACGACATGCCATGGTAGGGGCGTGATTCCCTCCATAGGCGGGCAAGCATCACGCCCGTTCCGAGGGGGCGCAATGCCCCTAGGCCCGGTGGGCCGGGGCGGCGGCAGGGCCTAGCCGAATTGCGCCCCTACACCGGAAATACGCATCAATATATGATTGACGCAGCAGCAGCAGCCCGCTTGCAGCAACCCGCAACCTTGGACTCAGAGAAGCCGTGCCGACGCTGCGACAAGCGCTGCAAGGTGCGGATCTCTGCAGCGCGCGGGCGCCCACGCCGGCAGAGAGCTAGGGTCGGAGCGGCTTCAGGCGAGTCAGCGCGGCGTTCAGGAGTTGGCGCATCCCATCCTCGCTGCAGTCGCCAACCGCGAGGGCCAGATATTGGCCGCTGCGCGCCGCCCATACCCGTTGCCCTTGCTGATCGGCGCCTCGGAAGCTCTCGGATGGGAATGCGGCCAGGCCTTCAGTCCCTGCTGAGCCGTGGTAGAAGTCTCGGACCCGGCGGCACCAGTTGCGCGCCTCTACCTCGTCGGAAGCGCGGGCCAGCACCAGGCGACAGGTCGCCGCGCCGACGCGGTACTCGCCGAGCATGGCGTGGGTCAGGAATCCGTGTCCCAAGACGTTGCGCGCAACGTACTGCTGGCGGCTCGCCGCTGGCGGCAGCGCCTTCGTCCAGGCTGGCAGCGAGGACGGGCCCTTGAGCCGGGCCGCGATGCTGCGTGATAGCTCAACCAGCGCTGCCAGCGGCGGCCGTTCTGCGCTCGTGGCGCTCACCCGCACGAAGAAGCGCGACCTCCAGAACAACACCGCCTCCTCGGCGATCTGCACTCCCCCGGCGCCCACGGCCACCGGGGCGGCTTCGCCGCGCAGTTGGCTGAAAACGCCGAAGGCGTTGATGGGCTCGACCTGATCGAAGACCTCGGCGGAAACCGTGCCGGCCTGGTAGTGCCCGACGACGAGTCCGCGGCAGTCGTAGGAGAGAAACAGGTCCGCCTCCCCGTTGATGGCTTCGTACATCTTTGCCGGGAGGTAGGTCTTGACCTCGATCGCGCGGCCCAGGGCGCGTGTCTGCGCGCCTCGCAGCACAGCGACGGGTTCGGCCAGGCGATCGTTGGACGCCATCGCCGAACGCGGCGGCCCCGCCTGCGAACGGGCGCGCCGACACCCCGGTAGGGCCGCAGCTCCGACCACTAACAGGAAAAGGGCCCAGAATGCTATTCGCTGACTCACGGACTGACCTCGCAGGAGCGGCGAGCACTTGATTCTTCGCATTGCCGGTGGAGGCCTGCTGCTCTCCGGCACGCCCGGCAGGCGGAAGGAGACAGCCCCTTAGGGCGCGAATCCGCCGCTTAGAAGACCTGTCGTGCGCTGCACCAGCGCCAGGGCCGAATGGAGGCACCCAAGTATGCCAAAGCACTATACTTCAGACGATGCGCCCCACAGGACGTTTACGCGCCGCGGCTTCCTTACGACCGCCGCGGTGACGGCCGCAGCGGCTCTCTCGGGTACAACGCCCAAAGCAGAGGCCGCGCCGGGCCAGTCGCGCCGATCGGCCTTGAAGCCGCTCGCGAAACGCACGCTTGGGAGAACCGGCCTCAAGGTCACCGTCTTCAGCATGGGCACCATCGGCGGCCAGACCGAGGTCCTCAAGGCTGGCCTTGCCCGCGGCATCAACTTCATCCACTGCGCGCAGGGCTATGGCACGCTGGCCGCGGTGGCGGCGGCCATTGCCGGCAAGCGGGATTCCCTTCTCCTGGGTCTCAAGTACGAGCGCGCGGGCCGCGCCGACTGGGAGTACCTCGACCGATGCCTCGAGGCGCTCCAGGTGGATCGCGTTGAGGTCCTGTTCTTCCCCCTCAACTCGCCGGAGGCGGCGCGAGATCGCCAACACCTGGAGTTCTTCCGGCAGGTCAAGCAGCGCAGGAAGGCCCGCTTCATCGGCATCACGACGCACGGCAATGTCGCGCCCACCATGCAGGCGGCGGTTGATGCGGGATTCTGGGACGTGCTGATGCCGTCCTATGTGCCGTCGCCGCAGGCAGTCGCGGCGCTGCGGCCGGTGCTGGACAAAGCGGAAAAGAAAAACCTGGGCGTGGTGGCGATGAAGACGATGGCTGGAATCCAGCCCAACGCGGTGGCGCAGATGCAGACGGCGCTGAAGCAGGTGCTGGCCGACGCGAGCGTGAGCACGCTGGTCAAGGGGATGCTGACATTCGAGCTCCTGGAGGCGTTCCTTACCGCGGCGGCCAGCGTGCCGACCAAGGCCGAGAGGGCCGCGCTTGAGCAGCACCTTGCGTTGTGCCGCGGCGAGACCTGCGTTTTGTGTGGGAACTGCCCGTCGTGCCCGCGCGGCGTCAACGTGTTCGACGTCATGCGCGCTTTTGCTTACTACTACGCGCAGGCTGGAGCGCCGCACTTCGCGCGCGCCGAGTATCGCTCCATGCCGGCAGCGGCGTCGGGCAAGGTCTGTGATAACTGCGGCGCTTGCGCGGCCGCATGCCCTTACGGCGTGGACATCGCCGGACATGTGCGGGCGGCCCACCTCGTGCTCGCGTAAGAGCCTATCCTAAAATCCTCGCAGGGCATCGAAAATGTCATTCTGAGGCCCTTCGCCGCGCGTCACTCTGAGCGAAGCGAAGAGTCTGGCTCGGCTCAGGATAAACTCCGCCGAAGAATCTTGCCAGCGTCGTGCGAGAGCCCGACAAGATCCCTTCGCGTTGCTCAGGGCAGGCTCTTCGCTTGCGCTCAGGATGACAGTCAACCGTTTTTAGGATAGGCTCTAAGTCGGCGGCCAGGCGCGCGCTTGAGCGCGCATCGCGCCCAGGTCTTTACGAGGTTCTGCGGGTGTGTTCGTTTTCAGTGGGTGTGGGACGGAGTCGCGCGCTCGAACCGGGCGCGGCTTCCCGCCTGCGGCGGGCAAGCGCTGAAGTTGACTCGCCTCTGGCGAGCCGCGAATCGCGGGGTCAGAGCCTGCCCTGAGCGTAGCCGAAGGGCGACCCCGCGCCCAGTGCACTCCTCCGTCGGCGTTGAACTCGGAGTTGAACTGCGATCCCCATCTCCGCGAACACACCCGGTTCTACTCGCCTTCCACATACTTGAACGAAAGCTTCACCCGCGCGCGGTAGGAGATCACCTTTCCCTTTTCTAGCTTCATGTCCAAGGTGCTCACTTCGGCAATCCTGAGTTCCCGGAGAGTCTTCGAAGCTGTTTCCACGGCGTTCTTGGCCGCGTCCTCCCACGACTTTTCGCTTGTTCCCACGAGTTCGATGATCTTGTAGACGCTGTCAGGCACTTTGTTCTCCTTTCCGGCTAGATGCGCTGCCTTCAGAGGCGCATCGCGGTGAAAGATTCGCCGGTAGCGGCGTAACACCTCGTCTGCCGGTCAACCGCAGCGAGAGCGGCCCTACGGGCCACCGCTGGGTCAAACCCTGAGGCCAAGACTCGCGCATATGCGACCGGCAGCCGTATGCGCCGCCGGGAAGCAATCCCACGCGCGGAACTGCTCGTGAGATGCCGGCCGTGGTGGCCGAGCGCCGGTGCGACGGGAAGAGGATTCCACGCTCGGGCACAGAAGCATATGATCGTCTGGCAGGGATTCGTTTCCCGGCGGCGCCGGCTTGACTACCAACGCACGCCTAGTTGGTGCCACATGTCACACTTCACTAGCCGGCTTGAGCTAAGGCTGTCAGACGACAGACGGCGCATCACGCATCTATCCGCCAGGTGGGAGACCGCGATGAGACGATTTGTCCTGTGTCTGGCAGTTCCCCTTGCGTTCTGCACGCTGGGTACTGCATCGGCCCGCGCCGCAACCACCATAGGGCTCAGGCAGGGCGTGAGCGGCTACTCCGGCTGCCAGGACACCTACATCGACCGTAACGAACAGAGCACACCGATGGGCGGGCTGGAGTACCTCTGGCAGGACGCGGCGGACACTGAGTGCAGTGGTTCCAATTACTCGGCGAGGACGATGATCCGCTTCGACCTGTCTATGATCCCCCCTACGGCTCATGTCCTCTCCGCGGCCCTCTACCTGTACGGCGACGATCACAGGTCTTACCATGGGAGCTCCGCGCCGACCGACTGTTTCTTCAGCCCGGTGACCAGGCCCTGGTCGGAGCCGGAGGCCACCTGGCAGCAGGCGGCTTCGGGCGAACCGTGGAGCCTGACGCCCGGGGACCCCGATGATTCGCTCGAGTGCTTCTTCGACGAACCGGTGCAGCCGGCCGACATCGGCGTCTGGGCTCGTGTCGACGTGACGCCCTTCGTCCAGTCGTGGGTGGATGGATCGCTGCCCAACTACGGTATGGTGGGCATGACTTGGTGGCAAGGTCAGGACGAACGAGCCCACCGCTTCCGCTCGTCGCAGTGGCCAGATCCTGCCTACCGACCGCGCCTGGAGATCACCTACGAGGACCCCGGCGTCGTGTCCCTCCCTCCATCGTATCTCGACCCGCGACTCAGGGACCGGGCCGACTCGCACGTCTACCAGCACCTCGAAGATCAACCACTAGACATTGCCCTTAGCGACATGGTCGAATTGGGGGCCCGCTATGTCTACACTGGGTACTGGGTAGACCTACACGACGGGGAGCCGGTCGCTGACCAGCTCCTTCGCGATCCAGAACTGGCCCTGGATGACGAGCAAGTCCTGGCGATAGTGGGCCGCGGGCTTATCCCCGTTTTTAGGATAGCGGTCACCCGCAATTGGGGAGAAGCGACGGTCGAGGATGTGTACGAGGTGGCCCAATGGTACGCGGCTCGCTACATCGGCAAGGTCCACTGGTTCAACTACCACGGGGAGTTCAACAACGGATGGTACTATTACGGAACGCCCTCGTGCAGTCCGGAGCACATCACAGCCAGAGTCGTGGCGGCCGCCGATGGTGTGAAGCGAGCAGACCCGGAAAACAAGATGATGCTGACTCAGCTAGGGTGCTTGGCCCCCTATGACTACGTCAAAGCCTGTCTCCCGTACGGCCTCGCTGAAGCGACCGATCAGTGGGGGTATGGCTATGGGGAGAGCCCCGCGTACTATGCCATCTACCGGTGGCAATGTCAGCGAGACCTCCGCCGGTGGGTCCTTCTGGCCGCCAGAGAAGCGGCGCGCGTTGGGCATCCGATCTCCTGTCAGCGCGAAGGGATGATCAGCGTGGACGAGAGTGCTCCCACGCACCGGGTGCAGGGCAAGATCGTCGCCCTCAAGACCGTGATGGACTTCGTAGCCGGCATGGGCCCCGCCGAGTGGTACAAGCTTTATGACCACAGTCCAGAGAACTACCAGATCGTGGCTGACGACCTGGTCACGCGTTACGAGGCCTTCTATGTGTTGAAGAACCTCAACACCTATCTCGATCCTGCGCAGTGGAGTGGTGTCTATGTCGGGATCGAGGTGGATCACCCCTGCCGCCGCTTCGCGTTCCGAGACGACGACGGGTCGCTGATCATCGCTCTCTGGTGGGATTGCACCGGCCCTGTCAGCGAGGACTTGATAGCTCCCACTCCTACAACCGTTAGTTGCCTGGACTACGGCTTTGTGTATGCGGATCTGGTCGATCCGATGAGCGGCAGTGTAACGCCGTTGAGCTTCACCCGTGCCTCCGGCAGGTTGATCGTGGGCGACGTGCCGGTCCCGGACTACCCCGTCCTTGTCCGCCTCCAACACGGCGTCACCGTGCGCCCGGATAGCTTGATTGCGACGGCGGTGTCCAACACCCAGATCAACCTGAGCTGGCAAGACAACACGACTGACGAAACGGGCTTCGCGATTGAGCGAAGTCCAACACCACCACCAGGCGCATCTTTCGTTGAGATTGCCACGGTGGGGCCGGGTATCACCGCCTATCAGGATACTGATAGTACCGGCTTGACTGCCAACACCACCTACTACTACCGGGTGCATGCCTACAACGCTACTGACTACTCCGCCTACTCTAATGTGGCTTATGCCACCACCTACGCCCTTGCCGCTCCCAGCGGCCTGGCGGCGACTGCGGTGTCCGACACCCAGATCAACCTGAGCTGGCACGACAACTCCAGCGGCGAAAGCGGCTTCAAGATAGAGCGCAAGACCGGCGTCGGGGGAACGTATAGCCAAATTGACACCGTCGAGCCGAATGTCGTCACCTATCAGAATATCGGGTTAACGGCCAGCACCACCTACTACTACCGCGTGCGCGCGTACAAGGCCGGTGTTGGCTACTCCGCCTACTCCAATGTGGCTTATGCCCACACCTATCTCCTTGCCACTCCGACCAACCTGGTGGCGACTGCGGTGTCCAACACCCAGATCAACCTGAGTTGGACACAGACCACGATTGGTGAAACCGGGTTCGCGATTGAGCGGAAGACGGGATCAAGCGGAACCTGGGCTCAGATTGC
>Ga0315289_10010954_pt1 | contig 12904 bp, 11 predicted proteins | sample YL17G11_40_MG_FD_203452 | JGI IMG/M metagenome (GOLD analysis project Ga0315289, IMG submission 203452) | Sediment microbial communities from Yellowstone Lake, YNP, Wyoming, USA - YL17G11_40 | ecosystem: Environmental > Aquatic > Freshwater > Lake > Sediment | place: USA: Wyoming | collected...
TACAAGTCATCAAGAAAACTGGAAAAAGCATCTTGGAATCACAACTCGTCAAGGGCTTGGTGATAGACAAAGAAGTAGTCCATCCGGGAATGCCGAAGATGGTTGAAAGAGCAAAGATAGCCCTGCTAGATGCTGCACTGGAAATCGAAAAAACAGAGATGAGCGCCGAAATCAGAATACGCGACCCAAGCCAGATGAAAGCCTTCCTAGACCAAGAAAACAAGATGCTACAGGAAATGGTTAATAAAATCAAAGCTTCAGGTGCTAACGTGGTTTTCTGCCAAAAGGGCATCGACGACATGGCGCAACACTTTCTGGCAAAAGAAGGAATACTTGCAGGAAGACGAGTAAAGCAATCAGACATGGAAAAACTCGCGAGAGCCACAGGCGGAAGAATAATCACAGACCTAAGCGACCTCAAAGCCCAAGACTTGGGCACAGCCGGTCTCGTTGAAGAACGCAAGCTCGGCGAAGACAAGATGATCTTCGTTGAAAAATGCAAAGACCCACGATCAGTCGCCATAATCATACGCGCTGGACTCGAAAGAATGGTTGATGAGGCTGAAAGAGCAATGACAGACGCATTATCGGTGGTTTCGGACGTCATGGAAACGAACAAAATAGTCGCAGGCGGTGGCGCCGTAGAAATCGAAGTGGCCAAAGAACTCCGAAAATACGCGACAAGCGTAGGCGGGAGAGAACAGCTTGCGATAGAAAACTTTGCTGACGCAATCGAAGTTGTACCGAAGACCCTTGCAGAAAACGGAGGACTCGAAGCAATAGATGTACTGGTCGAACTCAGGTCTGCACACGAAAAACAAGACGGCCAATACAAGGGAGTAAACGTATTCACAGGCAAAATCGAAAACATGCGAGACAAAGGAGTATTAGAACCATTAATCGTCAAAGAACAAGCAGTCAAATCAGCAACAGAATCCGCTGCAATGATACTCCGCATAGACGACGTAATAGCCTCAACCAAACCCAAAGAAGGACCAGGAGCAGGCAAAGGCCCCGGCGGCGAAATGCCAGAAGAAGATTAAACCTCCCCACTTTTTTATTTTCTTAATACGTCTTCTCAAACACGAATCTCATCTCTCCTTCAAGACCACCAAATTATTCCAAACACTTATCGACAAGACTAAAGGTTTCAAACGATCAAGATAATGTTGCATGGGAAGAGTGGTGGGGAATGATGGTTCTCCGAACCATTCCCTCATTCTAGGAATGTTCTCCACCATTCTTCTCATGTATTTTTGAAATCAGAACCAATCTCCGTTGTCCAGAGCTGGTCTTACTTCAGAAAATCAGAATGCGTGAATATTTAAGACTTTACAGAAAATCATTTCCTGCTGCTTTACGGCGATGAGCGTGGCATCATTGATAATTGAAAACAGCGCGTGCGCGCTGAAAAGTTTGGGAATTCAGCTTGATTTGGCTATGAAGGTGACGGCGTCAAGAAGCACGATGTCCTGATACGCGAACCTCGCGTAAACTTCAAACGTCCCAACGAATGCGGCATCTGGAGGAATTGTGATCGTTAGGTTCGCTATTCCCGAAGAATTCGTTCTCCGCACAAGGGTAGGACCGCCGGTCTGATTTGGATATGTGATGTAGAAAGTTATGTCTCGATCAGGCACTGTCTGATTTAATTCGTCGCTAACTAGGGCAGAAAGTACTACAGATTCGTTCAGCACAAAATACCCGCCGGGTGCGTTTGGTCCAACACCGCCCTTTTGTGTGAAAACATCAAGTGTTCGCGGCGCCAAGTAACATTCACTATTTGCGGATGTGTTCAAGAGTTGTCCGAAGACTTCGCTTGAGGCAGATGCTTGCCAGATTCCTAGGGAGAGGTCTGAAGGCCACGGTACGTGAACGGTGATGTTTGCTCTCCCGAGGGCGTTTGTGGTCTTTGTTTCCGGAAGAAGTTGCGTGCCATTTGGGGTCTTGACGTTAAATGTAACAGGGGTTCCAGCGATTGGGGCGTCTCTGTATGAAAGATGCGCCTCAAGAGAAACCAGATCGGAAGGGAGAAAGGAGATGCTGGAGACCCCGTTACTTTCAAAAAAAACGTCCATTCGAGCATTCTGTGACCTGCATTCGAAGTCCAGCGCGTCGACCGCGGCTTCGTTGTCGACAGTCGCTTGTGCGAGGACATGCCATGTTCCAATGACGTGGCCTTCAGATGGAAGAAGGGATAGGTCGGTTTGAGCAAAACCTGAGTCATTCGTTAAGACTGTCCTGACTATTTGGTTGTTGTATGGCGTTTGCATATCAAATGTGACTGATCGGTTTTTCAGACTGGTGCCTCCCTGAGTGAGATAGGCATAGATCGAAACGTTGTCGAAAGGTTCAAAGTTCCCGTCTGAACTGTTGACGCCTACGCCGCCTCTTTGCGTGAACGCATCTATTGCGGTAAGCTTGGCGGCGGGCAATGGTTCAGAGAATAACCCAACGCTTATCGTCACAAGTCCCGCTGACAAACCAATTGCAAGGATTGAAGCCATGAGCATTTCTTTGCCGGAGTTCATGTGGCACCAAGAAAATGAATACACGATGAAAAACTTAATTCTATGTCTTTGTACACTTGATCAAATAGTTTGAACAACCATACATTTTCAAATAAACCAATTACAATCTTTTTGCAGATGGAGACTGAGAACAGGTGAGCGAATCAAAAGACGTTTTGAGAGGTCTCACGCTCAAGGTTTACAGGTTCATCCTGAAGCATGATAGACCTGTCGGAATCCGCGAGGTCCAGAGAGCGCTGAACCTAAGCAGCCCCACCCTCGCGTTATATCACATCGACAAACTGGAAGAGGCAGGTCTAGTGAAGAAGGAACTGGACGGCTATGTCGCAGATCGCGTGATTCTGGAAAACCTCGTTCGTTTCAGAAGATTCTTGATTCCACGGAACTTCTTTTACACGGTGTTTTTCGCCACATCACTATCGTTCTTAGTCGTTCTTCTCAGACCGCCGATTCTCACGAGAGAATACGTGTTCGCAATTGGAGTCATCATGGTTGCCACCGCAACCTCAGCCTACGAAACAATCAGGGTTCTTTCCAAAAAGGCGCTCTAACAGATTAGGTCCTTTCGTCAAAGGTAAGTGTGGCGAAATGGTCAACAGCCTTCGACGCGCTGAAACAAGATCTGAAGGCGTTATTGAAAGAGACGTAATAAACATATATCGCGAACGCAAATAGCCTAACATCGCCCGGAAGTATTGTTCAGTGCTCCGGTAGTATAGTCCGGTCAAACTTCGTTGAAGGACCAAGTATAGCGGCCTCTCGAGTCGCGGACCCGGGTCCGAATCCCGGCCGGAGCACCAATTAATTCAACCTTGTACTGTTCACCGTGAGCCTGAAATCGTGCGTTCTTTGTCATTTCGGGTTTTTTCTAGACAAAAGAAGCTTTGCGATCTCTCGCCACGCGAGTGTGACAAGAGTAAACACGAAAATCAAGCCCAACTGACTGGCCGTGAGCATTGAAAGCCTGAGCTGCGAGCCTACCGAAGGCACGCTAACTGCGACTAGAAGGAAAGAGAAAGCCAGAACTGCCCATACATCCATCACCCTGTTTGACAAGGGACCCAAAACGTACAGAGGTTCTTTCTCGGAGCGCGAAATAAAGGCAAGGATTATGTGGCCCATGATCCAAGCAGAGAAGGCGAAAGTCTGTGTTTCAACAACTGAAAGATTCTGCCAAGTCGCGTAGAAATAAGAAAGCATCACCGCCGCAAAGAGGCTCGCAGCAGAAACAGCGATCTCAACTATCATGCGTGAATCAGGAAACTTGGCTTTCGGATTCCTTGGCATTCGACTGTAAATACTTCCTTCAGCCGGCTCAGAGACAAATCCGGCAGAAGCTGCCAGATCCATGAACAGCTCCAGGACGATTATTTGTATTGGAGCGAACGGCAATGGCACACCTAGAGCGAGAGGCAAGAGAAAGATCGAGATCAGCGCTGCTTTGACAGATAGGTAATACTTCAAGCCTTTTCTGAGGTTGTCGAAGAATTTGCGACCCTCGAATACTGCTTGACCTATTGTTACGAAATTGTCATCAGTCAACACGACGTCAGCGGCTTCTCTGGCAGCATCGGTACCCTTTACGCCCATAGCAATCCCAACATCTGCTGCCTTGAGGGCCAGAGTATCGTTAACACCATCGCCCGTGACAGCAACAACTTCGCCATCTGCATGCAACGCGTTCACCAGCCGATACTTGTGTTCAGGCGTGGTTCTGGCGAAGACTGAGACTTCTTTCACAGTTTTCTGCAGTTCTTCATCGGAAAGTCTGTCCAGTTCTTCTCCGGTGACGACTTTCTTTGAAGGAATACCGACCTTTTCCGCAACGTAAGCTGCGGTCAACGGATGATCTCCAGTCACCATTATGGTCCTTATTCCCGCGCGCTGAGTGGCTTCTATTGTTTCTCTCACACCTTGACGCGGTGGATCATCCATAGAAATCAACCCTACAAAATCAAACGCGGATTCCAACTCTGAAAACGGCAAGTTAGCATCTTCAGTTCTGACCGACTTTTCTGCAACGGCGATCACCCTTCTGCCTTTCGCCGTCTCATTCCTTAACGCTTCTTCAGCTGCACGATCGACGCCGAACGATCCCAAAATTTCCTCGGGCGCTCCGATGACTGAAAGCCACATGTTGTCGTCTTGAGCGCGCAGGACGGCCTTCGTCCGTCGGTTGCCTTCAAAACCGCGCTCGCGCAGAATTGTCCCCGTAGACTTGATATTTGATTCACTGGCTTTTTCCAGAATTACTCTATCAGTAGGTGAGAGCGACATTTCTGTTAGCGCCCCGATGCCAGCACGAATGGTTCTGTTCTCTCCATCCAGCGGGTAAAGCAGTGCAACCTGCATCTTGTTCTCGGTGATCGTCCCCGTCTTGTCAGTGACAATCACGGTTGCATCACCCAGAGTTTCGGTTGCTCTTAGCTTCTTAACCAGAAAGCCTCTGTGCGAAAGCCGGTACGACCCTATTCCCAGAATCATGGTAATAATGATCGGGAGCTCTTCGGGAATCGCGGCAAAAGCAAGAGCCAGCCCTGTTAGAACCAGTTGGATGATGTCCTCTGCCCCGAAGCGTAAGAAGCCGATGAATGGTATGATGACGCTGAAGAAGATGGCAACCCAGGCAAGAGTTTTTGAAAGCGACTTCATCGCCAACTGTAACGGCGTTCTCGGAGGTTTAATCCGCTGAGCTAGAGCAGAAATCTTCCCGAACTTAGTGTTCTTACCTGTGGCGTAGACTTGCCCTTTTCCTTCACCTGAAATGATCAATGTTCCAGCAAAAACGTCGTCACCAGTCGTCTTTTCTTTGGGAAAAGATTCGCCTGTTAAAACAGATTCATCAACTTGAATACTGAAGGAAATGCCGAGTCGGCAGTCCGCTGCGATTCGTGTTCCCTGCGTGAATATCAGAATGTCCCCAGGAACCACTTTCTCAGCTTCAACCTCAACTATCCTGTTGTCCCGTACGACTCTGGCTTTCGGAGCAGCCAATTCAGAAAGAGCGGTTATAGCCTTCTTAGCACGGTACTCGTTCCATATCTCAACAAAAACAAGAACGAAGATAATTGCGAAGATAGTCAGAGCATCCTGAAAGCTCCCGAAAATCGCGTAGATCACACCTACGACGAGTAGAAGTAAAATCATAGGTTCCGTGATTTCTTCTCGAGCTATGCCTAAGAAACTGATTTGTTCTGATTCAACAGACCGGTTTGGACCAAACTGTTCAAGCCTTCTTTCAGCTTCAACCTGAGAAAGACCCTTCGACACCGCATCTGAGCCTTCCATGCCTCGCCATAAACAGTTCAACACTTTAAGGGTTTTGCGCTCTGAAGAACCCGCAGAGTCAACAGACTTGTCCTTTTGGCTTATCGCGCTTACTAACACGCTTTGCTTGACTAAGAAAACTTTAATTCCGACGCGTTTTCATGTCATAAAGAACAGAGGAAAAAATCTTGGCAAGACTAGCCCAACTGAAGCTTGCAATGGGAAGCAGCATACTCCTCGTGTCCCTCATCTTCGCCACCTTCCTCTTCGTAATCCTACTAATAGTCCAGCAATTCGTCGTTACCATCAGCCTCACATACTGGATCATCCTCATCATCGCCCTTCCCACACTCTTCATCCTATTTCAATATCTCATCGGACCAGCCGTCGTCAAAATGTCAACGCACCTGCAGTACCTGCAGCCCGGCCAAAACCCATGGCTCGAATCAACCGTCAAAGAACTCGCAGACAAAAACAATCAACCCATGCCGCGACTCGCGATTGTGCCGGACAACACGCCCAACGCCTTCGTGTTCGGAAGAACAGCCAACACCGCCACTCTGGCAGTCCACGAAGGATTATTGAAAAACCTCAACCAAAACGAGATCAAAGGCGTAGTTGCACACGAGCTGGGACACCTGAAACACAAAGACTACATTGTCATGACGGTGATCGCAGCCCTGCCGCTTATCGCGTATCTCATAGCGAGAGGAACATGGGAAACAGCCTGGATTTCAGGCAGGTCCTCAAGACAAAGAAACGAAGGCAACATAAGAGCAGCACTCTTGGTAATAGGAATCCTGTCCTACGTCGTTTACATAATCTCATTATTGGCCGTCATGAGGCTCAGCAGGCTCCGAGAACACTACGCCGACGCCTACTCAGCCTACGTAACAAACTCGCCCAGCAGCCTCGAAAGTGCACTGGCAAAAATCACCTACGGGCTCTCACTTTCGCCAAAAGCACCCTCAGGCGTCAGAGCCTTCTACATTGGCGACCCCGCAATGGCTAAGCAGGAAATAGCCGAAATAATGGAAAAGAAAGACGAATATGACCTGAACAAAGACGGGGTCTTAGACGAACGAGAACTCGAAGTGGCAATGGAAAAAGAAGCAAAATCCACGTGGAAAACGGTGAACAGCTGGTTCTCAACACACCCACCAACTTTCAGAAGAATAATGCTGCTCCGCGAAATAGAACAGGAAATGCAAACTGGAAAATACTCAAGCGACCGTATGTACGTACACGTCTAGAAAACCTCGACGCCCAAACCGCCTAACGTGAACTGTTTTATATTCTCTCCAACTCAACTAATAAGGAAATTCGCTGAACTCCAGTGAGACCTGGAGCAAAAAGGAGACGATGAAGATTTGAAGGTCAAACTACTCCGTTTTACGGCAGACGCCGAACTACTTTGCGGCACAGCCGCACAAACTACGATAAAAAGTGGGAAGCCGACAGAAATCCTCGAAAAAATGGACAGCGAAACTGCCAAACAAAAAATCAAAAGGGTAACCGGCTACGGGCACGCCTCAGTAATAGAGCACGCGTACTTCACATTCAGCCTCGAAGACGTTTCAAGGGCCATGACACACCAACTCGTCAGACATCGCATCGCCTCATACACCCAACAAAGCCAGCGCTACGTGACCTATGACACATTGGAAAAATACGTGACCCCACCAAGCATATCAAACAACAACGACGCAGAGAAAACTTACGACGACACACTTGAAAACATATCTAAAGCCTATCAGGAACTCCTGAAATTGGGAATTCCCAAGGAAGATGCACGCTTTATTCTGCCAAACGCTGCGAAAACAAATATCATCGTAACCATGAATGCAAGGGAACTCCGCCACTTCTTCAACCTACGATGCTGTGCACGCGCCCAATGGGAAATCAGACAAGCGGCGATACAAATGCTAAAACAGGCAAAAAAAGCCACACACACACTGTTCGAAAACTGTGGACCAACATGCGTCGAGCTGGGCTACTGCACAGAAGGAAAAATGAAGCCCAAAGACTGCAACATCACAAAAATCAAAGAAGAGTTCCGAAAACTGTAAACGTACAGGTCGATTTCTGAAAAACAACGCGGTACAAATGATCAAATACAAGATTCTCCCGTTGACCACACAATACTGGAGACCTGGACAAGACTACGTTCAACAAATCATCAAATGCATAGACGGAAAAATAGCTGACAACGACACAATTGTCTTGTCAGAAAAAGCCATTTCGACCGCACGAAACAACATAATAGACGAAAGCCGAGCCATCCCGACCGTCACAGCGAAAATCATCGCCGTATTTTGGATGCCCAAAGTCTGGGGGTACCTATTAGGTCCATCTTGCCACTTTAGCATGAGACTAATCAGTCGAATCCGACGGTACCCTCATGAAGTGGGGAGTCGACACAAACAAGTTGTCCTACAACAGGCTGGGCTTCTTCAGGCACTCATGTTCGGGTCGGAGGGAGCGATTGACGGAAGCAACTTGCCCTATTCATACGTCAGCTTGCCCTTGAAGAAATCAGACGAAATCGCCGAAACGATCAGAAAAAGAATACAACTGCTTCTTGGGAAAAGAGTTGCAGTAATGATCGTTGACACGGACAAGACCTACTCTATCATGGGTTTCCATTTCACTCCTCGTCCTTCGCCGATCAGAGGCATTCACTCTTGCGGAGGCTTCGTAGCTTATACTGTCGGCCAGTTCCTGAAGTTCAGAAAAAGAGCAACACCCTTGGCTTTGGCTGGAAGAAAACTGACCGTTGAAGAATCCTTAACGATTGCTCAAGCAGCAAATCATTCCAGGGGATTTGGGGCAGGGCGAACCGTCTGGGAAATGGCTGAAAAATTCAACGTGGCATTGACCGACGTGAGCTGGGAGATGCTTGACAGAGTAAAACATAAACCCATTGTAATTGTAAGAAGCAACGGTGAAGGCGGCGATGGAAGAAAGGGTACGGGCGCTGAACGCTTTTTTTAACCCACGCTCAGTCGCAATAGTCGGAGCAACAAAGAAAGTCGAAAAAGCAGGACAAGTAATTTTCAAGAATTTTGTCGAAAACAAACAGAGACAAGTCTTCAAGGGCGAAATATACGCTGTAAACCCAAATGAAAGCTCGATTCTAGGCTTCAAGTCCTACCCAACCATCACAAAGATCCCTGGGAAGCTTGACCTAATAGTCATCGTCGTCCCAGCAAACGTAGTCCCTCAGATAATGAAAGAAGCTGCCCAAAAAAAGGTCAACAACGCCGTCATAATAAGCGCCGGTTTTGGAGAAGTCGGAAACCACGATCTCGAAAACCAAGTTGCAGCAATCGCCAAAGAAGCAGGAATTCGAATCCTAGGGCCAAACTGCCTGGGAGTCTATGATTCCAGAACAGGTGTCGACATGCTGTTCCTGCCTGAGACAAAGGTTCTCACGACGGGGGACGAAGTCGTCGCAACCCCGCGACCCATGCCTGGAAACATAGCGATAGTCACACAGAGCGGAGCATTTGGCGTCGCAGCTTTAGACTACTTGGCCGGTTTACACACGGGAGTGAGCAAATTCGTCAGTTTCGGCAACAAAATTGATGTCGATGAAGCCGAAATGCTTCGCTACCTGTACCACGATGATGACACCAACGTGATACTCCTATATGTCGAAGACATAAGATCCGGAAGAAGATTCATAGAAGCTGCCGAACAGATCACTGAGAAAAAGCCAGTCGTCGCTCTGAAGTCCGGCAGAACAGAAGCCGGCGCGCGAGCTGCTGCTTCACACACGGGAGCCATAGCCGGGTCAGACCGGATCTACGATGCTGTCTTCGAACAAACAGGCATTCTGAGAGCAAGAGACATGGACGAATTCTTCCATGCAGGCAAAGCCTTGTCGATGCAGATCCCGGCCAAAGGCAAGAACGTTGGAATAATCACCGACGCTGGAGGTCCAGGCATAATGGCCGTTGACGAATGCGGAATAAGAGGACTTAACGTCAAACGCTTCTCGGAGCAAACAATCGCAAAGTTCGAGCAGTTGAAAACAGATGGAAAATTGCCAAAGTTTGCAACAAACTTGAACCCAGTAGACATTACAGGCTCAGGCACGTCTGAAATGTTCGAGTTGGTCACGGAAATCGTGTTCCAAGAACCTGACATCGATGGAATAATAATGCTCGGTTTACATCATACACCAGCGGTGAAAGAAGACTTCGTCGACAAAGTAGCAAGAGTAGCCAGTAGATATGAGAAACCTATGGTGGCTTGCGACATAGGCGAGACCGAAATGGCATTGAGCATACGACTAAGATTCGACAGGCTCCGCATCCCAGCATATTCATCACCAGAAGATGCTGCAAGAGGAATGGCTGCCCTCGCAAGATACGGATCGTATCTGCAAAAGAAGAAACTACTTCAAGAGTATATCAAAAACTTTAGAACACAGAAGAAGCACGTCAGGGCGTGACCTCAACCTCTACCAGACTGCCATTCAGCAGACACAACTTTTCTCTAAGATTCACAGGTGCAACGACTTCCACGATGTTTTCGGGGTAACCAACAACTTCTGGAACGATCACTGCACATTCAACGCCATTGAGTATTGCCTTGAACAATCTTCCGCGGCAGTAGCCCGAAGCAGGAAGGATTTCAAATCCAGCCCTTTTCTTCAGCAGCTTTCCCATCTTCACGCTGTCCGCGGTTAGTTTTACGTTCAGTGTTCCCGGAAAAAGCGTGAAACCCAATTTCTCTTCCATTTGCTTTTTTACCCAGGCAAGTTCGATGAACTTCGCACCTTCACCTCTTCCTGAGAAAATTTCCCCTTTCAGGCAGAGATGCTTCAATCTATCAGAACCTAATGTTCCACTTCAAAAGCTGAAGGAGAATCGAAAACAAAAGGAAAGATTGGTCACTTTTGTTCTTTCAGCCAGAGCGCGACTTTCTTTATCAGCGCGTTAGCAGTCATGTCGACAACGGGAACGATCATCTTTTCCCGCGTCTCAATCACCGATTGATACTTTGGCATGAAAGAATATCCGACGAAAGTCCAGTAAACCCGCCCTTTTTCAACGAGCAGCTTCGCCGTCGTCTCGGTTGACGCAGGAAGCGGAAAGTACAAGAAAACCACACCCTCCGCCCAGTATAGGCCAGCAGCTTTTCCGCCAGCGATAATCGAAGTGAACCTCGCTATGTCTTCAGGCGTCGCGAAAAAATCCTTCTCCATCACGACGACTTCTTTGAAAGGCTCGTAGGTAACCATAACGTCTCCTTCACTCATGGGATGCATCACTCTTCTGCCCTGTTTAACTGGTTCAAGCTCCCTTTTAATCTTGCCATATTTCCAGAAAAAGTTATACACAAGACGTTCATTAAAGCCTAGAACTGTAGTTGTCAAGGAGTAACCATCATCTTGCCAGAAATCCGAGTAGCGCTCGTGGGCGTAGGCAACTCTGCGTCCGCTCTCGTTCAAGGAGTCCAATACTACAGGAATGCAAAGGAAAACACAAACGTGTCCGGCTTAATGCACGTCAAGTTTGGACCCTACCACGTAAAGGACGTGAAATTCGTTGCAGCCTTTGAAGTAAACAAAGACAAAATCGGAAAAGACTTGTCCGAAGCCATCTTTGTGGCACCTAATTGCTGCGCGAAATTCGCGGACGTGCCGAACCTAGACGTGAAAGTCACCGGAGGACCAATTCTAGACGGCGTGGCAGACCACATGAAGAAGGTCTTCAACGTCTATGAAAAAGAGGTCGAACCTTCCCATGTTGCCGCAGTCTTGAAAGAGACCAAGGCCGAAATACTCGTCAACTACCTGCCCGTTGGAAGCAAGAATGCCACACGGTTCTACGCTCAAGCCGCGTTGGACGCAGGCTGCGCAATGATCAACTGCATGCCCGAGTTCATAGCGTCAGACGGATCATGGAGCAAAAAATTCGAGGAAAAAAGACTTCCCATCGCAGGAGACGACATAAAAAGTCAGTTAGGTGCCACAATTCTTCATCGCGCTATAGCCAGACTCGCGGTTGACAGAGGAGTCATCATTGACGAAACATACCAGCTGAATCTGGGAGGAGACACAGACTTCCTCAACATGACGGTCGAAGAACGACTAAAAACCAAACGAATCAGCAAAACCGAAGCCGTCACCAGCCTCGTGCCGTACGACTTGCCCACGCGCATAGGGCCATCAGACTACGTTCCATTCCTAGGAAACAAAAAAATCTGCTACCTGTGGCTCAAAGGAAGAAAATTCGGCGACAGGCCATTGACCATCTCCGCAAAACTTGAAGTCGAAGACTCACCCAACAGCGCAGGCGTCGTAATCGATTTGATACGAGCCGTCAGAATAGCGCTAGACCGCAAAATCGGCGGCGCCCTACTCAGCATATCCTCATACGCCTTCAAACACCCACCAATCCAAGTACCAGATTCCGTAGCCAAACAAGCAGTTGAAGAATTCATACAAGGAAAAAGAGAACGCTAAAACCATCTTCCACCGTCAAAAGACACAAAACCTGAGGCAACCGCTCTTACCGACACCAAAACCGTTACCACGCCGTTAACCAACCCTTCTACAGCATAAATTGCGCCATCATCAACATGCAAAATCAAAAAACGACCGCCACAAAGCCATTCCCAAGCCACAACGAAAGCCCCATCCGCGCCCCTTCACAAGGTCAAGCCTAGGGGGGAGGGGGGTAGGCTGTTAATACCTGTTTTTAAACCAATGAAACCATCATAAACAAACTAAGCCTTAACTATCTTGTAACCCGAAGCCTTCCTAAGCCTATTCACAACCGCCAACCCCAAGCCCTCAACGGGCAAACCCTCCGCCACAACCACATCCACCTTTTCACAGTCAAACATCCTCAACAACCCAAACAGCCTACGCGCAACACCCGCAAGGTCACTCCGACTGCCCAAAGACAAAACAACATCCGCTCCCACGTAACGCGCCTTCGTCTCATCCGTACAAAGAACACCAACCCTCTTTCCCTCACGCTTGTAAACCTCAACCAACCCCCTCACTCTTTCAACAACCGCACCCAACTCACCCTCAACAACCACCACATCCGCATCCGGCGCATAATGCTTATACTTAACCCCCGGCG
>Ga0315289_10010956_pt1 | contig 12904 bp, 19 predicted proteins | sample YL17G11_40_MG_FD_203452 | JGI IMG/M metagenome (GOLD analysis project Ga0315289, IMG submission 203452) | Sediment microbial communities from Yellowstone Lake, YNP, Wyoming, USA - YL17G11_40 | ecosystem: Environmental > Aquatic > Freshwater > Lake > Sediment | place: USA: Wyoming | collected...
TACGGCTTTCTGAAGCTGTATGTTCCCATTCACAGTTTGAAGACCCCTCAGAGTGTCCGCAGCCAACTTCTTTAACCCTTTGCGGTGCCGCGCCTCTGTGCTTATCTGATCTATATGTCCCGCAACGCCGTGTTTTACCTTTTTGGTTTGGGCTGGAGAAGTGTCCTTGATGTCTGGTCTGAAAGGAAAACTAGGCTCAATTCTGCCCTACGCGCAGGCTTTGGGGTTCGTCTCTTTTGACTGGTGTCGCAGGCTCTGCAAGGTTCTGGAATGGGTCATCGATATCTTAATCTATGCGGTGGGTCTCTTTTCCCAGATGTTCTTTCTTTGACTTGGAATTTGTGGGTAGGAGGCAACGTGGATGAGTGAGTTGCGTAGGGTTCAGCGCACCCCGGGTGGCACTTTCTTTGTTTGTCTGCCTAAACCTTGGGCTGAGCTTCACGGTTTGCAGAAAGGATCCGTGGTGGCGCTCAGTCGGACTGGTGATGGCAAACTCCTTGTTGATCCTAGGTATGATTCTGAGACTTCTCCTCGGGTTGCCGTTCTGCATCCCGGACCTCTTTTGGGACGTGAGATCATTGGGGCTTATTTGCTTGGGTTTGACATTATTCGTGTTGAGGATAAGGAGCATATCGGTTTCGAGGTGCAGGATATTGTGCGAAACACTGTCAGCCGGCTGGTTGGGCTGGAGATCGTTGAAGAGGATTACTCAACCATTGTTTTGCAATGTTTGCTTGAGCCTTCCGGCTTTCCGCCAGAGAAGATTCTTCGTCGGGGATATGCCATTGCCGCTGGCATGCACCGTGATGTTGTTTCTGCTTTTGTCGATGGAGACGTGTCTCTAGCAAAAAGTGTGATGGCTCGTGATGATGAAGGGAACAGGCTCTACTTCCTTCTTGTACGTATCCTTCGAACAATCATTCAGAATCCGCGTCTTAGTGGTAGTTTAGGTGTTAGCCCGATTGAATGCCTCGATTACCGTTTGGCCGCGAGTCTTGTGGAAGCTATCGGTGATGAATGTGTACGCATTTCGCTCAAGGCGGTTGAGTCAAAGGGCGTGAAGCTTGACAGGGGGCTGAGGAGGTTGTTTGTGACTTTTCACATGATCTGTTTTGAGGCCCATGAGAACGCATTGAGGGCATTTCTTACAGGTGATGTAGACTTGGCAGAGAAAGTGCGGGCAACTCGGGGAAAGATGGGAGATGAGTTTGCCAAAATCGAAGCAGTGGCGAGAGAGCAGAGACCCGCAGTAATGCCACAGACTCTGGCCGTGGCTTCATTTCTGAGGCAGATCTTCGAGCACAGTGTTGACCTCTCTGACTTAGCTGTTTCGAAGAACCCCTAATGGGCGTTCTTCTATAGCGGAAGGGTGTCTGTTCTCTGGGGGTTCTTGGCAAGTGAGACGCTTTCGATCAGCCGTAGCTCGTCGGTGTATGATATTTCGCCATGAATGCGACAATGTGCCTCTATTGTGATTCGTTCGCCGTAGACGTTTTCTGCCTCCGCTCCGGATCTCAAAAGAACTTCCTTGCCATAGGTGTTCTCTGTGCGGGCGTCTCTGCCTATAACCGCTCACGCGCGCTCACTTTGGCGATTAGGGTCTTGATTATGTTCTGGGTATGTGGGGCGTTACCCTTCTTATCGTTCTTGCTATGTTGTTTGCTTTCAGTTTGATACACCGTTTTTTGCCACTTCAGTTCCTTCGTTGAGAGAACGCGCGGTTTTGGACGCCTTAGAAGGCGGCGCACATGGCGAGGATGTTTGTTGTACTCACAGATTGTTACCGAGATTGTCCTTCTAGTGCTGCGAAGAATTTTCTCATCCGTTTGAAGGTTTCTAGGTATTCTAGTCCCCATTTTGTGGCTCTATATTTCTTCGAGTTTTCGAGGGTGATTTCATTTATGAAACCATGTGAGACCAGAAAGTTCAGTTCTTTCTTTGTTCTGTCCACGGGCATGTTGGCGCCGTACGAGACTCTCGTAAGGGAGCATAGGCCTCTTCTTGCGACTATTTCTATTATGTCAGCGTAGATATCGTATTTTGTTCGTCTGCGTTCGTCGGACAAGAACTGCCCCTCTAAGTTCGGTATAATAGGGTTGTAGATACGCTTAATCTTGGTTGCGGTGGGTTAACTTGCCGAAGATTCAGTGAGCTTGGTCTTACGAGGCTTCTGATATTGCTATCGTGAGGTTTGTATACGTGCATCTTTAGCGTGCGGTGGACGTTGTCTGCATTGGATAAAGCTAAAAGTCACTGTTCAGAACTTCTATGCAGTGCCGGGGTGGCGGAGTGGTTATCGCGCTGGCCTCGAGATCGGCGAAAGTCTAAGGGGCTTAGAACAGTGTGGACAAGTAAGCCAGTGGGCCTTTGGCTCGCAGGGGTTCGAGTCCCTTCCCCGGCGCCATCTACTTTTGCATTTCAACAAACTAGAATAGATCCAACGGATCTGATAAGATCGTCCAACGTCACGGTTGGATGTTAGGTTGGGATCCTCGCGCTAAGGGGTATCTTCTGTGCGTATGTATTGTAACGAGCGCTCTTAGTTTCTTCTTCTTTTCTGGTGTCGAGACGATTCTCAGTTGCAGGCTGTTCAGGAAGGTTTCGGCTGCCCTTTTTGCTTCTCTCCGCGTTTCGTAGATTCCGTTGAGCTCGATCCACGGGGGAGGGCTTTGTCTATTCTCATCCATATACTGAACAAGTCTTTCACCGTTCAAGTTGAAGAACCAGTGAGTTTTGACGATTAAAACGGTTATAAATCGAAAATAAGGATTCTGGATCAAGCTTGCCTAAGACATGAGCAATCCATGAGGACATGCCGTTTGCACTGTAACTGGCGGGGCATACTCTTGACCTGATGTTCTAACCCTGTTTGGTCACAAGATGGACTAGGGGGGGTAGGTTGTAAGAGAACACGAATACACTCGTCTAGTCTAGCGAGTTCAATACGCTAAAAGGAATATGACCCTAGATTCATGAGATCTCACGTAATGGAAGACCTCGGTGAGGGACATAGGCGCTAGGCATTTGCCTGGTGAACAATGGGACGGGATTTGAGGCTATGGGAATGTTGATTGGGGGTTCATAAGGCTATAAAGCGGGGTTTTGCTCTGTTTAATGGATGGTTGCTATGGCCAAGAACAGAGCGTCCCGTGAGGATGGTCGAAGCTTCAGGTGTTCAAATCCAGTGTGTGGTAGGACTTTTTCTGTTCACATGAGAGTCGTGGATCTGCGCGTGAATGATCCTGAGCCTTATCTTGCATGTCCCCATTGTCTAGAACGGATTGCGCCTGACGCGGGTTCGGAGATTGATGATCCTGCAATGAATGTTACGGTGGAAAACGTGGACAGCAGGCCAGAGCAACCGCGCAAGCTTGAGCATTCTGTTGAAGAACCCGCAGCGAGATGTGCTCATCACCTTGGGTCTTTGTGTGAACGTTCTAGTAAGGAGAAGATACCTGAGGAATGTATGGTCTGCGGGAACCTTGTTAAGTGTATGCTGAAGTCTGTCAAAGACTAGTATCCTAGTTAGCTGGTAAATTGTCAAAATGGGGGGCTAGTGGAAAAAAGTGACTATGGGTGTAGGGTACTATTCGGTCTTGCGCTTCTTTTCGGGTTTCTTTTCTTCCTCTGGCGGCGGTGTTTCTTGTGCTGCTGACTTCTCTTCTGTTGCTTTTTGTTCTGTTTCTATTTCGCTCGTGATTTCTTCAATTGGCTTCGGCGGCGGTGTTGTGGCCATTGTCCAGCCTATCCATGCGCCTATACCCATTATGGCGATGAAAGCTACGAACACAGGGATGGCTATTAGCGCGAATGTAAGACCCCAATTAAGCGGGTTTCCTCCGAAGTAGAAAAGTCCAGCAGTGTAGAGTACGCCCACTAAGACGCATACTAGGCAGATTGCTCCACCGATTGCCTGATCCTTACTTGCCATTAGTCTTCACCACGTTGTATGCCCTTTTTACGTTCTCAATCCTTTTAAAGTTTGTCATGAAGGTTGCTGTTATTACGTTGTTCCTTCTTCCCATGTTCCGAGGTACTTCTTCTGTTCGCTGGTAAGGTTGTCTATTTGCATGTGCATTGCGTTCAGCTTCAGCCTTGCTACTGTTTCGTCTGTTTCTTTGGGTACGCCGTAGACTTTGGGCTTCAGTTTCTTGGCTTTTGTGAGATGTTCTACGCAAAGGGCTTGGTTTGCGAATGACATGTCCATGACTTCTGAGGGGTGGCCTTCGGCGGCTACTAGGTTTACGAGTCGTCCTTCTGCTAGGAGGTAGAGTTTGTTTCCATTTTTGAGGGCGTATTCGTCCAGGTTTGGTCTTATGTTTCTTTTTTTGTTTGCGATTTCTTCTAGGTGTTTTGGGTTCATTTCGACGTTGAAGTGGCCGCTGTTTGCGAGTATGGCGCCGTCTTTCATTTTTTGCATGTGTTCTTTTCTGATGACGCTCGTGTTGCCTGTAGCGGTTACGAATATGTCGCCGACTGCTGCGGCTTTGGCTATGGGCATCACCTGGAAGCCTGACATTGCGGCTTCGAGGGCTCTTGTGGGGTTGACTTCTGTGACGATGACGTTTGCGCCCATTCCCTGGGCGCGCATGGCTATTCCTCTTCCGCACCAACCGTAGCCGCAGACGACGAAGTTTTTGCCTGCGAACAATATGTTTGTGGCTCTTAGGATGCCGTCGAGTGTGCTCTGGCCCGTTCCGTACCTGTTGTCGAAGAGGTGCTTAGTGTAGGCGTCGTTCACGGCGATTATGGGGTATTTGAGGGCTCCTGCTTTTTCCATGGCTCTTAGTCTTTGGACGCCTGTTGTGGTTTCTTCTGTTCCGCCTTTGATTTTCTGGAGGGCTTCGGGTCTCTTGTTGTGTAGTGTGCTGACGAGGTCGGCACCGTCGTCCAGTGTTATGAGAGGGTTGAAGTCGAGCGTTTTCTCGACGCACCAGTAGTACTGTTCCGTTGTTTGTTCTCGCCAGGCGAAGACGTTTGCGCCTTCTTCGACCAGGGCAGCAGCTACGTCGTCTTGGGTTGACAGTGGGTTTGAGCCGCAGAGGGCGACTTTTGCTCCGCCAGCTAGGAAGGTTTCGATGAGGACGCCTGTTTCTTTTGTAACGTGTAGGCATGTGCCGAGGGTTGTGCCTTTGAACGGCTTTTCTTTGCTGAATCTTCCTTTTATCTGTGCTAGGACGGGCATGTGTTTCTGTGCCCATTCGATCTGTAAGTGTCCTTTTGATGCTAGTTTGGGGTCTTTGACCTTTGACATCGCATTTTCTCCTTCTCTTCTAGTGTTTGGGTTGTTGCTATTTAAGATTGTAATGGCGGCGGTGGTGTTTGGGTATCGTTATGTTTTTAACTTGTGGTTGGCAATTGTTGGTGCGGGTGTGGTTTCTTGTTTGAGCTAAAGGTTGAGCGGCTTGAGGATTATCTTTCATCTGTGTATAAGTCGAAGGTGAAGGTTTCTAGGGTTTCTGTTCTGGGCAGTGGGGCGGATTTGAAGGGGTTTGGTTATGGTTTGCCATGCCTTGTCGAGTTCGGTATTGACGGTGGGGTGAAGTCTGTGGTTTTGGAGACTATGCGGCAGGAGGGTTTTGGGCATGACCATTTCTCTGACCGGGCTGGGGTTTTGCTCTGGCAGCACGCGGCCTTTAACAAGTTGCCTCGGCATGTGCGGTCCGTTGATGTTGGTTCTTTCGCGAGTGATTGTGAGACTCTACGGTCTCTGGGGGATTGTTGTGAGTTCTTTGTTGTGACCGAGTTTGTTGATGGCAGCCTCTATCATGTTGATTTGGACCGTGTAATGGACACTTGTGAAGTCTCCGGGTTGGATGAGGAGCGGTGTTTGGCTTTGTCTGACTATCTGGCGGAGATTCATTCGGTAAAGAAGGATGCTCCTGGGTTGTATGTGCGGCGTGTGAGGGATTTGCTGGGGCATGGTGAGGGGATCTTCGGGTTGACTGACAGCTATCCTGCGGGTCTGGGTTATGTTGATGACAAGTTTTTTGTTGATTTTGAGAAGGCATGTGTGGAGTGGCGGTGGAGGCTTAAGCAGAGGGTGCATAGGCTTTCGCAGGTTCATGGTGATTTTCATCCTTGGAACGTGATGTTCAGGCGAGGGTTAGATTTCACTGTGCTGGACCGGAGCAGGGGTGAGTGGGGTGAGCCGGCTGATGATGTGAGTGCTATGACGATCAACTATCTGTTCTATTCTCTGCGGCTGTTGGGCGAGTTTGAGGAGCCGTTCTTGAGGTTGTTCCTGCTGTTCTGGAGGAATTATCTGGATAAGACTGGAGATGAGGAGATTTTGAGTGTGGTGCAGCCTTTCTATGCTTGGCGCAGCTTGGTGGTTGCTTCGCCCGTGTGGTACCCTGATTTACCCTTGAACGTTCGCAAGATGCTCTTCCGTTTCACGTCTAAGGTGCTTAAGGCCAAGAAGTTCGAGTTTGACAATATCGATTCGTACCTGAAATAGCTCTTGCTGGACGCGTTTGGAGGTTGATGTCAAAGATTATATAGTGTTCTGGGTTAATGTGCATGTGGTGTGTGGCTGGTTTGGGTGTTGAGTCTGTGGATGATTTGAGGAGAAGGCTTAGGGAAGTAGGCTATTCTGACGGTGCGGTTAAAGAGATTCTGAAGTGGTATAAGTAGGATAGTTCTGATAAGAGGGCATGAAAGGCGTTTACGTTCTTGTAGTGTCCGTTGTTGAGCCTATCTGCCTCATGGTTGGCGCGTTGGGCCGCGTGTCTTTCAAGAGGGGTTTGTACGCGTATGTGGGTTCGGGTCAGGTTGGGTTGGAGAAGCGTGTGGCACGGCATCTGAGGAGGGTTAAGAAGCGCTTCTGGCACATCGACTACCTGCTGGGCTCTGGTGTTGCTGGGGTTGTTGGGGTGTTTTGGAATGAGGGTGACAAAGGTGAGGAGTGTCATGTGGCTGAGGTTCTGGGTGAGCGGGGTGTGCCGGTTGTTGGTTTTGGTTGTTCGGACTGCTGCTGTAGGAGTCACTTGTTCAGAATTGGGAGCTGCGGATTTTTGGGTGAGTTTATGCATGAGTTGTGTCTGAAGCCTGTTAGGAGTGTGTGTTAAGAGTGGTGGGTTGGTGTGTCTGGGTTACGGGATTGCCGGGGAGCGGTAAGTCTGTGGTCTCTGGGGCTTTGGTTAAGCTTCTTGGTGAGCGGGGTATTCGCGTGCAGTTGTTGTCTTCTGACGCGTTGCGTGGGGTTGTGACGCCTCGGCCTTGTTATTCTTTGGAGGAGCGGGATTTGGTTTATGGGACGCTTGTCTATTTTGCCTGGTTGTTGACTGAGAATGGGGTGAACGTGGTGATTGATGGGACTGGGAATTTGCGGCGTTATCGTGATGATGCGCGGAGTCAGATTGGGCGGTTTGCTGAGGTTTTTTTGGTGTGCCCTTTGGATGCTTGTATGGAGCGTGAAGCTCGTCGGGGTGAATCGTTTTCTGCTCCGGGGCAGATTTATGCTCGGGCTTTGGAGGGTAAGGCTTCAAACGTGCCGGGTGTTGGACAACCGTATGAGGAGCCTTTGGCGCCTGAGCTGGTGCTCGACACAACCAAGTTCTCGCCTGAAGAGTGCGCTGAGAAGATTGCAGGCTTGATCGGTGAACGTTTCAGCTGAGGCTTTTGTGTTAAGCTTGATTGAAAGCAGCCTGCTCATCTAATCGCTCGCGCGCGCCCTCTGCTTTCGATTGACGCGTCAAAGAAAATCTCTTTTGAGCAGTCAATTCCATGCGCGCGCGAGCCTTGGCCCCTGAAGATGTACCGGGCGACTAGGTGGGCTATTCCGGCGATCATTACCCAGAAGATAAGTGCGCCTATTACCATCATGAAGACCATGCTTGCGAGTATCACGTTCACGAAGCCCAGCGGCAATGTGGCGCCCGTAAGAGGATTCACGAGCCCAGTAATGGCGGAGATGACTCTGTAGGGAAAAGAGGACACGATACACCTTCGACGGCGACCAGCATGACTACGAGGAGGAACGATTCCCAAAAGCCGGCCTTATCTACGACGATCTTGTTGAACGTGTCGTCTGGCGCCAGGAACACACCTCCGATTCTGTTCACGAACGAGGCGAAGAAGGGTCGTCGTTGTTTTGCTGCTGGTTCTGTAATATTTCTCTCCATGCTGACTTCTCCAAATACCGATGTTCTTCAGTTTTGTCTATGCTGCGTTAATTAAACTATCCTAGCGTACCGTGAAAGATGCAGGAGGTCAGGGGGTTCTCTTTATGTACTTTAGGACTTGAGAGGCACGTTCCTCCGAAATGTGCTTGGACCTGAGTAGAGAGGCGACTAGGTCGGAGATCTTTGCGAGGGCATGGACCCTGAGACCATGTTTTTCGAGGTTTTCTTTTCCTCCTTGTTCTCTGTCAACGACTACCACGATCGTTTCGACGCGAGCCCCCAGGTCCTGAAGAGGTTTTATGCCTTCAAGCTTGGACAATCCTTCGCTGACGACATCGTCGAAGAAAAGTACGTTCTCTCCTTTGACCACATCTGCGCCTGCTGTTCTTCCGGTTGCACCGTACGTTTTCTCTTCCTTTCTTACGATGATGCAGGGTAGGTTCAGGCGACAGCCTATGCTTGGCAGTATTAGAGCTCCTTTCAATTCGATCGATGCCAACTTGGCAATCTTCTGCTTGGACGTGAGCTTCTCCATTTCAGTTACAGCAACGTCCACGAGAGAGCAAAAGTCTCGAGGCGACGCAAGAAGGTGCGCGAGGTCAATGTAGTATGGGCTCAACGCGCCGGATTTTATGCGGAAATTGCCGAACTTTAAGCAGCCGGAATTGTACAAGGCGTTTGCGATTCTGCACGTGTTGTCCAATCTCAGACCCCAAAGTAACTCGCTCTTCGCGGATTTAATGCTTGCTCGAAACCGAAATGAAACGATGAACGCATGCTGAGAGGCCCGCGTTCTCTGGTTAATCTGGTGCTGGGCGAACTTGGCTTCCCGATGCTGGCAAGATGCGGTCACAATTTCGCGCGTACTGTTTTCTCAAGCAGCTGAGGGTTGGAATGGCGAAAAAGACATAAATACTCCTCTGCTTCTTTTAAAAAGGCACCTACATAATGATGCGTGGGAATAATAGGTTAGGTTTGACCATCTGGGTCTATGTTGATAACCTGTTGTTCTCATTTGTAGACGAGATGAAGCGGGAAGACAATGGGACACAGAAAAACGCATGCTCCTAGGCACGGTTCACTCGCGTATTTGCCTAGGAAACGTTCTGATCATGTTTTGGCCAGGATACGCTTCTGGCCGAAGATACAGTCTGAAACCCCTCGGCTGCTGGGCTTTTTGGGTTTCAAGGCTGGTATGACTCATATATATGGGATCGAGGACAAGAAGCGTTCACCTGACTTCGGCAAGGAAGTGATGCGTTCAGCCACTATAGTGGAGACTCCTCCCATTCTCATCTGCGCCGTCAAAACTTACATCAAAGACGTTTACGGACTTCGCAGCGTTGCCGAAGCTTGGATTAAAGACCCTCCGGACGAGTTGGACCGCGTGCTTACGCTTCCTGAAACCTTTGGCACTGAAGAAGCTTTGAAGAAGGTTGAAGGGAACCTGTCTCGAACAGTGAAGGTCCGTGTTATCTCCATTAACCAGCCTAAGCAAGCTAGCATGTCTAGGAAGAAGCCGGACATCGCGGAGATCGAGGTAGGCGGAGGCACGGTCCAGCAGCAGTTTGAGTATGCTAAGAGCTTGCTGGGTAAGACGGTTACGCCTGCGGAGCTTTTCAAGGAAGGCCAGTTTGTAGACGTAGCTTCGATATCAACTGGGAAAGGTTTTCAGGGTCCTGTGAAACGTTACGGCGTAACGATACTTCAGGCGAAGGGGAGGAAGACCAAGAGGGGTGTCGCCACGTTGGGTCCGTGGAACCCACATCATGTCATGTACAGTGTTGCAAGAGCTGGACAGATGGGCTACCACCAGAGGACTGAATACAACAAGCGCATTTTGAAGATTGGCAAGGACGGGAAGGAAATCACTCCTAAGGGTGGGTTCTTGAGGTATGGTCTGGTTCGTGGTCCATACATGTTGCTCGATGGAAGCATAGCTGGCACGGAGAAACGTCCGGTAAGACTGCGTTTTCCAGCGCGTCCTCCGAGAGGTTTCGGCGAAGAGCCCATGCAGATTACACAGATCTCGTTAGAATCGCCTCAAGGAAGGTGAGCGGTGAACACCAATGGCGAAAAAAACTGTGAAAATCCTCAACCTTGAGGGCAAATCGACGGGAAAAATAGTGTTGCCCGATGTCTTCGAAACACCTTTGAGGCCTGATGTGATAAAGCGGGCTGTACTCGCGATACAGTCAAACAGTTTTCAGCCGCAGGGCAGAGACCCGATGGCCGGCAAGAGGACCTCAGCTGAATCCCGAGGTACAGGCAGCGGGCAGGCAAGGATTCCGAGACGCAAGGGGACGAGCGGTCGTGGAGCTTTCGCGCCTGGAACAGTAAGCGGTAGACAAGGGCATCCTCCACTGTCTGAAAAGATAATCGTCAAGAGGATTCCTAAGAAGGAAAAGAGGTTGGCTCTGCTTTCAGCGATTGCTGCCACGGGCTCGAAGAAGGTTGTTGCTGCACGCGGGCACAACGTTGAAGATGTTCTGGAGATTCCCTTGGTAGTGTCAGATGATTTTGAGGCAATGAGCAAGACGAAGGAGGTTGAAGAGGTTCTCATACGATTGGGGGTCCTTTCTGAAATCTTTCGTGTCAGAGAAAGCAGGAAGATACGTGCTGGAAGGGGCAAGAGCAGAGGAAGAAAGATGAAGCAAGCCGTTGGGCCGCTCATAGTTGTGGCTGAGAACAGGGGAATAGCTGAAGCAGCTCATAACATACCCGGTGTGGAAGTTACGACGGTCTCTACTCTGAATTCCGAAATGCTTGCTCCTGGAACGCATCCTGGAAGGTTGACTATTTGGACGAGCAGCGCCATTGAGAAGCTTGGTCAACTGTATGGTAAGGGAGAAAAGCCAGATGGAACCGTATGAAGTCATACTTTACCCGTTGATGACGGAATCTTCCAGTTTGATGGTTGAAAAAGAGAACAAGCTGGTTTTCGCCGTAAATTTGAAGGCAAACAAGTTTGATGTCAAGAAGGCAGTTGAGAAGCTATACGAAGTGAAAGTTGAAAGTGTCAACGTTCTGATTACGCCTGGAGGAGAAAAGAAAGCTTTTGTCAAGCTGACTCCCGACTTCAGAGCAGCTGACGTTGCAATCAAACTTGGATTACTGTAGAATTGGTGGACTGACTAATGGGAAAGAGGATACGTGTTCAAAGACGTGGGCGCGGCGGCCCCACATTCCGGGCATCAACACACAAAAGAGTCGCGCCGGCAAGATACCCTTCAGCAATAAGAGTCAAGGAGAATTTTGACACAGTAGTCAAAGGTGTGATTGAAGATCTTGTTCACGACCCTGGAAGAGGTTCTCCGCTTGCACTGATAAGGTTCGAGACCGGAGAAACTTGCTACACCGTCGTTCCAGAAGGAGTCTACACAGGCGGCCAGATCCAGATCGGAGGAAAAGCCTCGGTTGACGTGGGCAACATCCTTCCCATCGGGAAGATCCCCGAGGGCACAATGATTTGCAACATAGAGCTCCGTCCAGGAGACGGTGGCAAGTTGTCAAAGTCTTCTGGCGCGTACGCTACTGTTGTTTCTCACACGCCGCAGGGAACAGGCGTCAAGCTTCCATCAGGACAATCCAGGTACGTAGCAGATTTTTGCAGGGCAACTATAGGCGTGGTTTCAGGAGCGGGCAGAACCGATAAGCCTTTCCTGAAGGCGGGGACAAAGTTCCATCTGATGAAAGCAAGAGGACGCAAGTACCCGAGAACCAGTGGAAGGAAGATGGTCGCGGCTGTACACCCATACGGTAGTAGCAAGAGAAGCGCACGCAAGGTAACCACCACTTCGCACGGTGCACCTCCGGGACAAAAAGTCGGACTTATCGCAGCCAGAGGAACAGGAAGGAAAGCAAAGAGTACACGTGACAAAGACAAGATCAGTAGAGCGCGCGTGCGTTTATAGCATTAAGAACTACGGATCAGGTGAAGAAGAATGCCGAAAGAATTCATGTACCGCGGATTGACGCTTGACCAGTTGCAGAACATGTCAATGGATGAATTCATCAACCTTCTCCCTTCAAGACAACGAAGAAGCCTCCATCGCGGCCTGCAGCCTGAACAGAGAATACTGCTTGAAAAGGTTAGGCGGTCGAAGGAAGTGCTCAGAAAAGGAGGCACTTCAACTGTCAAGACTCATGTGCGGAACATGATTATTCTGCCGGAAATGGTGGGCATCACGATTCACGTTCACAACGGTAAAGAATTCGTTGCAGTGGAGATAAAACCTGGAATGATCGGCCACGACCTGGGCGAGTTTGCTATCACAAACAAGCCGGTGAGGCACGGAACGCCAGGCATCGGCGCCTCGCGCTCTTCAATGTACGTGCCGCTAAAGTAGCATTTTCTTCTTTTTTGGCTAGGCAGTGTATTCTTTACCGGAGGTTTTTCTGTCCACAGGTTGATTCTCAGGCATCTGCGGCAGAGGAATTGGCGGCGGAATATTCAACGTTCTAGAAATTAAGACCGACTCGGTAAACGCCACGTTTGACACTGACTGAACGATGACTAGTGGCGGAGGCTTTTTCTCTTCGTATTCCTTGTAGATTTTTTCAATCTCGCTCTTTTCGCCGATTACGTAGGCTCGTCCTTTCAAATTTATCTGCGCGAAGGATGGGGCGTAATTGATCGTCAGCACGAAGGGAACCTCGAGTGAATTGTCCGGCTTCTTTTCCATGCCTGTAAGGTTGAGGTTCGTGTTTATCTGGATGGGCGGAATAGGTTGTCTGAAATCCAGAAAACGTTCAGCAGAAACAATGGAAATTGCGAC